>OGZF01001906.1_pt1 | contig 11240 bp, 9 predicted proteins | sample 1576771 | NCBI WGS metagenome assembly OGZF01 (sample SAMEA3541536, study PRJEB24748) | human gut metagenome | biome: human gut; feature: human-associated habitat; material: faeces | place: China | collected 2012
CCAGCACGACTTCAGGCTGGCGGAACGAGATTTTCAGCAGTTCCATCACCTGATCATCGGTCAGTTCTCCCGGACAGACCAGAAAACTTTCCAGCATTCCGGCACGGGTACAAAGACGATGCACACGCTCTCTCCGGTTCAGTTCTGACATCTGGCGTTCAAGAATCTTCTCACGGTGCTGACAAGAGCGCAGCTTCTGCTCTGCTTTGGTTTTTTCGCTGCGGAGGTAAGCAAGATCGGTTTTCGGTTGGGTCAATGGCATCACGCTCCTTCTTATTATGATTTATCGTTGCTCTACAATATAAATAGTTGAACTAATATCTGTATTATTATAGAAATATGCTCCACTTCTATCGCTATATCGAAGTATTGCCAAATCTTTGCCATTGTGAAGTTCTTTAGATGCTCGCACAAACCAAATCAACTTCAAGTTGTTTTTTTGCAAAAAATCATCCAATAGACTTTTCCGAATGACTACTCCGGATTCTTCTTGGGATATTTTCAAGTCGAATGCTGCAATTCTTTTGCTTGAATCGTAGTACAAGCCATCTATGTCCTCCTGATGAAGATTAAGTTGTTCGATTAGCATTGGACATGGAACATTCATCGAAAGTGTACAATCCTTTGAAGCATCGTATTCACTTTCCCAAACAAGATTCATACTCGCATGTATAATTTCACCAATTTGTTTCAAGATTGGTTTTCTGACAATCTCCTTCTTAAAGAGATGTTGATTCAATTCCTGATCTGAAAATACTTGATTTGAATCCGCATCAAGTGATTTCAGATATTGTTCCAAAAATTCAGCGTTTAAAACCTCCTGCTCTACCTCTTTTTCTTCTGGCATTTTAAGAACCACACCTGATTCTACCGAACTACTCTTATTGAGCAAATCACAACTAGGCGACCATGGATATTCTCGATTGAATACAGAGTACGATTGCGGATCAAGTCCTATACCCTTTGAACTACTAAAGTCAACTCTATCTGTAGCTGCGACTTGGAACTGCTCAAACTGTTCTTCTGTAACGAAGTAAGCGTATAACCAACTCCAAGTCAGGAGTCTTTCAGCTTTCAACTGCTCTCTTCCTGAACATATATAATTGCTCAGCCTAATCCATTGAGTTCCGTTAGAATCAGAAAGAATCAATGACTTTGGCATTTCCGCAAAGAAAATGCCATCAGAATCCAACCATTCAGATACACTATCTATATTTGAAACGTCAACCTTCAAATGCTCATCACGAGTAGCTTTTTTCAACTCGCTTATCTCATTAAATATAGGAATTTCATCGGATTTCGTTAGTTTGAAATTTAAGGTCGGATCAAAATCCCGAACGAACGGTTCCCAGGGACCTTCAAATGTTGACGTTTCAGAATAATCTGTATCAATGTCACACTGGTCAGAAACTCTTGCCAGAATATTGTGCATTGCAATCCATTGATATTTTTTTCCTATACGTTCAACCTTTTTTGTTTCGCTTCTATCATATCCCCAATAATTGTTGCACTTATCAAGCTCATTAGTATAGCCCAAATCATTAATAATAAAGGACATTGCCTGCTTGTACATTTCGTCTTCATCGACATCAAAGTATTTTAATGCACTTTGAAAAACATAGCGTCCAAAATCACCATATATACCATGTCCTTCAAACGACATGGAACTTTTGATTTGCCACAGTCCACCATCGAATTTCTTATTAATGTAATCTTCATCGATTTGTTCAAGAGGAAATGATTTATATGGTGGAATGATTTTTTCATGGACAATGCAACCGTTGTAGTCTGGATTTTCCCATAAAAAGCGTTCGATTATTAATCTTGCATAGTCACGAAGTAAGATGTCAGGATAAACAGTTTCTTGGTCAAAAATTGTTGAGTATACATACTCTGCTAAAATAAGATACGCTCGATTCTTCTCTTTAATACGTTTGCAACAAGCTCCGAATACAACACCATATAAACGCTCTATAATATATGGATCATTTACTTTTTCGAAAGCTTTTAGAATCACAATACATAGATCAAGTTCATTCCGCAGGATTTCAATCATAGCCTCTGAAGTATAGTCACGAAGCATGCGATTCGACGAACTCAACAGCCATCCACAAAGAATAAGCAGCAGACGAGCCTGCTCTTTACTCATTTGAATACTTTGCCCTGAACTGTACATTTTTACAAGCTGCATGAGCCGATTAGACTCGTCATAAAAAATCCCATTGATATACTTTGTCCAATAATAGTCTCGTTCGCTAAGCGCATATCCCATTAAAAGCGTGTGCAAAAAATCCGCATTCAGAGGATGACAGCTTTTCACGCTATTTCCAATAAGAACATTCCAAAAATCCGTCCGAGATACATTATATTTTTTCGCAACAGCTAGAAAAACCTTGCTGGAAATATATTTTTTCTCACGCCAAACAAACGATCGTATGTAGGTTCTAACAACAAAATCTTTCTCAAAACTTTCAGGCAAATCATCAATCACATCGATACATTCGTTTCCAAATTCTTGAGCATAAAAAGAACAACACGTTACAAAAATATCGCAGTTGCTTAGATTCACATGGTTATCTTTTAGTTGCAGAATTTCTTCGCATAAAATCTTGCGAATCAATGTGTCAGATATATTTTGAGAAAATAAACTCTTTGCGAAAAAATAATCGTTCATTTGATCGTAGGAAAAAAAGTACCGTTTCTGACCAGAGACTAGATTTGTATGCATGAGATTTTCTTTTTCTAATAATGCCATAAATGGCCTTACCGGAAAACCATTTAATTTCCAGAATCGCATATTTGCAAGGTCGGATTCCATAATACTTTTTTCTTTTTTATCAAAGATCAATGTCGAAATCTCATCAACAAGAGATTGAACAAGATTGTCCCCCTCAGTTAATCCCATAAGATTATACCGCTTTATTAATATTGGAAAAATATTTTTGTTTACATTTTCCACTAATCTATCATATAAAACCGGAAGACTCGCTTCGTCATTTCTGTACGTTTTACAATACAAAGTCAGGAATAGGGGATTTTCCATTTCTGCTTCAAAATATTCATACAAAGTAAACGGAATTTTGTAGTAGTTAAAGAATACCATCGATGCCGCTAATCCGATGGATTCAAAACCAGAATGCAAAATCTTATAAACATTTTCATCTTTTGAGATGAGATTGTCTGGTACGAGCGAATTCTCATATTCTGTTCGATAAGTGATTGCTAATTTTATGCGGGTACATTTTTCTACCTTTTGTAAAAGAGAGCATAGACCAGTTTTCCAAAGTCCATAATTAACCGTTTCATTCAATGCATCTATACACAATAAGACATAAGCATCCTGCTCTCTACCCATCGATTCTAGTATGCTTATAAACTCATCAAACGAACAGTTCAACTCACAGTCTTGTAATAATTGATCGAGAATTGGAAAATCTGAATAGCAATTTCCAGCTAAGAGTAAAATCGCAGGCTGATTATTCTTCATTAGTGATTGAACTTCAGCCGCTAGCATATGCGACTTTCCAATTCCCGCATTGCCAGAAATAAAAAGTTCCTTTGCGGTGATAAGGCGACCTTCATCAGCGGTTAGAGATAGGTAATTGGGCAAATCGAGCAATTCATAAAGCGTATCAATTTCAACTTGGAGCTTATTATATTCTTCTTCAGCTTGCGAGTGCCCCCACTCTTCTTTATCAATTTTTCTTCGTTCAAGAAGGGAGCGAGTTCGTGAAAGCCGATTTGTCTTTTGGCTAATTTCTAAATCTATTTTTTTCACATCTTCAGCTATAGAAAATTGTAAACGCTGATGCCATTCAAGTGCATCTTCGAGTGTTCCACTATCAATATCTTCAAAAGACAAAACCATTGTCTTGATTTCTTTGAGATAATCAGCATAATTTTCTGTATGGTCTTCCATATAAGCAATTTTTTGAAGTAACTTTTCTTTCTTTCTGTTGATATATTGAATTGCATTTTGATTTCTAGCAAAAAGAGAAAGTTTTTTTGAGGTTTCTGTTTCAACATTGAATTCTCGATTGAATCGTTCTCCTAGAGTGTTAAATGATTTTTCATTATGGGCAATGATCCAATCAAAAGTAATAACATTAACACCAAAATAATAATTCGCTAAATACGGATATTTTCTTACTATATCTAAGATTTCCTCATTCGTTATCAGCTCAATAGAAATTTCACTTTTATTAAGTAGCTCTACAATCTTTGCATAACTTTTGCCAGAGGCTGTTATCGCCTTATTACAATACAGAACAACATGATTTATCTTTCCAGCATAGTATTCAACAACATTTTCCATTGAGTGATATATTTGGCTGTAGTCTACATTCTTATCAAAAAACTTTGCTTGATAGCCAATATAACGATTTGTATCCTCATCAAATATTGGTTCCGATTCAATACCCGGTTGGTTTGGATCCGAATGCAAATGTGTCATCAGCTTATTTGATTTCAGAAATTCATTAGCAAAAAGTTGTCGGCACAGATTTTCAAACTTAGTGCGAAGTCCGTCAGGGCCATTATTGTATAATGAGAAGTTATCCCAGTTAATTTCAACAGCCATTGTGTTTCCTTTCCTTGATTTTGACAAACCGATTGTTATGCTTCGTCTAATTATAACATACTTGTTTCAAACATTTCCATAATTTGATGCATCGTTTCTCTATCGATAGAACGAATTATTTTCTCTTTTCTGTATGTTCTGTCAATAGTGACTTATTGTCTGTAGACGCATTGTCTTCAAAGCGTCATAATTGTTTTGGAGGGAGTTAAAGTGCTATGAGTTTGATTCATATTTTTGCCGTTAACCTTCGTTTTTATCGTACTGAAGCAGGACTTTCTCAAGAAAAATTAGCCGAGTTGGCTGGTTTGCACCGAACTTACATTAGTGCGATCGAAAGAGAGCGCCGAAACATCTCTATTGAAAATATCGAAAACATCGCAAATGCCTTAAACATTGATGCTTATAGATTATTAAAACCACTTGAAAGCTGAAAGGGTGTATGCAGCATGGGGAGAAATATAGACAATCGAAACGCAAAAGTCACTGAATATCTGGACAAACTGTATTTGTTGGCATCAAACAATGCTCCTTCAACAAGTAATATGCCATATGAATCATCACTAACAGCTGTATTCGATTCAAAAACCATGAGTTATCGTGAGATTATACTTGTTGCTTTAGTCGGTCGAGTGCTCGATGACTCTTTTCGAGCCTATTCTCATTTCTACGGATGTAAACCTCGTGCTATTTTTGAAGGTCCTATAAAAGATTTTTGTAATGCAAAGGGCTTTCCTCACACAAAATCCGGGCCTTTAAATATTGCCAAAGCATCCAATATTAACGAAGCATGGGCTTCACAACGTGATCCAAAAATAGATGCAGATTTCGTTGTTGATTTGATAAAACTCATTGATTCTAAGGACGATGCGTTCCGAACGAATCTTGGGGTTGATTTGATGCGAAAATATATTTCATCAGCTCAACACATTCAGTCTTTGACGGTTGAATTCACTCCCTCAACGAATCCGATTCATTTGGAAGGATTGTGCAGAAAAATGATAGATGGAGCACCCGACTCAGGGAATACTCCACAACGCATTTTCGGCTTTCTGTTAGAGTCCTATCACACATCAATTCATACAGGAATCATCGTAAGTGGTGCAGATGATAGTGCTTCTGCAACTAGCACGACCAGTAAAAAGCCTGGTGATATTAATGAAGAAGGAGCCGACGGTTCTATTTACAGAGTGTATGAAGTTACTGTGAAGCCGTTTAATCTCTCGCGTATTATTGATTCGTACGACTGTATCAAAAAATACAATGAAGAAAAATACGCACACATTAATGAGATTGTCGTTGTTTGCCGAAAAAGAGATTGTCCTTCGGATATAAAACACAGCCCGTACCATTTTTGCCTTGGAACATATGAATATCAAGACGTAATTTACTATTACTGGGACATCTACGAATGGATATCTTACATGTTACAGCATATGATTCCTGCTGCGCGAGTAAATTTTTATAGTCGCCTTAACAACTATGTCAACGATACAAATACGCATGAAGCTGTGAAAGTGCTTTGGAATGCACTTCATCAAAATAACTCTTAAGAAAAAACAGACGAAAGCCAACACTTTCGTCTGTTTTTTTCATTGGTATTCTTTCAAATATTGGATTGTTGCGTTTGCAACAACTTCCGCTAATTTGCTTGGCACTGCATTTCCAATTTGCGTATAGATTCTACCTTTGTTTCCGCAGAAAATATAGTCATCAGGGAAAGTCTGAATCCTAATAGCCTCATTAATGGTAATTCTTCGTAGCCGTTTAGGAGCTTCTCGAAATTCAGGCGTGATAGTTCCATTTAAAAGGCCACGATGGTAACCTACCACCCAATCCTCATTGGCATCGCCATATAAATATTCTTCGTCGAGAAATGGTGTTTTATTTCCACCCATTGATGCAGGAAGTGTATTTGCATAATCATCAATATTAATTGGACGGCCTTGACCATTAAAATACATTCCGGCATACGGTGACTTCCGCATAATAGGATTGGTTGCAAACGTAATTTTCGCCGTGCATGTATTTGGATTTTTTTCTGTTCCTGCTGGGCCGAGTGACTTTAACAAGGCCCGAATCGTTGGCGCTTCAGTCTTTTGCTGTTCTAGCAGATCGTTCATGTGATACTCAAAAAAAACATCTTGATTGTTTTTTATTCCAATGAAAAAGACCCTTTCTCTTTTTTGAGATACACCATATTCTGTTGCGTTTAAAATAAATGGGCTACAATGATATCCAAGCCTGCTAGCTCGTTCAAGGTATTTTTTTCTTACCGGCTCCCATTTATCTAAAAAGCCGAGTGCCTTTACATTTTCCATAACAAATGCTCTCGGCTTGACTCGTTCCACAACATCCAAAAAAGTAAAAATCAATTTGCTTCTAGCATCGTCCGGGTCCATTTTGCCTGCAACTGAAAATCCCTGACAGGGAGGACCGCCAAACACGAGATCAGTTCCCTCATAATTGTTCATCTTTTCGATGACATTATTGATATCATCATTGACTATAGTTCTACCTGGATGATTAGCTTTATATGTTTCAGCAGCTTCCTTCATGAGTTCATTAGCGAAAATCACATTGACACCAGCTTTTTCAAAGCCGATGTCCATTCCGCCTGCACCTGTAAACAAGGAAACAGCCGTTAATGCTTGGTTCATGTCAATCTCCTAATACGGTTTGAAGTGTTTCACAACTTCTAATAGTATAACACAGATTTTGTCTTCATTCAATTTCAAGTTGATTGAATTATGTAATTGGCCAAAGCATCACTCTGACGCTTTGGCCGTTGCGCTCTATTCTACCATAGCAGAGGGGCTTACGCTCAGGACAGCAGTGCAGGCTCAATCAGCACCGCCGCATTCCTGACTTGATACGTCACCCCGCCAGTTTCGCCCCTTGCTTTCCTCTGGCACACCTCCGGGTGCTGCGCTGCAAGGGCATCAAGCTGCTTCTGCAAGGCGGGATTCAGCGTAAATACGCTGCTTGTCCCGTCCTCGCTGGCGTAGATCATGGTTTCCAGCTTAAACATCGTCAATCAGTTCTTCCTCCTCAGATTCGTCAAAGATGGTCGGTCCCCAGTCCTCGTCCTCCTCGATGTCCTGCATCAGGAGCAGCATGTTGGTGTAGCACTCCATCTCAGCACGGACGAAGTAGAACATCTGGTCATACCAGTCTGCCAGCGTTTCGTCCTCCAGCTTCCGGCAGAAGTCATACACCAGCTTGTTCTGGTCGGGGTCAACCGTCAGCCCGGCGATCTCGTACAGCCGCTTGCGGGTCAGCTCCAGATCGGCGCAGCCATAGGTGTAGAGCAACTTCTTTTCTTCAAACGTCAGTTTCATAGGCTTGTTCCTCCGTATTAAAAAAGGGCCTGCCCTGTGCAGACCCGATGTAACAAAAAGACCGCCGTGCATTGCGCAGGGCGGTCTTGAACTCAGGATTGGAGAAAATCCCGGAGTTCTTCAGCGAAAAAGGAGATTTTTGCGATAGCAGCTATCGCTATGTAAGGCAGGACGAAAACCACAAATGCGGTAATCAGCATTTTCAGGACTTCACCGCCGTCTGCCAGCTTCATGACCCAGCTTGTCAGAGCCACGAAGAAGAACAGCCCCGCCAGCAGATTCGTCAGGATCGTGGAGAAGGTCGTGAGGAAGATGCCCACCCACTGTGCCAGAATCAGCAGCAGAAGCAGAGGGAGAAGAGCAAGTTTCAGCATCGGTTTCAGTACAGTCATCGTGGGCACCTCCTTATACAAAAATCAGTTCGGTCTTGATGATTTCCTCGGCACGGTTGCGGATGCTGTTCATTCGGCGCACCCATTCCAGTTGATCGGCGGCTTTCAGCGCTTCGTCCACGCCCTCAGCTTCCTGCATCTGCCGGATGATTAGGGCAAGCTGTTCTTCGGCCTGCTTGTCCAGTTTGGCAAGGTAGCTGCCCAGCACACCGGACAGGAGCAGTTGATTGTACCGGATGGGATGATGTTCTTTCAGATACCTTTTATGTAAGCGGCCCCACCGCCCGGTGGGGTGCTGCTCTGCCGGGGCTGCTGCGGTCAGGTTCGGCAGATAGTAGTCGTTGACAAGGGTGTAGTCCAGACCGTTGTTGCTGTCGTGGAGCGGATTCTTTAAGGTAGTCATGCTGCATTATCCTCCTTTGGGTTCGGCGTTGGGGCTGCTTCTGGGTCAGGTTTTGGATTTCCTTTTTTCTTGTGATAGAATTCCAAGGTTTTCTTGTTGTGGTTGATTCTCCTGCACTCATCGGAACAAAATTCCTGCTGGCTGTGTGTAGGCCAGTAGGAATGACCGCACACGGCACAGGTGCGTTGCCGGTAGTAATGATCTCCTCTTTCGGCTTCTCTATCTGCTTTCTTTTGCTCCTGTCTTGCCTGATTCCAGCAGTCCCTTGAACAGAAAAGTTGTCGGTTGCTCGTAGGAGTAAACTCCTTCCCGCAGTGCGGACACGTTTTGGTTTTAATGATCTCGCCACCGTTTTCAGCGATTTTCTTTGCCTTTCGTTTTTCTCGGTAGGCTTTTTCACGTTTGCGTTGCTTTTCCATGCGCTGCTGTTCTTCCTGCTCCTTCTGCGCTTTCAATTCGGCAAGTTCTTCCTCGGTATAAGCAATATCGACTTGACCTACATAGTTAAAATAAATGTCAACCTTTTGTGTGCGGGCGTTGCCTGTACCCTCGGCTTCATAAACAACGATCTTATCGACAAGTTCGTTAAGCATTGAATCGGAGATTTCTGTTGGATTTTTGCACTTGCGAATCAGCGAAATAAAATTCTGAATATCGGCAGAACTTGATTTATCTTCGGCAATTTTGGATTTCATCGTTTCCATTTTCGATTCCAATTCTGCCTGCTCGCTATCATACTGTGCCATCAGCTGCTTGTACTGTCGTTCGGGCAACAGTCCAGACATAAGATTTTCGTACAGGCTACGAATAAGGGCAGAAAGCTCATCATAGCGTTTTTGGCAACGTTTCAATTCTGATTGATTCTGCTTCGGCTTTTCTTCACATTTCTCTTTCCAAAGGGATTGCAATTCTAAAGCAAAGGTCTCTTCATCTTTTAGAACGAACCTTGAAAAGCGTTTGACCGATGCCAATATCAGGGCTTCAACATTATCGGCACTGATTGAATGGGCAGTACAGCTATTCACCCGACTTGCATATCCACCACAACGATAAGAATATTGAGTAGACCCATCTTTTTTACTGTAGTGCGTTTGCAAGGTCAATCTTCTGCCGCAGTCGGCACAATACAGATACCCGCTTAAACGGTTGGTGTGCGTTCCCCAAGCAGAAGCACGATTCACTCGGCATCTGCGTTTCTGAACACTATCCCAAAGTTCTTGCGATATAATCGGTTCATGCGTGTTCTGGAAAACGTACTGTTCATCTTCATCTGTTTCTTTTCTCTTGTGAAGTTTGAAATTTGTACTTACAGATTTTCGTAGAACAGTGTGTCCCAGATATTCCTGCCGACCTAAAATTGTTCTTACGGAGGAGGTGCCCCACAGGTACGGATTGGAGAACTTTGTCCCATTGTACTGCTCCGGGTGATATTTCTTTGCGTATGCAGCAGGAATCAGGACTTTTTCCTCTGTCAACAGTTCTGCGATTGTCCGTGGGCTTTTTCCTTCGTTCGCAAGAAGAAAAATGCGCTTTACGACTTCGGATGCCACCGGATCAACAACAAGTGTCTGCTTGTCGTTCGGCAAACGGTTATATCCATACGGAATAGAGCCGCTGCAACGTTTTCCATCTTTCATCCGGGCATCGAACACAGCCTTGATTTTATTGCTCGTGTCTTTGGCATACCATTCGTTCATAATATTCAAAAATGGAGCAAAATCATTGTCTGAAGCATTGTTGCTGTCGATGCTGTTGTTGATTGCAAGGAATCGGACGTTTTTCTGTGGGAACAGAACTTCCGTATAAAAACCGACTTGCAGATAATTTCGTCCTAAGCGGCTCATATCCTTCACAATAAGCGTTTCGACATTTCCTGCTTCTACCTCTTTTATTAGAGATTGAAAGCCGGGGCGATTGAAGTTCACACCTGAAAAGCCATCATCTGTAAAATGGCGGATGTTCTTGAAGCCGTTCTTTTGGGCGTAATCTTCCAGATATTTCTTTTGGTTGGTGATGGAATTCGATTCACCAGCAAGATCATCATCTCTTGACAAACGCTCATAGAGTGCGGTGATTTTTGGTTCTTTAGGCATTTGTTCTACCTCCTTTCTTATGGAATCTTTCAATTTAGGACAATCAAGTTTATCGTCCTATTAAAGTATAGCCCTCGGGCGCAAGTTCGATGGCCGTGGTCGTCTCACCGAAGGTGGATGCCCACGCATCAAAATGGGTCAACCCTTTCTGCTGCAAGGTGTTGTACTGGAGGTAGCGCATCAGGGTATACATCTCGGTCATGCTGTTGCTGATAGGGGTGCCTGTCGCAAAAATAACACCGCGCCCTCCGGTGATCTCATCGAGGTAGCGGCATTTTCCAAACATATCGGAGGATTTTTGCGCTTCAGATGTGCTCAGTCCGGCCACATTCCGCATCTTCGTATATAAGAACAAGTTCTTATAGTTTTGGCTTTCATCCACAAACAACCTGTCTACGCCCAATTGTTCAAACGTAACCACATCATCTTTACGGT
>OGZF01001909.1_pt1 | contig 11220 bp, 10 predicted proteins | sample 1576771 | NCBI WGS metagenome assembly OGZF01 (sample SAMEA3541536, study PRJEB24748) | human gut metagenome | biome: human gut; feature: human-associated habitat; material: faeces | place: China | collected 2012
CGGTACATGATTTCCGGAAAACATACGATGGCAGCAGTTCCATTGGATGCAAGCCATGATAAACTGTGCATAATAAACGCCATATCCGCTTTGCTCTTAGGTGCCAGAACTCCAGCCGGAGCAAAACGAGGGTCATTGATGAGCAGTGGGTTTTCGTCTCCCGCCCACTTGATAGAATATGGCGGATTAGACACGATCAGCTCAAATGGCTCATCATCCCAGTGCTGTGGACTGAGCAATGTATCCTCACAAGCTATATCAAATTTATCGAATCCCACATCATGCAGAAACATATTAATACGGCACAGGTTGTAAGTTGTGATATTGATCTCCTGCCCATAAAATCCGTTACGGATAGCATCCTTTCCAAGAATTTTCTCAGCCTTCAAAAGCAATGAACCCGAACCGCAAGCAGGATCATATACTTTATTGATTTCTGTTTTTCCTACAGTTCCAAGGCGTGTGAGTAGTTCGGACACATCTGCCGGAGTAAAGAACTCTCCACCAGATTTTCCGGCATTCGATGCATACATAGTCATAAGATACTCATACGCATCACCAAAGGCATCAATGGAATGATCTTTCACATCTCCCAGATTCATTTCGCCTACGCCATTCAGTAACTTTACGAGTTTTTCATTACGCTTTGCAACGGTAGAACCCAGTTTATTGCTGTTTACATCATAGTCATCAAACAGTCCGGCAAAGTCACTCTCTGCCTCACTTCCTTTCGCTGATTCCTCGATGTGACGGAACACACGCTCCAGTGTTTCATTTAAGTTTTCATCATTCGCAGCATTGGCACGGACATTACAGAAAAGTTCACTCGGAAGGATAAAAAATCCTTTTTCCTCTACCAGTCCTTCTCTTGCTTCTTCTGCATCTTCATCCGGCATTTTAGCAAAATCAAAATCCGTGTTGCCCGCATCAATCTCACCACTGTTTATGTAATTACACAAGTTTTCGGAAATATAACGATAGAACATCGTGCCAAGAACATAATTTTTGAAGTCCCAACCATCGACTGCTCCACGCAGTTCATCTGCAATTGCCCATATTGCACGGTGCAGTTCATCACGTTCCTGTTCCTTTTTGGTATCAACCATTCTCTTTTCCTCCGTTATCTTCTGGTACAAATTCCAGAATATCGTCAACGCCACAGTTCAGAACACGACATATACTCTCTACGCTTTCGAGGGAAATATACCCATTACGTTTCAGCCGTGTGATGATATTTGCGGAGAAACCAGCCTCCTGCTGCAACTGTGCATTCGTCATGTTTTTTTCTATCAATAAATGGAATAATTTTTTATAACTGACTGCCATGTCATACCTCCATTATTTTACCAACAGATATAGGAATAGAGAATCACGAAAACGTGAATTTTTCAATCTATACAAAATTTTTGTAATCCAAAACAAGCAAAAAGCCATAAGATTTTCTTTTCAAAATCTTACAGCTTTTCTATCATGTTGCATCCAGTTCCAAAACAAAGCGGATTGTGCCTGGTTACCCTGCTATCGATTGACAAAAATACTTTCTTACCATCAGCGGTCTGATGGAACTTCATATAGTCACCAAGCCAGCTCTCTAGCCAACGTTTTTCGTCGCGATAAGACCTGGCTCTTTATTTTGTATAAACTGTATTCCCTTTTGCAATTACTTCAACAAGCTGAAGTTCCTGGTCGAGAATACAAAGATCCGCATCATAGCCTTCTTCAACCTTACCTTTTCCCTTAAGACAAAGAATATCTGCTGGATTCGATGTAATTGTAGAAATTGCTATTTCTAAAGGAATTTCTGTTTTAAATACACATTCCTTTACTTCCTTCAGAAGGCAGCTGGACTGTCCAACGCCCATTCCAAGGAATTCGCCATCACTACTGTACATAGGAAGGCTTCCCTGTCCATCAGAAGAAATTGTCATGCGGTCAGGATTTACACCTGCATCTAACATCCGTTTAATGCCATTGCATACACGTACCTCATCACAGATAGTTTCCCAATAATCAATATCTTCATTTCCTGTAAAGTCTACTGCTCCGCCTTTTAGTGCATACTCAATCGACTTGCCAAAAAGCATCTCATTTCGATTAATATGTGTTGGCAGGATTTGAGAAGCCGGTATCTCTGTCTCATCTACTACTCGCTCAATAAGATCTAAGCATCTCGGACTGTCGCCAAGATGAACATTTACAATACCAGCTTTCCCTGAAAGGACACCACCAAGTCTCGTATCCGCAACAACACGTGTAAATTCCTCAAAAGTCGGCTGTGAAGAACGATGATCAGAAATCGCGATTTCTCCGGTTCCAACAATTTCCTGAATCATCATAATGTCTTTTACAATACTGTCAGTCAACGTGCGAACCGGAATCTGATAACTGCCTGTATAACAGTATGCAGACATTCCCTGCTCATTCAATCCTTTTGTCTTTGCAACCAGTGCACACATATCACGACCGATTCCATCTGTTCCAAGGCAGCCAACAACTGTTGTTACTCCAAACTTCGTAAGTCCTTCCATAGTTGCTTCCGGAGTACGATTGGCGAATCCGCCTTCGCCACCGCCTCCGAGTACATGAACATGACTATCAATGAATCCTGGAGTTAAAAGCAACCCCTCTCCATTGATTATTTCTGCCTCAGAAAGAAATCCGTCTGCGGATATAGAACCTGCATCTTTAATCTTGACAATCTTATCATTGATTGTAAGTACATCTTTTTTCCCCAGATGCTTTGGGGCATAAACATCAATATTCTGAATTAATTTCATCATAAATCACTCCCAATTACCAAATGCATATTTTAGAATCCAATTCCAACTGCAATAAGAATTGTAATGATTGCACCTATCATTAAGACACCAAGGAATTTCCACATGAATTTAACCCAGTTAGACCACTCAATCTTTGCAATCGCAAGAGATCCAATCAGACATCCGGATGTAGGAACAATCAGGTTTGTAAATGCATCACCTAGCTGGAATGCAACTACAGCTGTCTGACGTGAAACACCTAACAGATCTGACAATGGAGCCATAATCGGCATTGTAATTGCAGCCTGTCCTGTTCCGGATACAACAAAGAAATTGAATATGGACTGGAACAGATACATAAGTACTGCTGCAACTGCTCCGGAAACTCCAGACAGTGCATTTGAAATATTATACATAATTGTATTGATAACTGTAGGTGTTGTCGGATCAGATCCACCAAGAACCTGCATGATACCCTGAGCCATAGCAACAACAAGTGCTGCACCGATCAGGTCTTTTGCTCCATCTTTGAAAGATGTTGCAATATCATTCAGTTTCATATCATTCAGTTTAAAGATAACTCCAAACACACCGGAAACAATTCCCATAATAAAGAACTGTGTTGCAATCTCTGGCATATAGTATCCTTGAGTCATAACTCCCCAAATTACCCATACTACTGTAGCAGCCAGTGTCAGAAGAACTAAAATATGTCCAAGACCAAATGAATGTCCTTCGTCAATTCCTGTTTTTTCATTCTGCTCACGGAAATATGAATCCGTCTTATATGCGATTGAGATCGTCGGAGTCTTTTTGATCTTTGATGCATAGAACATAGTCATTCCACAGCCAAGTGCTGTAAATACTACCCACATTACCATACGGAATCCCGCTCCGGAAAATACATCAATACCTGCAATCCCCTGTGCAATACCTACCGAGAATGGATTCATCCAAGATGAACCGAAACCAATCTGTGTTGCAACATAGGTAACAAGAACTGCGATAACTGAATCATATCCAACTGCTACAAATAATGGACAAAGAATCATAGTAAACGGAAGTGCTTCTTCTCCCATCCCGAAAACTGCTCCCCCAAGAGAAAACAGTACGAAAAGTACTGGAATCAGCAGTTTCTCGGCTCCCTTTGCCTTACGGATCAATCCGATCAGTCCGGATTCAATTGCACCGGTACGTATCATGATACCAAATGCACCACCTACAACCATAAGGAATGCGATAATCTCGATTGCAGAACTGCTTACGATTCCGTTATACATATAATTAAAGAATCCTGTTCCGCCATCTCCGCTAAAAAGTGCTACTCCTTCCGTTACTACGTTCCCTGCATCGTCTGTCAGATACTGGAAACTTCCGTCTTTGATTACTGTACGGGTTTTCTCAACACCATTGATCATGTACGAAATATCCTGTGTTTCGTAAAATCCCTTTGGTACAAGGAAAGTCAGAAGTGCTGCGACAACAACTACCAGAAAAATAATAATGTAGGTGTCAGGCACTTGAAATCCCTTGTTAAAAGACTTTAACCCTTTTCCTTCTTTTTTGCTCATTTTTGAGTCTCCTCCCATTTTTGATATGCTATATCAGTGTACCATAGAATACTCAAAATCTAACTAAAAATTTACATATTTCATCAATTTTATGTTATTTTCTTGTATTTTTATACACCTAAAGGTGGGATTTGGCTCTATAAAGCGTTTTACTCTTTCGGATTATCTCCAGCCCGATAAGGCACTGTTGCCGCCGGAACAACCGCCGAAGCTGGTTCTGTATGTATATCCTGATCATCAAAAAAGATATGTGCCCCAAATGCTGCAAGCACTTCTGTCTTGCTGACCCCACCAAGGAAAAATGCTTCATTAATGGATACACCCCAATTGCGAAGTGTTTTCACTGCACGTTCATGCGCAGGAGCATTTCTTGATGTGACAAGTGCTGTTCGGATCGGCTGAATATCTTTTTCTTTAAACATCTGCTGCACATAAGACAGTTTTGTCAGGAAGTTAGCAAAAGGACCTTTCGCCATCGGCGTGTTCGCATTTGCTTTCTCATGCTCTTCAAATGCCTGTATTCCATTCTTCTGGAAAATCTTTTCAGATTCAGCAGAAAATAGTACTGCATCTCCATCAAAAGCAATACGGATCTGATCAATCTTTTGCTTCGGATCAGCATGTGCTTCACCCGTAAGAATACGACCTGCAGCAATCCCATCATTGATTGCCGACTGTACATCATCTGAATTCGCCGACAAAAACAAGTCTGTCTTAAAAGCCTTTAAATAAGGAGCTATTTCTGCACCGCTTGTCAACGCAGCTCTCGTAATATCCAAGCCATAATGCTGTATAGAATTAAAAATACGAAGACATGTATTTGCATTATTCCGTGACATAATAATCACTTCCACCAGTCTTCCAAATCCTGTATTATTCAGCTCTAAAAATGCTTTGATCAATTGAAATGCTGCACCCTTTTGAAGGATCTCATTCTCATGTGCTACCTGATAAGCTTCATATGCTTCAACACCTTGTTCTTCGAATATTTTATTCTCCTGTTCAAGATTAAATAAAGCTCTTGAACTAATCCCTATTACAAGAGGTTTTGATAAATCATACGGCATTTTTACCACCTCCGATTAAGAAAAGAATCATATATCTATCACATCTTTCTTACATTATATATTTCCATCTTACGAGTTACAAGTGAAAATATATAGGAAAAGATTGCATTTTTATGAATTTTCAATGTAATCCCAATGAATTTTCAGTCTATTTTTTAAATTCTACTGCATGTTTTCTCTTCCAAAGCGGAAATAAATTACGCTGACATACATAATTCTTTCGTTCATCTATCGCAATCGCGTGAAAAAAGGTCTTCCACATATCTGTATACTCATCCTCATAATCTTCTGTCTTTCTCAATGTCTGAAATTCTTCATCTGTCAGATATCGCAGGTAGTTCTCTCCGTCTTTTGAATGAACACAGGCCGTTTTGCGATTATCGTCTATAATCATCCAATGCTCTGAAGGCATACGATCTGCAAAATGTCTGCCTACCAGCATAATGACATCACTTTTCGTCTCTAGATGACTGACATAAACATTGCCTGAGTTCAACCGCTCAAATCGTGCAAACTCTCTAAAATGATGGCTCTCATTGGACACTTTTCGACGCAATTCCAGTATCCGCATCACATACGGATTCGCATATTGCTGTAGTACACTCTCTCCGGTTTTGAATCCAACACGAAGGAAATTATAAATTGCCTGCAGTGCATCTTCCTCAGCAGACAAAGTCGCCAGATAGATATTCAGATATGCTTCATCCGAAATATCTCTCCGAATCGAACGAATTACCTTTTCTGCTTTGGAAAGATCTTGGTCTATATGAATATATTCATCAAATATCGTTTGTTGAAATACTGGTTCTTTCTTTAATTGTATTTGGTCATGGCCAATCCGCAAGGCTTCAGACCAAGCATCATAGATACAAGTCATGATATCTTCCAAACGGTCTTTACAAGTAAAAATCTTCATTAGCATACTCCAAAATCTGTCAACGTCATCTGTGTAAATGACTCATTCGCATGTTGTGTGTTCCATATATCCTTCGTGTCTACACTAATTAGTTGACGCGTAATATAAGATGCCTCAATAGGAGTATGATACATCTGTTTCCCACCACACGTGATGAAATAATGTGCACGCTTTAATACTACTCCCATCTTCTTTAGACTATCATAATCAAGTCTGCCATAGCGTCTTGCATAGGTGATACGACTCGCTGATTTAGGCCCGATTCCCGGAACACGAAGCAGTGTAGCATAATTTGCTTTTTCTACTTCTACCGGAAACTGCTCTAAATGGCGCAATGCCCAATCGCACTTCGGATCAATCATTTCATTGAAATTCGGCTGCTCTAAAGACAATAATTCTCCTGCCTGAAACCCATAAAATCGAAGCAGCCAATCAGCCTGATATAATCTGTGCTCACGTAAAAGCGGTGGTGGCGTTCCGATCTCCGGCAATACCTTGTCTTCGTTCAAAGGAATGTATGCTGAATAAAAGACACGTTTCAAATCAAACCCCTGATACAATGCCTGAGTCGTCTGCAACAACGTATAGTCACTCTCACCTGTCGCACCAATGATCATCTGCGTGCTCTGTCCGGCTGGAGCGAAACTGCGCTTCAATTGCGACATGTCACGCGGTGCCAATTGATTCGCATTCTCCCATGTCAGTGCATGATCCAGTGAGGTATATCTTTTATAAGATTCTAATCGATTCATCTGAGAATCTTGAGAAATTGCTGTATCATTCTTCTGAGCATTCAAGCACTCAGAAAAATGCTTTTTCGAAGCATCAGAAAAAATACCTGCATTCAAAAACTTATTTCCTCCACTTCGATCCATATATGCTGACTTTCCAATTGCCATTCTATGAGATGCAATCGTACTCTGCACCTTCCCCATAGGATTCAGAATGTTCTTCATGGTCTTATTCGGAGCCAACATATGCAATCCTTCTTCCGTTGGTAATTCAAGATTGACACTGATACGATCCGCAAGATATCCCGCTGATGCAAGCAGCTCGTCCGAAGCTCCCGGAATCGTCTTGATATGAATATAACCATTGAAATGATATTTCGTCCGAAGCAACAATAACGTCTCGCACATCTTCTCCATCGTATAAGTCGGATTCTTTAAGATTCCGGAACTCAAAAACAGACCCTCGATATAATTACGCTTATAAAACTCTACTGTTAAGTCACAGATTTCTTCCGGAGTAAAAGTAGCCCGCTTTACATCATTGCTCTTACGATTAATACAATACTTGCAATCATAAGCACAATGGTTCGTCATTAAAATCTTAAGCAAGGAGATACATCTGCCATCTGCCGCAAAACTATGACAAATGCCGCATGCCTCTGCATTGCCGAGCTCTCCTTTCTTTCCCCGCCGGCTTGACCCGCTTGATGTACATGCCACATCATATTTTGCTGCGTCAGCAAGAATCTGCAGCTTTTCCTGTGTTGTATAATTACTATTCCTAATATCTGTATTCATATTTTTATTATACAAACATTTGTTCTGTAATGCAAGTGTTTTTCGAACAAATGTTTGTATATGATCATTCGAAAAAATATCGTAATAGTCTTATTTCCATGTTTTCTATTTCTGCATATTATTTTTCTACTAATATATATTCCATTTGTCTTTCTTTCGTTCGCATTCCCATTTTTTCATAAAATTTCTCTGCTGGAGTATTTCCTGCCCATACATTCAATGTCACTTCATAGCACCCTATCTGTTTCGCTTCATTTTTTACATATTCAAACAGACTTTCGCCAACATGCTGACCTCGAACCTCTTGACTGACACAAAGATCATCAATAAAAAACGTCTTAAACGGAACCATGTTGTTTGAAAAAGGCTGCTCTTGTAATTGACAAAATGCATACCCTACACAAACATCATCCTCATCCACTGCAACATATATTGGCTTTTCTTTATGTTTCAAAAGCTCTCTCAATTCGTCTATCGTATATTTGGTCGTGCCCGGAATAAAAATATCAGGCCTTATATCTGCATGAATTTGTAACACTTGCTCTAATAACTCTAAAATTCTCGGAATATCTTTTTCTTTCGCTTTTCTAATAATCATTTTTACCTCCATCCATTCTCATTCTTCTGCAAAACATTTATCTACTGTTCGTTTATCACGCTCTATCTTGTTATATCAAACATTTCCCTGCAAATCATTTTTCCACATGATGTTTTGAAAATATTATGATAGGCTTTTAAAGCCGCTTCTTTCGATAAACCATCTTCCATAATATTCACCAGGAAATCAGCCTCTACCAATATCTGATAATCTATACCATCAATATTATTATATGTATGATGATGTGCAATCAAATACTGCACACGCTCAGATACCTCTTGTTCAAATCCTAATTTTCTAAGCAGCTTTTCTGCTATTGCAGGGCCTTCTTTTTCTTGTAGTTTTCCATTGCAATCACCATATTTTTCTTCACAGAAATGAATTCCAATATCATGTGTCAAAGCTGCTGCTTCAATGGTAAACAAACATTTCTTATCTACATTTTCCGTTTCTGCTATCAATTTTGCATAACTATGCACTTTACAAAAATGTTGAATTCTCTTTGAATCTCCTCTATATAACTCAATCATTGCTAAATGTAATTTATTTATCATCTAAAATTTCCTCCTCTTGCACATTATAATAATTCTCAAATTAATCCTATATTTCCCTTGATATACATCACATTTTCCTTGTTGAATCCACATCATTAGAAATCATTAATTCAAAATGATTTCGATTTGTTTTTATAAAACCTTCTTTTTGTAACTTTGATATTTCCGTAGACATTGCTGCACGGTCAATACAAAGATAATCTGCTAACTGCTGCCGGTCAAAAGGAATATCAAAGGATAAAGATGAATGTCTGATGGATTCGGCTGACAGATATGACAATAGTTTATCTCTTGTCGTTCGCTTGCCAACATGTGTGATCTTATCGTTCAAGATCAGTATCTTATTTGCCAGGACACTGACCAGGTTACGGATCAACTTCTGATGATGCTCGCATGCAGTTGGACAAGTAACCAAAAGCTTCTGGACATTTAGGAAAATAATTTCACAGTCCTCATCTGCTACCACACTGATATTCAAAACAGCACCCGGACTTGCCGCATATGGTTCTCCGAAAAAATCACCGGCATGACATTTTGATAAAATATTGCGATGCCCCCAGAGATCTTCCTGGATAACAAGAACACAGCCTGACACCACAAGTCCCATTACTTCTGTAGAATCTGCTGCTCTGAAAATATAAGAATCTCTCTCTTTTGAAACTGTTGTTGCCTCTACACAGTGCAATATGGATAATATTTCGTCATCAGTAAGACCTTTAAAGAAAGGACTGTTCCTTAAAATGGGTAAAAATTTTTTCAAAATTGTTCCTCCTGTTGGAAATCAAACATACAAGTTGCATTTATTATACTATGATTCTAACAGAAATAAAAATTTTATGCTATAGACGGAGGGTAAAAATGATAAGAAAGATTATTCGAATTGATAAAGAAAAATGTAATGGATGCGGTGCCTGTGCAGATGCCTGTCATGAAGGTGCCATTGATATCATTGACGGAAAAGCAGAATTGGTAAGAGAACATTTCTGTGACGGGCTTGGTGATTGTCTCCCGGAATGTCCTACAGGAGCCATTTCTTTTGAAGAAAGAGAGGCTCCTGCATATGATGAAGAAGCCGTAAAAGAAGCGCAGAAAAAAGTATTTGCCAAAAATCAGGCAATGTCTACACACACCGGCTGTCCTGGTTCTAGAAGTATGCAAATTCAGCGATTCGAAACACCTGAAACCATAAAATCAGCTCCAAGCGTAGAGCAGCTATCAAAACTTCAGAACTGGCCAGTACAGATTAAACTTGCACCTGTAAGTGCCCCCTATTTTGACGGCGCAAAACTATTGATTGCAGCCGATTGTACTGCTTATGCATATGCAAGCTTTCATCAGGATTTTATTCGGAATAAGGTAACATTAATTGGCTGTCCGAAATTAGATCAGGTGGATTATAGCGAGAAACTGACTGCAATAATCCAAAATAACGATATTCAAAGTGTGACGATTGTAAGAATGGAAGTTCCATGCTGTGGCGGACTTGAGATGGCAACCAGAAAAGCACTTCAGAATAGTGGAAAATTCATTCCCTGGCAGGTTATAACCATAGGTATTGATGGAAATATTATAGAATAAAGGAGGATACGACAATGGATAAAAAAATGTTTTGTTATCAGTGTGAACAGACAGTGGGATGCACCGGCTGCACAGGAAATGCAGGTGTCTGCGGAAAAAAGGCAGGCACTGCCAAATTACAGGATGAGCTGACAGGTGCGTTGATCGGTCTGGCAAGGGCTGTCGATAGCGTAGCAGCTATTTCCAAAAGTACCAGTCAGATCATAATTGAAGGACTGTTTACTACCGTTACAAATGTGAGTTTTGACGATGCAGCAATCGAAAATATGATACAAAAAGTCAGAGCAGAAAAAGAAAGACTGGTTCCTGGCTGCAGTAAATGTCAGTCACCTTGCGGTAAATCAGACGAATATGACATGCAACAGCTGTGGAATGCAGATGAAGATATCCGCTCCCTGAAGTCCCTTATTCTTTTCGGGATTCGCGGAATGGCAGCCTATGCTTATCATGCAAATGTTCTGAATTATGAAGATGCCGAAGTAAACCGTTTCTTCTGCGAAGCATTATTTAAGATTGGTTATGAAGAAAGTATGGATACACTGCTTCCTACTGTACTGAAAGTAGGGGAAATCAATCTGAAATGTATGGCACTTCTTGACAAGGCAAATACCAAAACCTATGGAACACCGGAACCGACTGCAGTTACAC
>OGZF01001910.1_pt1 | contig 11220 bp, 9 predicted proteins | sample 1576771 | NCBI WGS metagenome assembly OGZF01 (sample SAMEA3541536, study PRJEB24748) | human gut metagenome | biome: human gut; feature: human-associated habitat; material: faeces | place: China | collected 2012
TCATGCGACAGCATCCGATAGAAAAATCCAGCTTGGTGATTTTGTGACGATTGATTTCGGAACTTATTATCACGGATACTGCTCGGATATTACCCGTACTGTTGCAGTAGGGAAAGCCAAAAATCCGGAGCTTTACAAGATGTTTGACGTAGTCAGAAAAGCAAAGGATGCTGGTCAGAACAGCCTGAAACCGGGAATGGTTATGGGCGAGCTCAGAGATATCATCGTGAAGGTAGTAGAAGATGCAGGCTATCATATTCCACATGGTCCGGGACACAACTTCGGACTGGATATTCATGAACAGCCGTATATCTGTACCGGCAGTAAAGTGACCCTTCAGCCGGGAATGGTTCATACGATCGAACCTGGAATTTACATTCCGGGAATCGGTGGCGTCCGTCAGGAAGATGATTTCCTGATCACAGAAGATGGATACCGCAGAATTACAAATATTACAGATGCTCTGATCACACTGTAATAAAAATGTTGTCATCCTAAAAAAGTATAAAGAATTGAGGAAATCCTTATCTGGTGGTTTGCCGGATAAGGGTTTCCTTTTTTGTGGGGACGGTCTGCGAAAGGGAGGTAGTGAGGCAGATTAAAAAAATATAGGGGTGAAGTCCATTGTGCAAACCATTTCGATGAGCCTCTGAAAGCGAAAATTGTGTCAGCAGAGGCTTCCACAATTTTTGAGTCTCATCTCCATTGCACAATAAGTGCCTTCACCCCTATATTTTTTTAAATCTGCCGCTGTAATCTTTGGACGCAGACCTGGGAATCACAAAATTTTAATATTGATTGTTAAACGATGTTGTGAGTAAAATGAAAAGTGCAAGTGTATCCGTATAAAGTTTTGGACGTAAAACGGATTAAAAAATGCAAAATATTTAACAGATTCTGTGGAAAACGGTTGCGTCGGTTTGAAAAAACAAGTATAATACACTTCAAGATGGTTGCGCTTTAAAAAGTTAAAGAATGGATGCGACGGGAGAGAGGCAGCATGAAAGGGCTGCGTGTATTTGAAAAATATAGGGATAAAAGAGGGACCAAGGGATGATTATCAGTACGAAATATCTGATTACAGGAGATGGAAAGACCGTTCTTACGGATAAGGCAGTCTATATTGGAGAGGACGGCAAGATCGGAAAAATCGCACAAAAAGAAGAGCTGCTGAAAGAATTTCCGCAGGAGGAAGTTAAGGAGTATGGTGATGCGACACTTCTTCCTGGACTTATGGATATGCATGCGCATCTTGCATACGGCTATTCCCAGCCGGACAGCTTTAATTATGGATCACAGCTGATCATGTTATATGCGTTGCAGCATGCGCAGTCTGCATTTGAAAGAGGGATCACCACGGTGCGGGATATGTCTTCTGCACATGGTGTATGCAAGAATCTGAAACTGGCAGAAAAGAAGGGATTTGTCGTGATCCCGAGAATCGTGCATACGGATACCGGAATCTGTATGACAGGCGGGCATGCCTGGGAAGAGGTAGAGGAAATGGACGGTCCGTGGGCAATCCGTAAAGAGATCCGTAAGCAGGTGCGTGACGGTGCGGAATGGGTGAAGATCCTGACCACCAACCGGGAACCATATCCGGAGTTTACCCAGGAAGAACTGGATGCGGCGGTGGATGAGTGCCACAGAAGAGGAATCAAGTGTGGCGTGCATGCCGGAACCAATCCGGGGATCCAGATGTGCATTGATGCCGGATTTGACACGATCGAACATGGAACCTTTATGACGCTGGATCATGCAAAGCAGATGGCAGAAAAAGGTATTGCCTGGACACCGACTATCATGGCATATACTTATCTCTATAAACTGTGCAAGGAAAATATTGAGAAGAATGGCGATGCACCGGTCAGCGATCCGGTCATGCAAAAAGAGATGGCAAATTATGAATTCTTTGAACCGGCATATAAAGCGTACCGGGATCATTTTAAAGAATTTTATGATACGGGTGTGACGGTTCTTGCCGGCACCGATATGGTGATGTATCATTCTCCGCTCTTGCCGCTTCCGAGAGAACTGCAATATATGGTGGAATACGGAATTACGCCGGTGCAGGCAATACAAGTGGCAACATCCAACCCGGCAAAGGTACTGGGTGTGGAAAAAGAACGCGGACTTGTTGCGGAAGGACTGGATGCAGATCTTCTGGTAGTTGGCGGTGACTTAAGCCGGGATATCACCAGATTAAAAGATGTAAAATTTGTTACACTTGGCGGAAAGAGAGTCTTTGAAGACGGAATCCGTTATGTTGGAACAGGGAATATGTTTATGTAAGAAAAGGCTTCTGCGTTGCAGAGGCTTTTTTTGCACGTGAAAATTACTTGTCGAAAATTTAACAAAATAAGAGAAAACTTATCAAAAACAGTTGCGTATTGCATAAAAAGCAAGTATAATATACACGGCAGAAAATTTGATTTAATTATTAAATTTATAAAAATGGAGGGCTAGATTTATGAGCAACACAACATCATCAAACCCGGCGAGCTTAAGAATTGCCAATTTGCTCGATGAGGGAAGCTTTGTTGAAATCGGTGGACAGGTAACTGCAAGAGCAACAGATTTCAACATGCAGGAGAAAAAAGCTCCGACAGATGGCGTCATCACAGGTTACGGTGTGATCGATGGAAACCTGGTATATGTATACAGCCAGGACGCATCTGTACTGAACGGAACCATCGGCGAGATGCACGCAAAGAAGATTGCGAACATTTATGATATGGCAATGAAGATGGGCGCACCGGTGATCGGTCTGATCGACTGCGCAGGACTTCGTCTTCAGGAAGCAACTGACGCACTGAACGCATTCGGAAGCTTCTATTACAAACAGGCTATGGCTTCTGGCGTAATTCCACAAATCACAGCAGTATTCGGCAATTGCGGTGGTGGACTGGCAGCGGCAGCAGCACTTTCTGATTTTACATTTATGGCAGAGAACGGAAAATTATTCGTAAACTCTCCGAACACCATTCCGGGCAACACTGCGGACAAATGCGATACAGCAAGCGCAAAATTCCAGAGTGAAGAATCCGGAATCGTTGACGGCGTAGGAAGCGAAGAAGAAATTCTTGACGAGATCCGCTCACTCGTAGCAATTCTTCCGGCTAACAACGAAGACAACGATGCATATGATGAATGCACAGATGATCTGAACAGAGTATGTGCAGATCTTGAGAATGCAGCAGAAGATGCAGCACTTGCTCTTTCTATGATCTCTGACAATGGTGTATTCATTGAGACAAAGAAAGCTTATGCAAAAGATATGGTAACAGGATTCATCCGCCTGAACGGAATGACAGTAGGTGCTGTTGCCAACCGCTCAAAAGTATACGATGAAGAAGGCAACACAGCAGAAGAATTCGACGGCACACTCTCAGCAATGGGATGCAAGAAAGCAGCAGCTTTCGTTAAATTCTGTGATGCATTCGGAATTCCGGTACTCACACTTACAAACGTAAAGGGACTCAAGGCAACTGCATGCTCAGAAAAGAACCTTGCAAGAGAGATGGCAGCTCTCACTTATGCATTTGCAGATGCAACTGTACCAAAAGTCAATGTGATCACAGGTAAAGCATTCGGAAGCGCATATGTGACAATGAACAGCAAAGCAATCGGAGCAGACATGGTATACGCATGGCCGGAAGCTGAGATCGGAATGATGGCAGCAGACATGGCTGCGAAGATCATGTACACAGATGCAGATGCAGATACATTAAAAGCAAAGACAGAAGAATACAAAGCACTTCAGTCAAGCCCGCTTTCCGCAGCTGGAAGAGGATATGTAGATACCATCATCGAACCGGCAGATACCAGAAAATATGTGATCGGTGCATTTGAGATGTTATTTACAAAAAGGGAAGAAAGACCATCCAAAAAACACGGAACAATTTAGCGAGGTGAAGCAAAGTGAAGAAAAAGATTAGTTTAGTAGTCGCAGTTCTGGTACTTGTGCTCGGCCTTGCAGGCTGCGGAAATGCCAAGACCGTCAGCTATGACAAAGATACACTGATCCAGTCTTGTGATGCTGTTTTTGATATCATTGAGAGCGGATCCATCACAAGCGACCAGATCACAGAGATGTCAGACTGGAATCAGGGATATCTGATGGCACAGTTTGAAAGCCAGACCGGTGTGCAGATGGAAGCAGACACTTTCGCAACTGCACTGGAAGGATGGAAAGCATCCCTGGAAGAATGCGGCGATTATGAAAGCCATAAAGACTATGAATTCGAGGCGTCTTCTACAGGTGTTACGGTAACTGCACCGGCAACATTTTCTGACAGAAGTGCAGACCTGGAATTCGTATTCGATGAGAATATGACTCTGGAATCATTTACAGTCAATGCTCATTACGGCATGAGCGAAATCCTTGAAAAAGCGGGACTTAACACATTACTTGGTATGGGAACTGTATTCGTAATGCTTATTTTCATGAGCTTTATCATTTCCCTGATCAAATACGTTCCTGCATTACTTAACGGTACATCCAAGAAGAAAAAAGAAGAAGCTCCGAAGGCAGCACCGGCACCGGCAGTGGCAGCAGCTGTAGAAGAAGCAGAAGAAATGGATGATACCGAACTTGTTGCAGTTATCGCAGCAGCGATCGCAGCAGCAGAAGGAACTACTACAGACGGATTTGTAGTACGTTCTATCAAGAGAAGAAAATCAAACAAATGGAATGCATAGTGCGAATAGAATCAGGAGGATTTAAAGATGAAAAACTATACAATCACAGTTAACGGCAACGTATATGATGTTACAGTAGAAGAAAACGGAAACGGAGCAGCTGCAGCACCAGTAGCAGCACCAAAGGCAGCTCCGAAAGCAGCACCGAAGGCAGCTCCAAAAGCAGCAGCCGGAGCTGGAAGCATCAAGGTAGAAGCAGGTGCAGCCGGAAAAGTATTTAAGATCGAAGCAAGCGTAGGACAGAAAGTATCCCGCGGTGATGCAGTTCTTATCGTAGAAGCAATGAAGATGGAAATTCCTGTTGTAGCTCCGGAAGACGGAACAGTTGCAAGTATCGATGTAGCAGTAGGTGATGCAGTAGAAGCAGGACAGACACTGGCTACATTGAACTAAGGAGCAACATCCTTTTGAAAAACAGGAGGTTATAACATGGAATATATCACTAACACACTGGGAAACCTCGTGCAGCAGACTGCGTTCCTCAACCTGACTTGGGGTAACTACATTATGATCGCAGTTGCATGTTTTTTCCTTTATCTTGCAATCAAGCATGGGTTTGAACCGCTTCTGCTTGTACCGATTGCATTTGGTATGCTCCTGGTAAATATTTACCCGGATATCATGCTTCATGCAGAAGATTCGGCTAACGGAACGGGCGGACTTTTGTATTACTTCTTCCAGCTGGATGAGTGGTCTATTCTCCCGTCACTTATTTTCATGGGTGTCGGTGCGATGACTGACTTTGGACCGCTCATTGCCAACCCGGCGAGCTTCCTCCTCGGTGCGGCAGCACAGTTTGGTATTTTCGCCGCTTATCTTGGTGCAATGGCTCTCGGATTCTCTGATAAGGCAGCAGCTGCCATCTCCATCATCGGTGGAGCAGATGGACCGACTTCCATCTTCCTTGCAGGTAAGCTCCAGCAGACAGCACTTATGGGACCGATCGCCGTGGCAGCCTACTCTTACATGTCACTGGTTCCGATCATCCAGCCGCCGATCATGAAACTTCTCACAACAGAGAAGGAAAGAAAGATTAAAATGGGACAGCTTCGTCCGGTTACACAGCTTGAGAAAATCCTGTTCCCGATCATCGTAACCATCGTTGTATGTATGATTCTTCCGACAACAGCTCCTCTGGTAGGTATGCTGATGCTTGGTAACCTGTTCAAAGAATCCGGTGTTGTAAGACAGCTGACAGAGACCGCATCCAACGCAATGATGTACATCGTAGTTATCCTGCTTGGTACATCTGTAGGTGCTACTACAAGTGCAGAGGCATTCTTAAATGTCAGCACATTGAAGATCGTAGTACTTGGTCTGATCGCATTCGCATTCGGTACCGCAGCAGGTGTCCTGTTTGGAAAACTGATGTGCGTAGCCACACATGGCAAGGTAAATCCGCTGATTGGTTCAGCCGGAGTATCTGCCGTACCTATGGCAGCCCGTGTATCTCAGAAAGTAGGAGCGGAAGCAGATCCGACCAACTTCCTTCTGATGCATGCAATGGGACCGAACGTAGCCGGAGTTATCGGAACAGCCGTAGCAGCCGGAACATTTATGGCAATTTTCGGAGTTATGTAGCAACAGGAAGCGCGTATCTGACAGTGAGATAACAATCCTGGTGCTTAATAAACCTTATAATAATTGGAGGAAGATATAATGGCAGCAATTGAAAAGAAACCGATTAAGATTACGGAAACAGTTCTGCGTGATGCGCATCAGTCCCTGATCGCAACAAGACTTACCACAGAACAGATGCTTCCGATCGTAGATAAAATGGACAAAGTCGGATACCATTCCGTAGAGTGCTGGGGCGGAGCTACATTTGATGCATCCCTTCGTTTCCTGCATGAAGATCCATGGTCAAGACTTCGTAAATTCCGTGACGGATTCAAGAACACCAAACTTCAGATGCTCTTCCGTGGACAGAACATCCTTGGATACCGTCCATACGCAGATGATGTAGTTGAATACTTCGTTAAAAAATCTGTTGCAAACGGAATCGATATCATTCGTATTTTTGACTGTCTGAATGACCTTAGAAACCTTCAGACAGCAGTAAAAGCAGCTAACGCTGAGAAAGCAGAAGCACAGATCGCGCTTTCTTACACACTTGGAGATGCTTACACCTTGGATTACTGGGTAGACATCGCAAAGAGAATCGAAGATATGGGTGCAAACTCTATCTGTATCAAAGATATGGCAGGTCTTCTTCTTCCGTACAAGGCAACAGAACTTGTCGGAGCATTAAAAGAAGCTGTTGATATCCCGATCCAGCTGCATACACATTACACATCAGGTGTTGCTTCAATGACATACTTAAAAGCAGTTGAAGCCGGTGTAGACGTGATCGATACCGCTATTTCACCGTTCGCACTTGGAACTTCTCAGCCGGCAACAGAAGTTATGGTTGAGACATTCAAGGGAACACCTTATGATACAGGATTTGATCAGAGCCTTCTGGCTGAGATCGCTGATTACTTCCGTCCGATCCGTGACGAAGCACTTGACAGCGGACTTCTCAATCCGAAGAACCTTGGTGTTAACATCAAGACACTTCTGTATCAGGTACCGGGCGGAATGCTTTCCAACCTTACTTCCCAGCTCAAAGAGCAAGGGGCAGAAGACAAGTTCTACGACGTACTTGAGGAAGTACCGAGAGTTCGTAAAGACCTTGGTGAACCACCGCTGGTTACTCCGTCATCACAGATCGTTGGTACACAGGCAGTATTCAATGTCCTGATGGGCGAGCGCTACAAGATGGCAACAAAAGAGACGAAAGAAATCCTGAGCGGAAAATACGGTGCAACTGTTAAACCGTTCAACCCGGATGTTGTTCAGAAAGTACTCGGAGACAATCCGGAAGTTATCACATGCCGTCCGGCAGACCTGATCCCGGATGAACTCGGAACTCTTGAAAAAGAGATGAAACAGTACAAAGAGCAGGATGAAGACGTACTCAGCTACGCACTCTTCCCGCAGGTAGCTACAGACTTCTTCAAATACCGCGAGGCACAGGAGAAGAAAGTAGATGCTACAATTGCAAAAGACGGAAGTTATCCGGTATAATAGCATATTAGTAAGAACAGCTTTTTGGCAACAAAAAGCTGTTCTTTTCATATAAAAAAAGGACAGGCATATAATTTATAATAAGAAGTCAATAAAAAAGGAAATGGTTAAATGCTGTCTTGTTTTGAAGTAGAAAATTATGGAAATTTTATAGAAAAATTATCAATAAAATGGAATCAGGGGATTTCGTGCGTATTTGGAAAATGTGGAGCTGGAAAAACTACATTGTGTATGGCATTAAAAGATATTATTACTGAACAAGATTTGAAAAATCAATATATAGAAAATAATGGAAAGTTCAAATATATATTTTTAATAGAAGATATAGAAATTGAAATAGTATACGAGCGGAAAAAGAATGGGAGGATCTATTGTGGATGCATTAAAATAGAAAAAATGCTTTTTGAATTTATTTTAAAGAATGAAGTAAACGTGCCTATAGATATGATAAAAAAATCAGTTAAATATGCAAAAGTAAAAAATTTGAAAAGAGAAACAGAAATTTTAGAAAAATGTATGAATATGTTTCAACAAAAGGAATATGTTGTTGAAGTTACGGAAAATGACAAGTCTGTGGAATGGAACAAGGTGAGAAATGATTTAAAGAAAGAATATTTGAAAAGAAATAGTAAGAGAACGAAAATAAAAATTATTGATGATGTGGATGATAGCGAAATAGATAGAATAAAAAAAGAAGGTATAGATTCAGAGGTTCAGATTATAGTGTTTGCGAGAAGAAGCTGTTGGATAAATGAATGTATTGCACCATTGGATAATTACTATTACATAAACGGAGGAAAGATGATAAAAATGATAAATGGGATAGAAAAAGAAATAAAAACAGTGTACCAGCTAAAAAAACTTTTTTTAAAGGGAATTTATGATATATAACTGTAGTTTTTTTACGGATGAATATTGTAAATGCCTTTTTTTTGGTGTAATATGAAAAGACAGGAGGAAAGAAGGCAATGTTAAAAAAGTTTTGGCTGAAAAATTTTAAAAATTTTAAAGAGGACTTATTGCTTGATTTATCTAAAATAAATAATTATGGATTTAGTGATAAAGCAGTTCATAATAGGACGATAAAAACCGCACTCGTATATGGGGAAAATGCGAGCGGAAAAAGTAATCTGGGATATGCTTTATTCGATATTATTTTACACTTAACAGATAAAGAAAGAAAGTCTTATAGAAATCTGTCAGAGCTTGCTGTTATTCAGATTAATGATACACATCCAACTATGATTATTCCAGAGCTTATAAGACTTCTTACAGAGAATGGAGATATTCGCGAGGGAGAGGATACCCTGCTCGCGAATCTTATTCCCGATGGTCAAAAGATTTCGTTTGGTAAATGGTATCCCGAAGAGCTTGCAGCGCAGAATACCGGTGCTCAACCAGAATACATGCGCGTGGTGATCCATAGGTATTGGCTTGATGAGAACGGCGAGAAAGCGACTAATATGGATCCATCGCTTATCGAGCTCAAGCTAGCTAAGGGATGGGTAGTCGATAAAAGTGCTTCAACTGCCGAACAAATTGTTCTCTATAGCGTCGATCCTGTTGCAGTTGGTGTTTCGCTTCCGTTTGTAAACGAGATGCGCATCGGCGCTGATGTCTTGAAAGATGCAAAGTCGGTCATTGTCTCAAGCGCTGATGCTGGTGCAAAGACAGCTGGCGGGCAAGCATATTCCTATACAGAGTACGCGTATGACAACTACAAGTTCGGCATCAGTGTAGAAGTCGATGCGGTTCAGACGCATAACGCTGCTGATGCTATCAAGGGCGCATGGGGTGTTGATGCGAACAGCCTCGGTATCAATGTAGGAGGTGCAGCATAATGACTAAAACACGAACAATGGTCAAATGGTTCGGCACCTTCGTTGCCACCTGCGCGGTTGCTCTTGCCTGTTCACTTGGCTTCTCGAGCACTGCCTATGCTGAAACAGAAAGCGTGAGTTGGAATGTTACCTATAGTGCTGAGAAGCAGATGGTATCGGATTACAACCAAGAATCGGTCAATCAGGCGCTTTCTCACATGCAACCAGGCGACAGCTTCACGATGAAGGTCAATCTGCGCAACTCGAGCGATACGAGCACTGATTGGTATATGACCAGTGAAGCTATCAAGACGCTCGAAGAGGGCGCAAGCGCTTCTGGTGGTGCCTATACCTATGCGCTCAAATACAACGGTAACGAGATTTACCGATCGAATACGGTTGGTGGCGATAACAGCCAAGGGTTCAAAGAGATATCGGGCGTAACAGGCAAGTGGTTCTATGTTGCTACGCTTGGTAGCGGTGATACGGGCGTAGTCTCGATCGAGATGAGCCTTGATGGTGAAACGCAAGACAATGCGTATATGAACACCTTGGGTAAGCTGAATGTCGCCTTTGCAGTTGAGGACAGTATGGGCAGCACAGCTGGTCAGCCAGTACCCGATGGTGATGATAATGGCAATGGCGATGGGGCAGGCTCAACCTTGCCTAAGACCATGGACCAGGTGCTGATGGTGCTCTATATCGTTGGTATCGTTGCGGCGCTTGTTTGCACGATCGTTTCGCTGAGATCGCTCAGGAAGATCCGTAAAGGGAGTGATGTCTAATGACACGCTTTGCTCAAACTAAGGCACGCTTCTCGTTCACTCGGATCATCGGGGTCTTCTGCGCTGCCCTTGTTGTTTGCGTTCTTGCGCTTGGCATTCAAGCGGCAACTTCGGAAGAAGCCTTTGCTGATGAGGGTAAATCGTACTCGTATACGGTCACGCTCTATGCCGGTAACGGTACGATCGACGGAGCAGCTTCAAAGAGCTATGGCCCTTATGGTTATGGCAAATCTTGTACTATTGCCTGGCAGACGTTGAACATCCAGCCTGACGACGATAAGTACTATGTGAAGGGCATTCGTCTTGCAGGGCACGATGGACTAGCTGAGTCTGGCAATATCGAGGTCACTCAAGATCTGCAGTACGTGGTTGCGTACGGCATGAAGAAGGACCAGGTTGCGTATACGATCAACTATGTTGACGCGAATGGCGCGCAGATCGCAGATAGCGAAACGTTCTATGGCAACATTGGCGACAAGCCGGTCATCGCATATCGCTACATCGAAGGCTATCAGCCAACGAATGCCTACAATCTAACGGGTACGCTCAAGGGCAATGCCGAGGATAACGTATTCACCTTCAAGTATCAGGCTGTCCAGGGATCTTCAGCAGGAACGACCAATGGTGGAGCTTCTGCTGGCACAACTGGCGGACAGGCAACACCAGGTGATGAGAACGCCGCAACTGGCGAGAACGCTGCTGGTGACGAGGCAACAGGCGATGAGGCTGCGGATGAGGCCGGCACGCAGGAAGGCGCTGCGAATGGGGCAGAGCCGGCTGAGCTGCTCGACATCGACGATGATTCGAACCCGTTGGCAAGTGCCCAAAGTGCGGTTCAGGAGACC
>OGZF01001914.1_pt1 | contig 11198 bp, 6 predicted proteins | sample 1576771 | NCBI WGS metagenome assembly OGZF01 (sample SAMEA3541536, study PRJEB24748) | human gut metagenome | biome: human gut; feature: human-associated habitat; material: faeces | place: China | collected 2012
GCAGCACGTCCATGACCATCCACTCGGGGCGGTTGCCGGAAATGCGGAATGCCTCAACGACCTCCAGACGCTTCAGGATGCGGACCTTCTTCTGGCCGGAGGACTTTTCCACCTCAGCGGTCAGCTCAGCGCTCAGCTGATCCAGATCGATCTCCTTCAGCAGCTCCTGGATGGCCTCAGCACCCATGGATGCCTCAAACTCATCGCCGTAGCGCTCACGCATCTCACGGTATTCCTTCTCGGTCAGCAGCTGCTTCTTTTCCAGCGGGGTCAGACCGGGATTGGTAACGATATAGCTTGCAAAGTACAGGACCTTCTCCAGCAGGCGGGGGCTGATGTCCAGCATCAGGCCAATGCGGCTGGGGATGCCCTTGAAGTACCAGATGTGGCTGACGGGCGCGGCCAGCTCAATGTGGCCCATGCGCTCACGGCGAACCTTTGCCTTGGTGACCTCGACACCGCAGCGATCGCAGATCTTGCCCTTGTAGCGGATGCGCTTGTACTTGCCGCAGTGGCACTCCCAGTCCTTGGTAGGTCCAAAAATGCGCTCGCAGTACAGGCCGTCGCGCTCCGGCTTCAGGGTGCGGTAGTTGATGGTCTCAGGCTTCTTGACCTCGCCGTAGCTCCAGTTGCGGATCTGCTCCGGAGAAGCAAGGCCGATTTTAATGGAATCGAAAACGTTGTTTTCCATGAAACGAACCCTTTCTTAATCTCTAGTTAAAAATCCACTTCGTCGGAAGCGGGAGCCGCACTGCCGGAGTTGTCATCTTCCAGCACAGAAGGATCATCGAAGCCTGCGTCAGCATCCTTGATGGTGTAATCGTTCAGCAGCTCATTCTCGTTGGTAACAGTCTCGGAACCTGCAACATCACGCATATCAAAGCCGGTCTCTTCGTCGTCGAAGTTCTGGCGCATATCGATCTCGTTGCCATCCTTGTCCTGGACCACAACGTCCATACCCAGAGACTGCAGCTCCTTCAGCATAACGCGGAAGGACTCGGGGATGCCGGGCTGCGGGATGGGTTCGCCCTTGACAATGGCCTCGTAGGTCTTGACACGGCCCTCAACGTCATCGGACTTGACGGTCAGGATCTCCTGCAGGGTGTAAGCGGCACCGTAAGCTTCCAGAGCCCAGACTTCCATCTCGCCGAAGCGCTGACCGCCGAACTGAGCCTTGCCGCCCAGAGGCTGCTGGGTGACCAGAGAGTAGGGGCCGGTGGAACGGGCATGGATCTTATCATCGACCAGGTGATGCAGCTTGAGGTAGTACATATAACCAACGGTAACGCGGTTATCGAACTTCTCGCCGGTACGGCCATCGTAAACGGTGGTCTTGCCATCACGATCCAGCTCGATCTTGGAGAAGTCGATGATGTGGCCCTTCTCACCCATGATCTTGGGCAGCTTGGTGGGATATGCGGGAGCATTCTCACCGTGCCACAGCTCACGGGCGGTGTCGAAGGTATCGCCGATGTCGTTCTCACGCGCGGAATCGAACACGGGGGTCATAACCTTGATGCCGCATGCCTTGGCAGCGTAGCCCAGGTTGACTTCCAGCACCTGACCGATGTTCATACGGGAAGGAACGCCCAGGGGGTTCAGCACGATGTCCAGCGGGGTGCCGTCGGGCAGGTAGGGCATGTCCTCCTGCGGCAGGATGCGGGAAACGACACCCTTGTTGCCGTGACGGCCTGCCATCTTATCGCCGACGCTGATCTTACGCTTCTGAGCAATGTAGCAGCGGACGACCTCGCGGACACCGGGCTGCAGCTCATCGCTGTTTTCAGGAGTAAAGACCTTGACATCCACAATGATGCCGTACTCGCCGTGGGGCACGCGCAGAGAGGTATCACGGACTTCGCGGGCCTTCTCGCCGAAGATGGCGCGGAGCAGGCGCTCCTCAGCGGTCAGCTCGGTCTCACCCTTCGGGGTGACCTTGCCGACCAGGATGTCGCCGCTCTTGACCTCGGCACCGATGCGGATGATGCCGCGCTCGTCCAGATCCTTCAGGGCATCCTCGGAGACGTTGGGGATATCACGGGTGATCTCCTCAGGTCCGAGCTTGGTGTCACGGGACTCGGTCTCGTACTCTTCAATATGGATCGAGGTGTACACATCCTCGCGGACGATCTTCTCGTTCAGCAGGACAGCGTCCTCGTAGTTGTAACCTTCCCAGGTCATAAAGCCGATCAGGGCGTTCTTACCCAGAGAGATCTCACCGTTGCGCATTGCGGGGCCGTCGGCCAGCACCTGACCGGCCTTGACGCTCTCGCCCACCTCAACGATGGGACGCTGGTTGATGCAGGTGCCTGCGTTGGAGCGGGCAAACTTGACCAGCGGGTAGTTGTCCACGCCGCCCTGTGCATTGCGGACGGTGACGTGGTCGGCATCCATCTTCTCAACGATACCGTCGTTCTTTGCCAGAACAGCGGTGCCGGAGTCGGTGGCAGCCTTGTATTCCATACCGGTAGCCACGATGGGCTGCTGGGTGACCATCAGAGGCACTGCCTGGCGCTGCATGTTGGAGCCCATCAGAGCACGGTTACAGTCATCGTTCTCCAGGAAGGGGATGCAGGCGGTCGCAACAGAGACCATCATTCGGGGCGAAACGTCCATATAATCGACCTTATCGGCATCGATTTCCAGGATGTCATCGCGGCGGCGGGCAGAAACGCGGGGACGGATGAAGTGCTTGGTCTCATCCAGAGGCTCGTTGGCCTGAGCAACAACGTACTCGTCCTCAACGTCAGCGGTCATATACTCCACTTCATCGGTAACGACCTGATCGATCAGCTTGCCGTTTTCGTCGTAAGTCTTTTTGACCTTGCGGTAGGGAGCCTCAACGAAGCCGTACTCGTTGATCTTGGCGTAGGATGCCAGATAGGAGATCAGACCGATGTTGGGGCCTTCAGGGGTCTCAATGGGGCACATACGGCCATAGTGGCTGTAATGAACGTCGCGGACTTCGAAGCCTGCGCGGTCACGGCTCAGACCGCCGGGGCCCAGAGCAGACAGACGGCGCTTGTGGGTCAGCTCGGCCAGAGGGTTGTTCTGGTCCATGAACTGAGACAGCGGAGAGGAACCGAAGAATTCCTTGATGGCGGCAACCACAGGACGGATATTGATCAGTGCCTGCGGGGTGATAACGCTCTGATCCTGGCTCTGCAGAGTCATGCGCTCACGGATGACACGCTCCATGCGGGAGAAGCCGATGCGGAACTGGTTCTGCAGCAGCTCACCAACGCTGCGGATGCGGCGGTTGCCCAGATGGTCGATATCATCGGTGGTGCCAACGCCGTGGCCCAGACCGTTCAGGTAGTTGATGGAGGACAGGATGTCCTTCACGGTGACGGTGCGGCCGATCAGCTGGTCGTGGTTGCGGCGGAGCATTTCCTTCTGCTCCTCCACATCAGAGGTGGTGTCGAGGATCTTCTTGATCTCATCAAAGGAGCAGCGCTCGTTGATGCCGCACTCCTTGACATCAAAGGAGAAGAAGCCCTGTGCGTCCACACAGCCGTTGGTGATGACCTTGACCTTCTTGCCCTCGATGCTCAGAATAACGGTATCCACACCGGCGGCATCTGCCTTCTCGGCCAGCTCACGGGTGATCTTGCCCTTGGCCTCAACGATGATCTCGCCGGTCAGGGGAGCAACGATGTTCTCAGCGGCAACAAAGCCGGTGATGCGGCGGGCCAGAGACAGCTTCTTGTTCATCTTGTAGCGGCCGAAACGAGACAGGTCGTAGCGGCGCGGATCGAAGAACAGCATGTTGATCTGGTTGGTAGCGGACTCCACCGTGGGAGGCTCACCGGGACGCAGCTTGCGGTAGACCTCCAGCAGGCCCTCGTCCTGGTTCTTGGTGGTGTCCTTCTCCAGAGTGGCCAGGATGCGCTCATCCTCGCCGAAGAAGTTCAGGATCTCCTCATCAGAGGAAAGGCCCAGCGCACGGCACAGCACGGTGACAGGCAGCTTGCGGTTCTTATCGATACGGACATAGAACACGTTGGAGGCATCGGTCTCGTACTCCAGCCATGCGCCACGGTTGGGGTTCATGGTTGCGCTGTACAGATCGTTACCAACTTTATCATGGTCATGGCCGTAGAATACGCCCGGAGAACGGACCAGCTGGCTGACGATGGCACGCTCGGCACCGTTGATCACAAAGGTGCCCGCATCGGTCATCAGCGGGAAGTCGCCCATGAAAATCTCCTGGTCCTTGACTTCACCGGTCTCCTTGTTCAGCAGACGGGCAGTCACACGCAGGGGGGCAGCGTAGGTCACGTCGCGCTCCTTGCACTCCTTGATGCTGTACTTGGGCTCCTTATCCAGACGGAAGTCCACGAAGCTCAGCGCCAGGTTACCGGTGTAGTCCTCAATGGTGCCGATGTCGTGGAAGACCTCTTTCAGGCCCTCATCCAGGAACCACTGGTAAGAGTTCTTCTGGACCTCGATCAGGTTCGGCATACTGATGACTTCGTCGATGTGGGAGAAGCTCATGCGCTCGGTTTTGCCGAGCTTTACGGGCTTGACTTTCATCATAAAATCAACCACTCCTTACTTTTATACTCTACGGATATTGCGTTATACGGGTCAGATTTGAGCACACACACATAAATCGACCCGTATCCTCCAAGGAAGTTCGTCGCTTTTCACAAACTTTTCGGTCAACACCGTCCAGCCGCTTCCAGTGCAGCTCCCTTTTTGGCGCACTAGGCCATTATGTGATACTAATGCAGTATACACCTCAAAAGCCTTGCTGTCAAGCCATTTTTCGCATTTTGGCCCAATATTTTTGTCAAGGCCGCGATTTCATGGTACGCACGGGTGCGTGTAAGCTTTGCGCATTTTGGCTCTTGATTTTTGAGTTTTGCACGTTCTCGCCAAAAACACCCTTGTGCATTTTGTACACCTTGGCTCTTGATGCGCACTCTCCCCTGCCCATGCAAAAAGCACCGCAGCTGCCCGCGGTGCCCTTACATACTCATTCTTCCAGATAATCCCGCAGGCGCTTTGCGCGGCTGGGATGGCGCAGCTTGCGCAGAGCCTTGGCCTCGATCTGCCGGATGCGTTCCCGGGTCACGTTGAATTCCTTTCCCAGCTCTTCCAGGGTGCGGGCCTGCCCGTCCTCCAGCCCGAAGCGCAGAGTCAGCACCCGCTCCTCCCGGGGTGTCAGGCTCTTGAGGACGTTTGCCAGCTCCCGCCTCAGCAGTTCCCGCCCGGCCTCGTCCACCGGAACGCCTGCTTCCTCATCCTGAATAAAATCTTCCAGGTGGGCATCCTCTTCCTCACCCACCGGTGTTTCCAGGCTGATGGGGTCCTGCGCCAGCTGCAGCAGCTCCCGCACCCGGTCAGGCTCCATGTCCAGCCGGACGGCGATCTCTTCGGCTGTGGGTTCCCTGCCGTTTTTGCGCAAAAGCTCCCCTGTCGTCTTTTTCACCCGGTTGATGCTCTCCACCAGATGCACCGGGATGCGGATGACCCGCCCCTGATCGGCAATGGCCCGGGTGATGGACTGCCGGATCCACCATGTCGCGTAGGTCGAGAACCGGAACCCCCGGTCAGGTTCAAACTTTTCTGCCGCTTTCATCAGGCCGAGGTTCCCCTCCTGAATGAGGTCAAGGAAGGGCAGCCCCCGCCCGGCATAGCGCTTGGCCACCGAGACCACCAGCCGTAGGTTGGCTTCGCTCAGCTTCCGCCGGGCATCCGCATCCCCGGCCTGCGCGGCCCGGGCAAGCGCCAGCTCCTGTTCCATTGTCAGCAGCGGCACCCGGCCGATCTCCTTCAGATATGCCTTCACCGGGTCATCCAGCGCTACGCCCTCGGCTGAGAGCTCGTGCTCCAGTTCCCCGATCTGTGTTTCATCCAGCATGGGCATGTCCGCTTCTTCTTCGGTTACACGGATGCCCCGGGCTTCCAGCGCCGCATACAGCGCATCCAGCCCGGATACATCGTATTCCTGCTCATCCATGGCCCGGCTGATTTGCTCGGGTGTCAGGGTATGGCGGCGGGCCCGGCCTGCCAGGATCTTTACCATTTCTTCCGTCTGCGACAATTTCCGCATGATTCTTTCTCCTTCCAGCTCCAGCCGGAGGAGAGGAACGGTCAGTCGTCCGCAGGGTCTGTGCCCTGCTTCTTTTCTCGCATCGACTGGAGATACCGTATCAAATCATCATTGGACATTTCGGCCGCCTTGCCTGCCACGGGGGTGCCCCGGGCAATGCGGTCCAGATAGAGCCGGATATCGTCCGGCGTACAGTTCACATCGCTGTATTGTGCCGCAAGGCGGCTCAGCTCATTCAGCGCCTCTTCGCTCACAAAGGGGCGCAGAGTGGAAAGGCTGATTTCGATCCCCTGCTCCTGGCACTGCAGAAACGCTTCGTACAGCTCCTTCTGCTGGGGCAGAACGAACTTTTCCGGGCTGAGCTGGGCTCGCACCTGCGGGATATAGCTGGGCTCCCGGAGCATGGCGGCCAGCAGCCGCTGTTCTGCCGAGGCAACCCCCAGCGCCTGAGAGCCGCCCGCACTGTAGGGCACGCTGATCTGGTGCATCTCACCGGACTGCAGCCGTGCCTGATTCTGCGCCCACCGGCGTTTGCTGTTGGAGCGCTTTACTGCATCGGCAAGCTGGGTCATAATGGCGTTCTTGGAGATGTTCGTCTCCTCGGCCAGCCGCCCGGCGTAGACCTCCTGCTCGGTGGGGTTGGAGCGCTCCGCCAGCATATTCACGGCTTCTTTGACATATTCCAGCCGCTGGGCATCCTGCTTGAGGTCGTATTTGTTTTTGAGCCGCCCCAGCCGGAAGTCCAGCGCGTTGCCCACACCGTCCAGCAGTGCCTTGAACCGCTCGGAGCCATACTTTTTGATGTACTCATCCGGATCTTTTGCACCCGGGATCTGCAGCACGCCCACCTTGACCGGGCTGTTGCGGAACAGTTCCAGCGAGCGCAGGGTGGCCTTCTGACCGGCCTCATCCGAGTCGTAGCTTAGAATGACTTCCTCCGCGTACTGGCTGATGAGCTTTACCTGATCCGGAGTCAGGGCCGTGCCGCAGGCGCAGACCGCCGTGTCGATCCCAGCCTGATGCATGGAAATAACGTCCATGTAACCCTCGCAGAGAACGAACCGCCGGGAAGCGCTCTTCTTGGCGATCTGCAGTGCGAACACGGTATCCGACTTGTGGTAGACCAGTGTCTCGGGGCTGTTGACGTACTTGGGTTTGGAATCGTCCAGCACACGCCCGCCAAAGGCAATGATGTTGCCCCGCAGGTCAAAGATGGGGGTCATCACCCGCTTCCAGAACAGGCAGTAGATCCGGCCCGACTGGCTGCGCTTGAACAGGCCGCTGGCATCCAGCTCCTGCTGGTTGTACCCCTTATCGCGCAGATATTGGTACAGCCCCTGCCCGTCATCCGGTGCATAGCCCAGCCCGAACCGGACGATGGTCTTGTCGTCCAGACCGCGCCGCCGCCAGTAGGCCCGGGCCTGCCGGGCTTCCTCGACCGTGGAGTTCAGGCAGGCGTGGAAGTACCGCGCGGCTTCCTTGTTCATGGAAAGGATGCGGCTGCGCAGGCGGCCCGTCTTGTCGTCCTCCTGCGGTTCCGGCATTCCCGCGCGGGCAGCCAGCATCTTGACCGCCTCGGTGTAGTCGATGCTGTTGATGCGGCGGACGAAGTGGATGACATCGCCGCCCACACCGCAGCCAAAGCAGTAAAAGCTCTGGGTGTCCGGGTAGACGTAGAACGAGGGGGTCTTTTCGCTGTGGAAGGGGCACAGGCCGCCATACAGCCGCCCCTTCCGCTTGAGCTGGACATAGTTGCCCACCACATCCACGATATCGGTGCGGCGGGTCAGTTCCTCAATATATTCGTGTGGGATCATTTTGGTATTCCGATGCTCCTTTTATAACACATGCCACTTGCGGGGCACAAAGACATCCTCAAAGGTACGGATGGCAAATTCATCGCTCATGCCGCTGATATAGTCCGTCACTGCGCGGTCGCGTCCTTCCTGATAGGCCAGCTGCAGGTAGAAGTTGGACATCTGTTCGATGTGGGTCAGGTAATACTCGTAGAGCTCGGTGAGCACCTTTTCCACCTTCTGTTCTTCCTTTTTGGCGCTGCGATCCACATAGACGGTGCGGTACATGAAGTCCTTGAGCGCCAGGAAGGCTTCGTTCTCCTCCGCGCCCACCTGCACATCCCCCTCGCTGCTGCGCAGGATGCTGTTGATCATGGTGGTGATGCGCTGCGACTTCGTCTCCCCCAGCACGGCGGTGCATTCTCTGGGCAGGGTGGCCGAGTCCAGCACACCGGCACGCACGGCATCCTCGATATCGTGGTTCACAAAGGCGATCTGATCCGCCATGCGGACGATGCGTCCCTCCGGGGTGGCCGCCCAGGTGCCCTTGGTATGGGTCACGATGCCGTTGCGCACCTCCCAGGTCAGGTTCAGGCCCCTGCCGTCCTTTTCCAGCTTGTCCACCACACGCAGGCTCTGCATATAATGCCGGAATCCCTCCGGGCAGAGCTTGTCCAGTGCGCTCTCCCCTGCGTGGCCAAAGGGCGTGTGCCCCAGGTCATGGGCCAGGCTGATGGCCTCGGTCAGATCCTCGTTGAGACGCAGGGCGCGGGCGATGGTGCGGGCGATCTGCGCCACCTCCAGTGTGTGGGTGAGCCGGGTGCGGTAGAGGTCGCCCTCCGGCGAGAGAAATACCTGCGTTTTCTGCTTGAGCCGCCGGAACGCCTTGCAGTGGATGATCCGGTCACGGTCCCGCTGGAACACCGGACGGATAGGGTCCTGCTCTTCGGGCTTCACCCGGCCCCGGCTGGCATCGCTGAATGTTGCCCAGGGGGCCAAGGTCAGCCGCTCGATCTCTTCGGTGCGCTGTCGTACATCCATCAGGAACCCTCACTTTCTGTTTTCTCCCCCTCCTTTCGCACGGCGCAGCCGATCCCCATGCCGCGTCTGCGGCAAGTATAGCACACCCGCCCTGTCGAAGGGGGAAAGTTTTTGTCTTGGAACGAATAAAATTTCTCGATCTTGCTGCCGCTCGCCAGACTTTCCCGCAGGGAAGCCTGTGTCATAACAGCCGGCAGGCAATTTTCCGGTCAGAATGGAGCGTAGAACGGCTGCGATACGCTCACCTGTGCAGCGCCCCGGGTCAGCTCCCGGAGCTGCTCCAGCAAGGGCGGCTCCGTACCCTCAGGCATCTGCCAGCGCAGGGTGACACGGTCGGTGAACTGAGGGTCTGCAAGCTTTGCCCCCGCCGCCTGGATGAGCAGCGCCGCCCGCTCGTAGAGTGAGTAATCCACCGTCACTTCCAGCTCCACCACACTGCGCACCGTGACCACCTCGGCGGCTTCCAACGCGCGGGCGGTGGCGGTGGTATAGGCCCGCACCAGGCCGCCGGTGCCCAGCAGCACGCCGCCAAAGTACCGGGTAATGACCACGACAAGGTCGGTCAAACCGCTGTGCTGCAGCACTTCCAGCGCCGGGGTTCCCGCCGTCTTGGCCGGTTCACCGTCATCGGAGTAGCGCTCCCGGTTGCCCTCCCGCAGGCGGTAGGCATAGACATTGTGCCGGGCCGTGCGGTTGGCTGCCCGCACCTGCTCCAAAAAGGCCACCGCCTTTTCCTCGCTGTCCGCAAAGGAGAGCTGCGCAATAAAGCGGCTCTTCTTTTCCTCATATTCGCCGGTGGCCGTGCCCCGGATGGTGCGGTAATCCTCCACGCTGGTTCCTCCTGCCCATTGATTTGATTTAATAAGTATAGCATAAATCCCGGCAAAGAAAAAGCCTGCAGCTGCAAAGCTGAAGCGAACACAACCTGGTGTTCTGTTGATCGTTGCCGTTAGCCTGCGGTAATGACGGAGTTTCGTTGTCTTCCAGAAAAACCTCTTGACAATGGGAACTTTTTCGATTATAGTATAGCTAACGAATATTAGTTAGTAAAGGGCAAAGGAAAATGGAAGATACCAAGCAGCGCATTCTGGAAAAATCTCTGGAACTGTTTTCGACCAAAGGATATGATGCGGTCAGCGTGGGTGAAATTGCAAAAGCGGTCGGCATCAAGGCACCCTCGCTGTACAACCATTTCCCCAGCAAGCAGGCGATTTTTGATGCGATTTTGGAAACAACTTCGGCGCACTACCAGAAAGACACCGCTGAGATCTCGGTCCATGTACAGGATTCCCAAAAGGATATCCCGGTTTTCTCCCACATCTCAGAGGAGCTGCTGGTTGAAAAAGTCCGACAGATCTTCCTTTATTCGCTGCACGATAAAACCATCAGCCAGTTCCGCCGGATGATGACGCTGGAGCAGTTTCGCTCCCCAAAATTTGCCGAACTGCTTTCCAAACGCTATGTGGATTGGATGATTTCCTACCATGCAGGCATCTTCCGTGCGCTGGTTGCAAACGGCGAACTGCGAAACGAAGACCCGGATACGCTGGCGTGGATGTATGTTTCCCCGATCATCGTCCTGCTCAGCGTCTGCGACCGCCAGCCGGAGCGGGAAGCCGAAAGCCTTGCAAAACTGGATGCCCATGTAAAGCTGTTCTTCCGTACCTTTAACATTGTGGGGGGTGAAAAATAGCGGTAAGTCGCAGCCACAAACAAAAAGGCCGCTGTGTCGGAGAAGCGCTCTGCGGCACAGCGGCTTTTTTGCAGCTTAGGAGGGATTGCAAGATGGACTATATCAGAGTTACCAGAGAAAACATCGACAAGGAACATATCTGTTGTGCCATGTCCGGCAAACAGAGCCTTGCCAAGAAGGAATGGCTCAAGCAGCGCTTTGAGGAGGGGCTTGTCTTTTACCGCAGTGCGGAGCGCGGCAAATGCTTTATCGAGTACATCCCGGCAGAAAACGCATGGGTGCCCATTGATGCGGCAGGCTGGCTTTATATCAACTGCCTGTGGGTCTCCGGCTCCATGAAGGGTCACGGCTATTCCAGCGAACTGCTGGAAAAATGCCTTCGGGATGCCAAGGCGCAGGGCAAAAACGGTGTTTGCATTCTGTGTGCAGAGGGGCGCAAACGGGAGTTTCTCGCCGACCCCAAGTTTTTGGCCCATAAGGGCTTCAAGGTTTCGGACATCTCCGATTGTGGCATCAACCTCATGTACCTGCCCCTTGCAGAGAGTGCCCAGCCGCCAAAATTCAAGGCCTGCGCCAAGCATCCCAAGGTGGAGGAAAACGGCTTTGT
>OGZF01001919.1_pt1 | contig 11175 bp, 5 predicted proteins | sample 1576771 | NCBI WGS metagenome assembly OGZF01 (sample SAMEA3541536, study PRJEB24748) | human gut metagenome | biome: human gut; feature: human-associated habitat; material: faeces | place: China | collected 2012
GCTCTTTAACCGTCTGCCGGCCGATAACTACTACCGCGCCATCGATATCTCGTAAGCACGGCTCCCCGCATACAAGGCCCTGCCGCCGGTAACAACCCTTTGCCATAACGTTCCCAAACCCAAAGGAGCACCCATGGACAACACGATCATTCGCGACCTCTTTGCAAAAGACATCAACCGCTCCATCAACGGCGTGGTCAAGGTCCAGGATTCAAAAGACGAGTCCATCCGCCAGGAGCTTGACGAGTACGTGGTGACGCGCGAGCTCCAGGGGCACTTTGCCACGTTCTTCAAGGCCTACGGCGATGCCATCGATGTGCCCACCGACAAGATTGGCGTGTGGATCAGCGGCTTCTTCGGTTCCGGTAAATCGCACTTCCTCAAGATGCTGAGCTACCTGCTCGAGAATCGTCCGATCGGCGGTAAGAGCGCCATCCGCTACTTTGACGGCAAGATCGTCGACCCCATGGTCGCGGCTGCCATGGAGCGCGCCTGCTCGGTGCCCACGCAGGCCATCCTCTTTAACATCGATAGCAAGGCGGGTCAGTGGAAGCAGGGCGATACGGCTCCCACGGCGCTGCTTCGCGGCTTTGAGCGCATGTTCTACGAGGCGCGCGGCTTCTACGGCGAGGACCTCAAGCTTGCAAAGCTCGAGGACTACATTGATTCCCTGGGCAAGACCCTGGAGTTCCGCGAGGCCTTTGAGCGCGTCAATGGCGAGTCCTGGCTCCAGGCCCGCGACACCTACAGCTACTTTGAGGACGACGTCGTCGAGGTGCTGCAGAGCGTGCTCGGCATGAGCGAAAAGGCCGCATGGAACTGGCTCGAGGGTTCTGAAGACGAGGTTTTGGCCCCCGATGTCTTTGCCAAAAAGGTTAAGGACTACGTGGACGCTCAGGCCGCGGCCCACGGCGGCAACTTCCGTTTGCTCTTTATGGTCGACGAGGTGGGTCAGTTTATTACAAACGACCAGGACCCAAGCCTTATGCTGAGCCTTCAGACCATCGTCGAGGAGCTGGGTGCCACCTGCGGTGGTCGCGTGTGGGTGATGGTTACGAGCCAGGAGGCCATCGACAACCTGAGCCTGCCCGTGGGCAACGACTTTTCAAAGATCCAGGGCCGTTTCAATACCCGCCTTTCGCTCTCCAGCTCCAGCGTTGACGAGGTCATCCAGCGCCGTGTGCTCGAGAAGACCGCGCCGGCGGCCGATATGCTTGCACAGGTCTACGAGCAAGACGCCGCCGTGCTCAAAAACAACTTTACCTTTGAGGGTGGCTCGCGCTCCGACCTTGCCGGCTACGCTAACTCCAAGGATTTTGTGGCCAGCTACCCGTTTGTGGGCTATCAGTTTAAGCTTCTGCCCGACGTCATGACCGAGGTGCGCAAGCACGGTGTCAAGGCCAAGCACATGTCCACGGGCGAGCGCTCCATGCTGAGTGCGTTCCAGGAGAGCGCTCAGGCCGTCCAGCGTGACCAGACCGGTGTACTCGTGCCGTTCTGGCGCTTCTTCGATACAATCTCCAAAGACCTTGAGCACGGCATCATCCAGGTCGTCGTCTGTGCGGAGCGCGCGGCTGAGAGCGGAGAAGGTCTTGAGCCCTACGACGTCCGGGTACTTAAGCTCCTGTACCTGATTCGTTACATCGGCTACGTCAAGGCCACGGTCGAGAACATCTCTACCCTGATGGTCGACAGCCTCGACGTGGACAAGCGCGCCCTCAAGGACCGCGTCAAGGAGTCCCTTGCCCGCTTGGAGCGCGAGAACAAAGTGGCGCGACAGGGCGATACCTACAGCTTCCTCACCGACGAGGAGCAGGAAATTGCACAGGAGATTGCGCGGACCCCGATCGACAACGCGAAGGTGATCGAGTACATCAAGAAGCGCCTGTTCGACAGTATCTACAATGCGTACAAGTTCCATCGCGATCCTAATGACTTCCCCTTTGACCGCTACGTGGATGGCTCGATTCATGGATCCAGCAAGGGTGGTATGGAACTCTCCGTGGTGACCATGGCCGGCGACTTGGCACGCGCGGACGATGCCGAGCTAGCATTGAAATCAGTGGATAAGGCCATCGTGGCCTTGGGCGACGAGGTGGATTATTGGGCCCCGCTCGTCAACGCCGCTAAGATTCGCATGTACGCCCAGACGCGCAATCTGCAGGAGCTACCGCCGAGTACCCGCCAGATTGTCGAGGCAAAAATGCGCGAGGCAGCCTATAACGAAAAAGAGGCCGATGCCCTTTTGAGCGAGGCCGTGCTCCATGCACGTTGCGCGGTCAACGGCCGCATGGTTGAGGTTCGCGCCACCAAACCCGCCCAGGTTTTTGAGCAGGTGCTCGCGCAACTGTGTGACGTTGTTTTTGAAAAGGCTGGCTACATCGGCGCGCCGGTTGAGGACGATTCCGATATCCGCTCCACGCTGGCGGGCAACGTTCAAGCGGGTCTCGATGGCATGGACGCGGGCAACACGCGTGCGCTCAAGGAGGTCGAGGACTACCTCAAGGTGCAGCATCAGCGCCATCTGGATACCGCTATGGGCGATATCCAGCGCCAGTACCAGCAAAGGCCCTTTGGCTGGCGCGAGGTCGACATCGCCAATGTGGTGGCGCAACTTGTGGTGGAGCAGCGCGCGCAGGTGCTGTTTGGCGGACAGACGGTCCAAGCTAACGACAGCCGCATGGTGACACTCCTGCGCAAGTATGCCGATAAGGCCCAAGTGCGCCTTCGCGTGCGCATGAGCGACCGTTTGCTGCGCGCCACGGGCGAGCTTATGCGCGACCTATTTGACCTCAAGATCGTACCCTCCAACGAGGATAAGCTTGTGGCCGAGCTCAAGGAGCATCTTGAGGGGTTGCGCGAGACGTGCCTTGCTATGGCGCGCGACTACTACACGGGCATCAAGCCGGCCTACCCGTATCCCGGTGAGGACGAGTGCGAGAAGATGCGCTCGGAGGTGGCCGACGTCCTTAAGGATCAGAACGCGGCTGAGGCGTTCTTGACCACGTTCACCAAGCACGAGGACCGCCTGCTCGACGCCAAGGAAGACTATGACAGGGTGGCTGAGTTTTTCGATTCCAACCAGCGCGCAACGTTTGATCACGCCAAGGAATTTTTGAGTCGCACGGAGGGCATTGAGTATGCCTCCGACGACATTCCCAGCGCGGTGGAGAACGTGGCAAAGGTGCGTGAGATCCTCAAAGATCCCAAGCCCTACAGCCGCATTAAAGACCTGCAACCGCTGATGGCCCCCGTCGAGGAATACATTAAAAAGCTCCTGGGCATGCGCCGCAACGAGTTCTTGCATCGCATCGAGAACGACCTGCAGGACCTGCAGAAGCAGGCCGAGAGCCAAGATGGTTTTGTCAAGCAGGCCAAGGATGCCATAGCAGACGCCGGCACCAAGTATGAGTCGTTCAAGAACCGCACCCACGGCGTCCAGAGCCTCAACGAGCTTAACGCCCTCGCGGCAAACTGGGAAAGCTGGACCATCACGGCGGCCAACAAGATATACGACGCCGTGGACGCCGCACGCGAGCGTATGGAAAACGAGCGCCGTTCCACCGAGGTCACCAGCACGGGTGAAGTGGTCAAAAAGATCACCAACAAGGGCACCGCTACGCCAAGTCACGGTTCCGTTCCCGTGCCCGTGCCCAAGCCCCAGCGCAAGGTCAAATCTATGCGCCGCGCCGACCTGGCCAAGCCGAGTCGTCTCACAACCGCAGAGGACGTGGAGCGCTACGTGGACGACCTGCGAGCCTTCCTTATGCAGGCGCTTGCATCAAACGACGAGATCCGCATTAACTAACCCATTCAGCCGCCGGCGCCCAAGCATGCGCCGGCGGCTTATAGCGTTTTGAAAGGTACGGGAACCATGAACGATTCCGCTCTCAAGAACTTCTGCACGTGGGCCCGCGTGGAACTTATTAACGGCGTGGAGGCGCAGATGGTGCGCTACGGCATCACTGAGCCTACGCTCGCGCCCGCTGGGTCCGAGATCGTCAACGGCCAGCCTCTGAGCCCGCTCGAAGTTGAGCAGCGCGACGAGCTGCTGCGCCTGCAGGCCGCAGAGGGGCACGACGCCCTGCGCGACCGTGCGGCCTACACCTGGTTCAACCGTATCGTGGCCATTCGCTTTATGGATGCACGCGGATGGCTCCCCAGCCGTATGCGCATGCTGAGCCGGGCTGACGGCAGCCATGGCAGCGAGGCCGTGGAGAACGCCCTGGACGTGGAGATTTCCACGGCCGACCTCGAGCGCGTGGCGGAGCTCAAGATGGCGGGTTCCGACGAACCGCTGTGGCGCTATCTGTTTGTGGCTCAGTGCGAGGAACTTGCCGATTGCCTGTCAGGCGTCTTTGAACGCGTGGGCGGAGCCATGGAGCTGCTGTTGCCCCAGGGGCTCATGATGGCCGACGGCGTGGTGGGCAAACTCAACGCAGTCCTCACTGACGAGGACTGGCGCGAGGGCGTGACCGTTCTGGGCTGGATGTATCAGTACTACAACGCTGACGTTAAAGACGAGTTCTTCAAGTCCAAGCGCAAAGCAACGGCGGCGGACATCGCTCCTGCCACGCAGCTTTTCACGCCCGAGTGGATCGTGCGCTACATGGTCGAGAACTCGCTCGGCCGCCTGTGGATGCTCAACAACCCCGGGAGCTCACTGCGCGAGCGCATGGAATATTACATCGAGCCAGATGCTGAGCACGAGGACTTCATCCGCATCTCGAGCCCCGAGGAAATAACCCTCTGTGACCCCGCATGCGGCTCGGGCCATATCCTGGTTTATGCGTTTGAGCTGCTCTTTGCCATGTACGAGGAGCGCGGCTATCGTGAGCGCGAGATTCCCGAGCTCATTCTTACTAAAAACCTTGCGGGCATGGAAATCGATTCCCGCGCGGCGCAGATCGCGGAGCTGGCGCTTGCCATGTGCGCCCGCGAGCATGACCGTCGCTTCTTTAGGCGCGGCGTCCGTGCCGACCTTATCGTGCTCTCGAGCATTCCGCTAGGGGAGGACGAGCTGCCGGGAAACAAGAAACTCGCCGAGGAACTGAGTCATTTGGGCGAGATTGGCTCGCTTCTTAATCCTTCAGAGGACGAGATCGACGAGCTCAAGACTGCCGCGGCGAGCTGTTCCGACGATCTCTTTGCTTCTGCGATCAAAACTAAGCTCGAAAGCGCTGCCGCCATCTGCGAGAAGCTGTCCCGTCGTTTTACCTGCGTCGTGGCGAATCCTCCGTATATGGGCAGCAGCAGCTTTAACCCCTTTATGAGCAAATGGATCAAAAAGAACTACCCCGACGTGAAGAGCGACCTCTGCACGTGCTTTATCGAGCGCGGCTTTAACCTTGTCGAGGACAAGGGCTACGCCGCTATGGTCACCATGCAGAGCTGGATGTTCCTGGGCAGCTTTGAGAAGATGCGCTCCTCGATCATCGAGGACAAGACGATCGTCTCGATGGCGCATCTCGGCCCCCGCGCATTCGACGCCATCGGCGGCGAGGTCGTCAACGTGACCGCCGACGTCATCTACAACGGCCGCGCGGCATACGAGGGCGTCTACGTGCGCCTTGTTGATATCAACGGCTCTGAGGCCAAGAGACTCAAATTGGTCGAGGCCATCCAAACCCCCCCCTGCGGCTGGTGCTACCGCCGTAACGCCGACACCTTCAAACAAATCCCCGGCACCCCCATAGCCTACTGGGTTGGCGATAGTTTTCTTTTATATTGTGGTTTAGATAGCAGACTGTCGGATTTTGCCGATGTGCAGGAGGGTCTCAAGACCTCTGATAACGATCGCTTTATTCGGCACTGGTATGAAGTCCCTTATCAAAAAACCAACCTACAGTCCTCATCTATAAACGCAAAATGGGTTAAACACTCCAAGGGCGGTTCTTATAGAAAATGGTATGGCAATCAAGACGAAATCCTTCTTTTCGAAGACGGCGGAAAGGCGCTTAGGGAGTTGAAGCGGGCGTCATTAACGGGTCAGCAGAACTATGGCAAAAAATGTGTGAGCTGGGGCCGCATTACTTCCGATCTGACCAGCTTCCGGTATTACGGGCCGGGCTTTATTCCTAATATGGCCGGCTTAGCGTTGTATCCTAAAGACGGTGACGATTTTCTGCCCCTATTGGCTCTCCTTAATTCGTCAATTGTTACTGAGTTTATTAAGGTCACGAATCCAACTTTAAATGTCCCTCCCGGGTGTGTATCTTCCATTCCTATGGCTAAAGAAATAGATGATGCTGCGAGCATCGTCACACTGGCTCGTCAATGTGTCGATTTTTCAAAGCTCGACTGGGACTCGTTTGAAACCTCCTGGGGTTTTAAACGTAATCCTCTTGTCTAGGTGATCGTCGTGGCTGAAAAGAAGAAGCGCAAACCTGTCGATAAGAATAAAATAGAATATGCCGAACCTAAGCCAAGTTGGATAAAGGCTGTTAAGGTTGATGACCATAACGACGTTATGGATTCTATTATTCAGTTTTTTCTGGTTGAATCTCCTTGTAAAGGTGTGAGTAGCAGAGGGCTATCGCTTCTTGATTATGGATGGGCCGATAGCAATCCTCCTAAATTAGGGTATCTCTACCGAAGATTATTGGAAGTTGCCAATCTCTGCGATGGGTCGACGCTATTTACCGCCACACGAAAAGAAGAGATGAAAAAGAGGTTTGTTGATGCTGGTATGCCTGACAATTTTGCTTCAACTTGTACCTCAAATCGCGTTGTGGCGCTCATCAGCAGCAATTTTGTGCTTGATATATTTCGGATTATTAGAAATTCGTTGGCACATTGTCGCTTTCAATTGGTCGATAAGAACGGTGTAGATTTCATTGCTTTTGAAAACGGTATGCCAGGAAAAGATCTCATTGGAGCGGATTCATTTGAGGTGAGTTCTCGTTTATTTCTTAAATGCAGCACGCTCATTGATTGGATTGCTGTGGTTAAGTCCGAGGCTATATACGAGGCGGAAGAAATTGCCCGCAAGAAAGAGACCTCAGAACGGGAGTGGGAAAACAAACGCCAATTAGTTTTGTCTCGAATATCGAAGGGATCTTACTCAAATAAAGATGATCTCGGGAAGGACTGTGAGCTATCTAAGCGTAATTTAGATAAATTACTTGGCGAGCTGAAGGCTCAAGGGCTTATTGCTTATTCACGTTCTAATCGAAAATGGGAACATACTGGTGACGCAAATCAGTGAGTAAGAGATGTTTCATCTTTGATTGCGAAGAACGGTGTGTCGGATGAGCTTCCAACGTTTTTTATCGCAAAGAGACTCGCTGTCTCTCGAAAGTGACCTTTTAAATGAAATTAGTCGGCGTTTTTAAATGAGAGGGCGGTCAAATATGGCCACTTTACTTCAAGATAAATACGAGGCCCGCAAGGCCGAGGTCAATGCTCGCTTTGAGCAGCTTCGCGCTAATGAGGAGGAGCTCAACCGAATCTTTGCCAAGATTTACAACATGGAGGGCGAGGTGCCCATCGAGGTCGAGGACAAGTACGTCTCGGTGGCGCACATTTTCGACACCGCCGATGAGATTCCCGAGAGTTACAAGGGCAACAAATACGTGCGCACCAAGCGCGATGAGATCACCTCGCTCATAAGCTATGCCGTGGGCTGCATGTTTGGCCGCTATTCGCTGGGTGTGGACGGCCTGGTCCTGGCCGATCAGGGTGCCACGGTCGACGACTACCTGGCCAAGATGCCCGATCCCGATCATGTGACTTTTATGCCCGATAGCGACAACGTGCTGCCCATTACCGATGACGAGTACTTTGACGACGACATCGTGCGCTACTTCATTGACTTTGTGCGCGCCGTGTACGGCGAGGAGACGCTCGAGCAGAACCTGGCCTTTATTGCCGAGGCGCTCGGCGGTAAGGGCACTTCGCGCGAGGTAATCCGCACCTACTTTTTGAAGGACTTCTTTAAGGACCACTGCCAGACCTATAAGAAGCGCCCCATCTACTGGCTGTTCGACAGCGGTAAGAAGAACGGCTTCAAGTGCCTTGTTTACATGCATCGCTATCAGCCCGACCTGTTGGCTCGCATCCGCACCGACTATGTGCATGAGCAGCAGGAGCGTTACCGTGCCCAGATCGGCTATGCCAACGATGCCCTTGCCAGTGCCGAGCGCGGCGAGCGTGTACGTTTGGATAAGCGCGTCAAAAAGCTCAACGACCAGCTTAAAGAGACCATTGCCTACGAAGAGAAACTGCACCACTTGGCAGACCAGATGATCAAGATCGACCTAGATGACGGCGTCAAGGTCAACTACGCCAAGTTTCAGGATGTACTGGCAAAGATTAAGTAACTGCAAATACGGTAAGGATATTCATGCCCAAGATCGATGTAGAAGAACAGCTTAAGCTGCGGTTTTTGCAGCCGTTGCCTGCATGCATGCCCCGCCGTGTGGTGGTTTGGCACGATGCGGACGGCGAGTTCGCTCCTGAGTTTGAGCGATTGGCCGCCGAGGGTTTCGACGGCGCGGGGGCCGATGACGGCGTTATGCCCGCTCACGGTGGCTTTGGGCGCCCGGTGCGCTTTGTCGAGGCCAGTGAGGGCCGCATGTTTGCCGTCAAGAAGCTTATCAACCGCGATGACCTTGCGAGCGATATCTTGCTATATCGCCGTTGCCCGCGCGGCAGGCTTGAGGGCGATTGGCTTGCCGATGTTGAGCTGTATGCCGATCAGTTCCAAGCTGACTATCTTTCGCTTTTGGCTGATCAGCTGGGTATCGAGAATATCGATACCGTGCGCGAGAGTCTGCGCGAGCACAAGGCGTTCTTTGATGCCAAGACCCGCTGCGCTAAGTTTGCCGCGTGTGTTCCGCATGCCTCGGGCGCATCCGATATCGAGCTTGGAATCCTTACGGTGATCTTTGGCGGCAAAGAGCCGGGCGATGCGCGACCCGCGTTTGTACTGCGCGGCTGTATGACCACGCTGCTGCAAGAGGGTCCCGAGACACTGGCCGAGTTGGTGGGCAAGTACTGCGTGCGCGATGTCCTCTCTGCCTTCATCGTGCGTTGCTATGGGTTTGAGGGACCGCTGTATAAGCGTGATTCGCTGCTTGCACTGGCATCCCATGTGCTCATCACGGCGTCATCCACCGCGCTTCCCGAGGGGGCGCTCAAGGGACTCGAAAGCTATGTGGCTCCCGCATACGGCCCCTATTGCCTTGAGGCGGTGCGTACGTGGGACCAGACTGCCGATACTCAGGCGTCGAGCGAGGATTTATTTGAGATCTGCCGTTTGGTGGAGGATGTCCGCGGTCTCTTTGCGCGGTTTGAGGCTTTGCCGATCGATGTGCTAGCCTCGCTTGATGTGTTCCCGTGCGTCAATGAGGCCGTGCTCTCGCAGCTGTTCTGCTCGTTTGCTCAGGGCGCGGACCGTGTTGCGGATGCGTGCGCCTTTGCGGCGCGTCGCTGCGACCTGAGCTGGTACCGCCGTGTCGAGAGCTACTTTGACCTGCTTGTCGCTGTGGCCGATATGTGCGCGTTTAGGCAGGCGCACGCGGGCGGGTTCCATCTGGCGCAGCCCCAGCAGGTGTGGGATGCCTACACGTCCGATTGGTATGCCATGGACGCTGCCTATCGCCATATGTGCACCGCGTATCTGCGGGCGCGCTCCGTCGAGTGCGATGTGCTCGAGGAGCCTGCCCGAGCTGTGGTGGACTGGGCGGAGAATCTCTACAGTAACTGGTTCTTGGCCGATGCTAATGCATGCTGGGCATCGGCTGCGCAAGGGGAGTGGGCCGATTGCGGCTACATCGAGGGTCCCGCACGGCAGGATGAATTCTACTGGCATGTACTGCCCACCTTTGTGGGCTCTACCAAAACGACGGTTGTTATCGTGAGCGACGCGCTGCGCTATGAGGTGGCCCGCGACGTTGCGGCGCTGCTCGAGCGCGAGCGCGGCGGCAACGTCAAGGTCTCTAGCATGCAGGCGGTCTTTCCCTCCATTACCGAGGTGGGTATGCCCGCGCTGCTGCCGCACCAGGCGCTTGAACTTGCAGCGGATGGCTCGTTTGTACTGGCTGACGGCATGCCCACTGCGACGACTCCGCAGCGCGAGGCAGTGCTTGCCCACGTTGAGTCTACGGGCCGTGCCTTGCGCCAGAGCGCATACCTCAACATGGCGGGAACCGAGCGCAAAGCGCTGCTCAAGGACTCTAGGCTCGTCTATCTCTTCCACAACAAGATCGATGCCACGGGCGAGAAGGCCGCTACGCAGGATGACGTTTTCGATGCCTGTGCGGACACCGTTGAGGAACTTGCCGCGTTGGCGCGTCGCGTGTGCACCGACGCCCCGGGCGCGCGTGTTGTTATAACGGCGGATCACGGCTTTATCTACACGCGTCGGGAACTCAACGAGTGCCAGATGCTCGGCAAGCCAGACCTTCCCTTCCTTGACGCTCCCGTTATGCACGGCAAGCGTCATCTGGTGGTGCCCAACGAAGCCGTGGCCAAGCTTTCGGACGAGGCACGAGGGGTGTTTGTTAATGTTGACATGGGACGTTTGGGCGCTGGCTTTGAGGGATTTGCCCCGCGCGAGAACGTGCACTTCAAACGTCCCGGCGGTACTAACAACTACGTCCACGGCGGCATGAGCTTGCAGGAGCTTTGCGTGCCCGTTATCGGATTTTGGCGTGCGCGCTCGGGTTCCAAGGACTTTGTCGATACGCGCGCGGCGACGCTGCGCGTACTGAGTGAGGGGCGTCGAGTGACCAACTCGCTCTTCTCGGTCAACTTGATCCAGGAAGAACCCGCCCAAGGCAAGGTCTTGCCGTGCGAGTACGAGCTGGTGTTTACCGATGCAAGCGGCAACGAGGTGAGCGATACGGTCAAGGCGCATGCCAACAAGACTTCTGTTAACTCGCAGGAGCGCGTTGTGCATGCCAAGTTTGCGTTGCGTGCGGCGGATGGATTCTCGGCCAAGGGTCCGTACTATCTGGTCTGCCGTGAGCGCGAGACGGGCAAGATCGTTTGGCGCGAGACGTATACCATCGCTGTTTCGTTTGCCCCCGTTGCTGACTTTGGTTTTTAGGAGTGTGCCCTATGTTTGATAGCCATGACGACGATCTGTGGGAAGTCCCCTCGATTGATGTGAATGTGCCGGTGGAGGCCGCGGTGCCTGCGGTGGAGACTGTGCCTGATCAGGAGCCGGCG
>OGZF01001920.1_pt1 | contig 11174 bp, 6 predicted proteins | sample 1576771 | NCBI WGS metagenome assembly OGZF01 (sample SAMEA3541536, study PRJEB24748) | human gut metagenome | biome: human gut; feature: human-associated habitat; material: faeces | place: China | collected 2012
CATCGAAGATAATAGATGAGCACCATTTTAACTAATTTGCTTCATTGTTTTTTATGGGATTCGATGTGTGCATATGGAAACGATTATAATGGCCCATCAAGGTAGAACAACTGGCCTGCTTACTTGCTGGACTTGCTGCGCAGTAAGGGTTTGGACCATAATCTGCTAAGCAATAAGTATGTGCTATAAGAGCCAAGTCGCAATCGCTACCAGTAAAATTCAAAATTGCCTTTGGGCTAACCTTGCTTGAATAATAGCACCCATCTCCCATCCAACCATTGAATCTGTTACAGTGAAGTCTATAACCATAAACTCCTTTTTCGCCATCAGACCAATAAGGATTTGTTGTACTTGCTCGTGTTAAAACACCTTTTTCGAGCTTTTCGTTATCTGCATCGATGGAGAACATTTTGCTAATGTCCAAGTCGAAGACAATCGTACTGCTTGAACTGTCCCCGCTCACTAACTGGGTATATGTTTTATCAATCATTGGATCGTAAGCAACGACCTTAAGAGTTTCACTTGGCTGTGTGAGTACTTTTATTACACCATTGGCATCTGCTTCTGTCTCATTCCCATTGATGGTAACTTCTACATTATCGTATGTAACAAGCCTTTCAAGTCTCTGCTTTGCCGCATTGTATGTCCACCCGGTTATGGCAGTTGCATCCATCACTTGCGCTATAAGTTCCTTGTCTTCGAAAGCATAATCTGGCAAGTCGATAACTTGTCTGAATTGCACCTCAATAGATTGTTCGTTTAGCGATGGGGCTACGGCTGATGCTGTGACGGAGACTCCCCCAACTAAAATGCATAAAGAGCAAATAACACTTACAATTTTCCCACCGTGTCTCATCTTTCTTATTTCCTTTCTGATAAAATAAGTGCTACACCTCACTAAATACTAATTTCAGTCGCCCACCCCCTTCTCCATAACAACATAAACCAATTGTTCACTTGAGCAATTATATATAAAAGAAACTTGTACTTTGTGGTCTTGATCTAAATAAACAAGTTCTTCCAACTGTTGCTCTCTATCATACCAGCCTTTTCTATATCTATCGCCTAAAATATCAATGACTTCATCCACCTTCTTACAGTCCATATCCCCAATACTTAGGTGCACTCCGTCATAAACATTTGCATCTATTTTTATAATAACATCATCTGAAATAGTAATTCTCCATTCTTCATAACTGATCGTTTCATTTCCTGCATTTATCGGGAATCTGTTCGTTTTAGTATAATTGCTGTCCATAACAGCATCAATATTATCCCCTATAGAAATACCATCAAGTCTCACAGTGCTAAGGTCCACATTTCTTTCTTCGGTTTGTGCACAGAGTGAAAGACTATAAATCATTAAAGCACTCATTGCAATGAGATGAAGCTTTCTGAAAAAACTCATAAACGATTCCCCAGCATATACAAAAACAGTGCACAATAATCCTGCGCTGGATGCTTCGGCTTATTGTACACTACTTATGTTCAATTCAGCCTCGCAGTCAGGCTATCTTGCGGCATTCGCCGTTTAGATCCTGTGGCTTTGTGTCCCATCATTTCTAATGGTTTACCCTTCAGCTTACTTCTACAATATCGTATTTTTCTAAAGTAGTCAATACTTATTTTCTTTATGGAATAATCGCTTTGGTATGCTTCTCTCATCGTCCGTTTTTACATTTATCTCAAATATTCTACTAACTACTAAGACATATGGCCTCGGCGGGAGCAAATGAAAGAGATATCAGCGCGGCCACCGCTATTTTCCCGATATGCTTTCGTGCGGACAATGCTGCTCCTATGGCAGCTCCATAGGGTCCGCCTGCCGCAGCGCCCTTTGCCGCGGCGGAAATGGCCTTGCCGGTCCGTACTGCCTGCATGGTATTGGATGCAACAGAAGCTGCCTCATCCAGTCCGGTATGGTTATGTTCGCTCATGGTCGTATCCTTTCCAGTCTAAAGGTGGCGCCTGCATCGCTTGCGGCAGGCTTTTTTTGCGTGGCAGATCGGAACCTTCAAAAATCCACACTTCTCAATCCGAACAGTCTGTGGTAGAATACCCCTCGTGTGCGATAGGAGGGGAAGAATATTGTTTTATACGCAGGAAGAATCCGCTGTTTTAGGCGGCTTTCTCAGCAGTTACTTGAATCGTGACTCTGCATCAGACCATGTCCGAGATTCGTTCGCACGGTTTCAAGTCGGATTGGAACGGGGCTGTTTGCAAAAATCGGAGCTGCAATGGGCCGAACAAATGCTGCTTGCCCTAAAGCCGCTCTGGTGGGAAGAGTGGGAAGATCACCGTGCCTTGATGAGTGCGCTGCTCAAGACACAGGCACTTCTGCGCGCCGATGAATGAGGTTTCCCGCAGACATGAAAAAAGCCCCTGCTGCACGCAGGAGCCAGCATATAAGAATGGCCCTTGACTGCTTTCGTGTTCCGCAGTCAAGGGTCATTCTATGTAAGTCTTGGGCTCTACCATCATTGGTTACCTCCGATTTCTACAGATTTGAGGGTTACTGGTACATCGGACTCACCTTTCTTTCTGTGTTTATAGAATAGCAGATTTTCTATTGGTTTGCAATCCGCAAATTGTACGAAATAGTCATAATGCAAACTGTGCATCCATCTGATTTTAGACGGATTGCCGTTAATTTGATTGACGATGCAGGACACGGTACAGTATAATAACAGTGTTGTGGGGTTTCAAACAGCCCTAGCCAGGCAGGAAGGCCTATGCAGCCGGCTGCCAATTTTGACTTTCCAATGCCAAAAGATATGCGTATGTTTTTGGTGCGGCGCTGCAAAGCGCCGCCATTTTTTTGCTGTTATCACGGTAAGTGAGCCAGTACACGAAGCAGTCAGCAAAATACTCCCGCTCGTTGGTAAGCGCATACGGACGGAGCAGGGCTGCTGCGGTTCCGGACTCCTCCTGATAAAAGCCTTCCGTCTGAGACGGGAAGCCCATCAGCTCATCGAGAAAGTGACCAAACTCGTGGACGGTGGCCCCCGCCGAGGATACAGTGATTTGGCGGCTTCCGTAATTGGTTGCCCCAATACAGCTCATATTCCGCTCTTCACTCAGCCTTGCGAGGTATTCATAGTCAATGGTGTACTGCCACCCTCTTTCCGCAAATGCCTGCCGGATCGGCTCCGGGATCTTTTGAAGTTCCAGCAGATAGCTGTTCAGATGGACGCCCTCTTTATTGTTCAGAGGGATCGTCTCCAGAATTGGCGGCGGCGCAACGGTAAATTCCCCGGTCAAAAGAGCATAGAGAAGATCCGCAGCCTCGCCCCGTGTGATGATGTCCGTCCCTGCACAGGTGTCTTCGCATAAGCCAAAGCTCACAGCAGCGCGGAAAGCATTGTCCTGCGAAGACAGGGCTTCCCCCTCCGGGTAGAGCTGAGAACTGTAAAGGGCAATGTCAAAGGCAGCAAAGCCGCTTTCATAGATGGCATAGCGGCACAGGCGGGAGGCCGGCGCCGCCATAGCCGGCAGATTCAGCCATCCATCCGCATAGCCCTGGTTGATACAGGCATCACCGCCATAGCCGGCAGGATCCGAAAGGGCGTCTTCTTTATCAAAGGCCCGGCAGATCATTGTTGCCCATTGGCGCACCGTAATCGGTGTGTCCGGTGCATACCGGCTGTTTCCCGTACCGTAAGTAATGCCCTGCTCAGCAAGGTAAGTGACGCTTTCATAAAACGGAGATGCCTCCGGCACATCAGAAAATCCGTCAGAGGCGGCAAAGGCGGAAACGGACAGCAGCTCGCTGATGATCAGCGTCAAAAGGACGGCAGCAAATCCTTTTTTGTGTTTCATAGTTCAGCTCCTCACATTAGAATTGGGAAAGCGCCCCGGACAGGGCGCTTTCCCTGAAAAGGATTGGATTTAGTAGCCAGTCTTGGGGAGTGTAGGTGTATTCCATAGACGGCGGATGATCGTCACCCAGCTTGCCGTTGCGGTCTGCCATGTGCCCTGATATTTACCGCCCACATCGGCGCGGTTGACCATCTGATAGCCATTGACCGCGTTTCCGTTCACCATCACGCTCAGCGTGGGATTAACAACGCTTTGGAAGCCGACAGGAACCTTGCCGAAGTCAAAATAGATGTCGGTCACCACTTCGCCGGCCTGCATGGGAATGGCGTTGAGGCTGAAGCTGTAGTTGTTGCTGGTGAGCAGGTTGCTCGCCAACACCTGATAGCTCGTGTTGCAGTTGGTTTTGTAGAGGATGCGGTAGTTGAGCCGCGCGCGGTAGGTGCCGGTGGTCAGCGTCGTGGGACGAGCCACATCATAGGGAATTTTATCGTGCCAGAAGAAGGATTCCAGCGGCACGTTGGAGGTGTTCGCCACCGTCAGATCGTAGCGCATGGACTGGCCCGCCATGACCTGCGCGTTGCCGCGCTTGGTGATGCTGACGCCGAGGCTGGAGGGCTTATCATAGGCAGAGAGCTTGATGATCTGACCGGGATATTCCAGTGTCACATCATGCACGGTGGGATCGAGCTGCCAATAGGCGGGCGCTGTGACCTCTCGGAGCTGATAGCGGGTCAGCGGCAGCGGCTTGCTGGCCGCAACGCCCCGGGCGTCCGTCGTGATGTAGTCCACCACCTTACCGCTGCGGGCATTGACGATCTCATAAACAGCGCCCTTGAGCGGGGTGCCTGCGGCGGTGCCGGTGACCTCGTTATACTCAGCAGCGTACTTATAAATCTGGATCTGGCCCGTGACAGCGGTATTTTCCCACTCGATCTCCACGGTTTTGCCCGGAGAGACATAGACGGTCTTATACTGCTTATCCAGCGTGTAGCCGGGGGCAGCTTCCAGCTCTCTCAGATAAAAGCGGCCGCTCAAACCGCCGGGAATATCGTCAATGTAGATATAACCCGCATCGTCTGAGGTGTACTCGCCAATGGGCTTCTTGTTTGCATCATAGAGAACGAACTTCACCCCGTAGATACCCTCACCCGTAGCGCTGTCGATTTTGTGGATGACGATTCCACTGAGCTTTTTATTGGTCACTTGCAGCGTTACACGCTTGCCGTCTTTGATTTCGAAATAGTGCGGGGTATCATCCAGCCGGAACGATTTGTTCGATGTGACCTCTTTTGCATAGTAACTACCATCCTTCAGAGGCACGAACACACGGCCATTTTTGTCCGTCGTAACGGTATCGACCAAGGCATCATCCACCTTGCGAATCTCAAAGGTCGTATTGGGGATGCGCTCACTATGGTTATCCTCGTTGACCTTGATAATCTCCACGCCGCCCACAGGATCATTGTAATAGCGATAGGTAATCCACCGCTTTTATCCCAGTTGGACTGGGACAGTCAGGGTGGATTTTCCCCCGCTTCGCACCGTGCGTGCGACTTTCACCGCACACGGCGCTCCATCAATGCAAATTATTTGTTGCGTGTATGTGAAATAACCAGTTTGTCCCTATAACCGACAATTTTCTTTTGTGCTTTGACATCAAACTCACTAATGTCCTGATTCGGATTATTAACCGCGATGAAGCATTTCTTATGAAGCGAAATCAGATTGTTGACACGGTTCACCTTATCCAATGGGAGGTATGGATTTATCCGGTGTGCCCATGGCGTATTAGCGATTAACCAACCTCCACAGACCCGGCACCTGAGTTTATCACGGTTGAGAGCGTAAGCCCTGTTCATAATAAACTCGAAATTGTTGAACTTCCCCCATTTGCCATAGCTGATTGCCCGTGCCGACCTATCCGAATACATTTCATCCAGACGCGCCTGCATTTTCTTCTTTTTCGTACGTTCAAAATACAACTGCCGCCCAGTGTCGGTGTATGGTGTCTCAGCTTGGTTTTTAGGTGAAGTTCTTTCCCATCTGCAAAAGGTAAGCGCTGTAAAGCCTACATAGATGTCCCGGTATTTGATAGAGGGAATTTTCTGTTTGTATTGTTGGTGTACTCGAGGAAGGTTCCGGGTTTGATTTGCTGGAATCCATTTCCCGTTGTACTGTTTCAAGCGGCGCCTTGCCGCAAGTTGCAATTTTCTGCTGTGTTTTTGCATGGCAATATTTACCCATGTACAGCATTGATAATATTGGATAATCCCTCTTATCTGACTGTTGATGCGGTTTATTGCACCAACCATTTGCTCACGGCTGTAATTACCGGGAATCTTTTTGATGTCTTCCGCGATTTTGTCAGCTCTGCGCTTTAATCGCTCACGGTCTGGAATCGTTCTTGGGATGTAGCCTCTGCGGGATTTCCCCCGAACCATTTTGAACTCGTAGCCTAAGAATTTGATGTACTTCTTTCTGATGTCTGTTATCAGTGTTTTTTCTTGGGATAATGTCAATTTCATTTTTTCCTGAAGAAGGGATTGCAAGCGAGCTTTCCAGTCTTCCGCATGTGCTCGGGTGTCTGTTGCAATGATGAAGTCATCCGCGTATCTGACAAGGTATCCGGGAACAAGAGTGGTTTTCTTGCGCATGACCGCGTACCTGCTCTGGTCCTGTACATACTGATGTCTGGTTCGTTTATTTTCCCATTGCTTTGATACCCATTCATCCATAATATCTAAATAAACATTCGCGAGTAGTGGGCTGATTAGGCCGCCCTGCGGTGTTCCTTCTTCGTTTACGGCGCATTCTTCCATGACCCCGGCTTTTAACATGGCCTTGATAATCTGCAAGACCCGCCTATCCTTGATACCCATGTGGTACAACCGCTTTATGAGTATGCTGTGGTCGATACGGTCAAAGCATTTGCTGATGTCACCTTCGACAATCCAGTAATTTCCCGTGTTGTGCATTATAATGTCAACTCGTTCTAAGGCCATGGCCGCATCTCGCATGGGGCGGAATCCGTAGGAATGTGCAAAGAATTGTGCTTCTAATATAGGTTCCAGCACTATCCTCATACATTCTTGTACAATTCTATCCCGTATTGCAGGAATGCCCAGAGGCCGCTTTTCTGATTTTCCCGGTTTGTCGATATATACTCTCCGTATCTGCTGGGGTTCAAAATACTTAAATGCACGTTGAATATCTGCTACAACCCACGGGAATGGTTTTTGAAGATAATCTTTGCGCATGGTTTTGGAATCTACACCAGGGGTTTCGCTTCCATGATTGCCTTTGATATTATGGATTGCTGTGATAATGGTTGACTCTGCTGACATAATCTCCAGAAGTCCTTTGAATGCTGGACGGCCGCCAGCCTCATAGACTTCTTTGCTGTGCTGATACAGTGCATCTTGAATTTCGCGTAATTGAGTTTCGGTTTTTGGGTAGTCGAATTGTTGTGCCATACGCACCGCCTCCTCTCTGGAATTGGTGTTTCTGGTTTTAGTCAGGTATGCCTACGGCTTCCTCGACTTTCTGTTCACATACAAATCTGCATTGACTATGCCCCTTCGCTCCACTCCCATTACAGGAGTTTCATCACTACTACGGGCTGCTGTCCCGCGGATTAACAGGTCATTTCCTACCTGTGCGGACAGAAGTGTCATTCTGTTTACATCTTGGGATGTGTCCGTCCACGGTTCCTTTGTTCCCTATGCCTTAGCTTTACATATCGGTTTTAGCCCGTCCCTTTGACCCGGCTGCCGTCTTTGGCCTGTGTGATATTCTGCCAAAGACATTCGACCTTTTTGGTTTTCTGCCGTTTTCCACTACTTCAGATTTCGACGGCGACAGCACTCCACATGGGAGCGGATGGCTGTATAATCATCCTACGCCTTTACGAGCCGTACATTCGGGACTTTTGTCGGTTGCAACAAGACATTCTGGACATGACCGATTTATAGCCTCCTGCGGGCATAGCCGTCTCAGACCATGCTACCGCTCTTTACCGAGCTTCGTACAGATTGCATGACACTACAAATCTGCACGTCGGAGATTCAGAGTTTTTGTTACCCGTCACACCGGGTCAGGCAGGTTCTGCCCCTGCCGAATCAAGCATAGAGTTCAGATTCTTCAGAATCTGCCTTGCTTTGTTGCGTGTTTCCACGCAGATTGTCAAGGAACAAAGCGCACGAAATACAGGCGATGGATCGCGCGCTCTTGCAATTTGCGGGGGAGTTTGGTATCATGACAGGCAGACTGAAAGAAAAAACGGCGGTGATGACAAGATGAAAACAGCGCTTGTGACGGACGGAAAATACCGCTCGTCCATCGCGGCGGTGCGCGCGCTGCACCGCGCGGGCTACCGCGTGGTCGTGACGCAGACAAGGGCGGACGTCAAGAGCGCACCCGCAGTGTCGGTGTCGAAGTCCTGCGATGATTTCCGCTGGATCGACGGCGCGTGTGCGGATGCGGATTACGCCGAAAAGCTGCTGAGCGTACTCAAAGAGTATGAGCATCCGGTGCTATTTTGCGTCGGCGCGGTGACGCTCAACACCGTTGCCGCCCGGCGGGAGGAGTTTGCCGCGCTGGCGAACTTCCTCATCGCGCCGAAGGAGACGCTCGACGCGCTCAACGACAAGGAGAGCGTGCATCAGCGCGCGCTGGAGCTTGGCATTCCTGTGCCGCGCGAGTACGACGGCACGCCGGAGAGCTATCCCGTCGTCGTCAAGCCGCACTGCGGAGAAAAGTTCGGTCTCAAGGCTGCCGACCGCTACGCCGTGGCGAACAACGAGGCGGAATTCGACGCCATCATGGAAAAGATGCAGCGCTACGACCCGTGCCCCATCGTGCAGCAGAAGATCACGGGCGCGGGCGCGGGCGTGAGCCTGCTGCTCGGCCACGAGAGCGAGCTGCTCGGCGCGCTGTGCCACCGCCGCATTCGGGAGTACCCGATCACCGGCGGCCCGTCGACCTGTTGCGAGAGCTTTTATGACGCCGCGCTCATCGACCGCGCGTACCGGCTGCTGCATTCGTTCGGCTTCACGGGCATGGCCATGGTGGAGTTCAAGGGCGACTGCCTGCTGGAGGTCAACCCCCGCGTCTGGGGCAGCTTCCCAATGACGGAGGCGGCCCAGAGCCCGCTTGTGGCGCACTATGCCCGCGCCGCGGCGGGGGAGCGGGTGGCCTATGCCGCGCAGGATTACCGGACCGGCGTGCGTATGCGCTTTCTGCTCAATGACACGCTCGCCGCGCTGCACTATCTGCGCGCCGGGCGCATCGGCGTGTTCCTGCGCAGCATTGCCGACCTGTTCACGGCGAAGGAGGCCCTGCGCTGCCGGGGCGACAACCGCGTGTTCTGGGTCTATCTGAAAAACAGCCTGTTTGCGCGCGGGTGATTTCCGCGCAGAGAGGAGCTTCTGCCCATGGAGGTCAAACTCGACCTGCACATTCATTCCGAGCACTCGCCGGACGGGCGCATGGCCCTTGACGAGATCGTCGCGTGCGCGCGTGCACGGGGCTTGCAGGGCGTCGCCGTGTGCGATCATGACCGCGCCCTGACCGAGACGTTGGACGCGCCGGATTTTCTGCTCATCCCCGGCATTGAGCTCTCGACGGATCGGGGGCATCTGCTGGGCCTGTTCGTCACCGAGCAGATCGAGGCACGGGAGCTGGACGCCGCGATCGACGCCGTGCACGCCTGCGGCGGCCTCGCCGTGATGGCGCACCCGTTCGAGCGCAGCAGCGATGCACAGCGGCTCGACGCCTACCTCGACCGGCTCGACGGCATCGAGGTCTGGAACGGCCGGGCCGACCGCAAAAACCCGCAGGCCAACGCCATGGCGTGCGCGCTTGCGCAGCGCACGGCAAAGCCGGTCACGGCCGGCAGCGACGCGCACCTGCCGGAGGAGATCGGCAACGGCGTCGTGACGCTGGAGGCCGACGCGCTGACGCTGCCGGCCGTCCGTGCGGCGCTGCTGCGCGGGGCGACGGCCGTGGACGGGCGGCGCGGAAAGGCGCGCTATGTCGCCGAGAGCCAGCTGACCAAGCGCCGGCGCACCCATGCCGGCGCGGCAGCCTATGTCAAGTGGGCGCTCTTTGCCGCAAAGTGCTGCCTGCAGGATATCACTTGGAAAGGGGAGACCTATCATGTCCTGGATCGTTAAAGTAGGAAAGCAGGGCAAAAAGATCGTCAAGAAGCTCATTACGCCCGCAGAAAAACACTATGTCGGCTATACCCGGCGCATCGAGCGCGTGCACACGACGCGGCGCATCTGCGCCATGACGTTTGACGACGGGCCGATGGGCCTGCCCGCGTCGCCGGACCGGTTCGACGGCCGGACGCTCACGGACGTGCTGCTCGACACGCTGGCGCAGTACGGCGCGCGCGGCAGCTTCGACGTCATCGGCGACACGAGCGCCAACTACCCCGACGAGGCCGGCAAGCTCGGCAGCGCCGCGTGGGGCGGCGTGCGCTTTGACCATTACCCGGACATTCACTGCGACGAGCAGGGCGGCGCGGAGCACAACGACCGCCTCATCCGCCGCATGCTCGCCGAGGGCCACCAGATCACGAACCACGGCTACCGGCACATCATTTTCGGCAAGAAGCCGTTCGTGTACGGCGCGCGCGAATATCTCCCCGGCTTTGACGCCGCGGTGGAGGATCTCACCCGCCTGCACACGCTCATGCAGACGCGCTACGGCTATACGATGACGCTCGCGCGCCCGCCGCACTATGTGGACAAGATGACCGGCGGATTCACGAGCTACGATGTCTATGACCACATGGGCTATCAGTACATGGCGGCGTCGTTTGACGGCGCGGGCTGGCTCCCGTCCACGGAATCGGACCCGGAGGCGGCGCTGCAGGCGGAGATCCGCGCCATGGTCGAGCCGATGCGCAAGGCGCTGGAAAAAGACCCGGACTTTTTCTGCGGCCAGATCATTTTCCAGAAGGACGGCTACAACATGGCCAAGCGCACGCCGGTGGCCTTCGCCCTCGGCGAGCAGCTGGCGCTGCTGCAGGAATACGGCTATCAGGTCGTGCCGGTGGGCGAGCTGCTGGCGGAGAGCCCCTTTGCGGACGTCGGCCGCGACGAGCCGCTGTTTGACCGCCTGACGGCGCTCGCACAGCAGCGGGCGATCGTCTTTTCCGATAACCGCCTGCGGCTCGACAATCCCATGACGGTGGGCGAGCTGGCGATGCTGCTTGCGCCGAAGGCGGAGGCCATCACGCGCCGCGTCGCGCAGCTGCGCCGGACCGGCCGCGCCGGCGCTTACGACGGCGCGATGGCCTGGTGCCGGGAAAACGGCCTCGTCTCCGAGGCGGCGCACCCGGCGGATCA
>OGZF01001932.1_pt1 | contig 11101 bp, 12 predicted proteins | sample 1576771 | NCBI WGS metagenome assembly OGZF01 (sample SAMEA3541536, study PRJEB24748) | human gut metagenome | biome: human gut; feature: human-associated habitat; material: faeces | place: China | collected 2012
GTTTAATGACTGCCTCTTCCATGTCTGGTGTGGTGAAATAATGAGCATCAACACCATTAGCACCAATGAAAGCACAATCAAAATTCAGTTGTCTGATTTGCTCTTGAGCAGTACTTCCAATAGACGCATCCGTTGAATGTTTAACCTTTCCTCCAACAATCCTAGTGCTAACACCGAGATCTACCAGCTTAACAGCATGATGGATAGAATTAGTCACAACCGTTACCTGACGATTGGCCAAATGTGGAATCAAAAGTTCATTTGTTGTACTAGCCTCAAGAAAGACGACATCACCTTCCTTAATCAAATCGGCAGCATAACCAGCTAACTGAGCCTTTTCTTGAACGTTTCTAATAGCTTTTTGACTATTGGCAATTTCTTCCTTTAGACCATGAATGCTTTCAGCACCACCATGAACACGTTTAAGTTGGCCATCTGCCGCTAACTCGTCCAAGTCACGACGAATCGTCGACTCGGAAGTATCACTTAACAAAACAGTTAGGTTTTCCAAAGTGACAAAACCATCTTGTTTCAACTGAGACAAGATAATCTGCTTACGTTCAGACTTTAGCATAATCTCTCCTTCTATAATCGTTTACAAAATCTATTATACTCAATTTTTAATAACTGTCAACTAAAAACAGTCAAAAAAAATCAAAATATTTCATTACAAAACACTAATCTACCAAAATGACGCAATTTGATAAGAAAGTTCTTACATTTTCAAAAAGAATACAACCTTTCAGTATCAAGTGCAAAATAAAAAAGCCTTTCGGCTCTCTTATCTTATTTGGCATAGTCAACCGCGCGGAATTCACGAATGACTGTAACCTTAATATTTCCTGGGTAATCCAAATTCTTTTCAATTTGTTCACGTACCTTGTGAGACAAGATTGTAACTTCATCATCTGAGATTTTGTTTGGATGAACCATAATACGAATCTCACGACCAGCTTGAAGGGCAAAGCTTGTTTGAACACCGTCAAAGCTTGATGCAATTTCTTCCAAATCACGAAGGCGTTTGACGTAATTCTCAACAGATTCATTACGAGCCCCTGGACGAGCCGAACTCAAAGCATCTGCTGCAGCTACAATAACTGCAATGACGCTCTCAGGTTCTACATCGCCATGGTGGCTGGCAATAGCGTTAACCACAACTGGATGTTCTTTGTACTTACGTGCAAACTCAGCACCAATCTCTACGTGACTACCTTCGACTTCTTTGTCAATGGCTTTCCCCATATCGTGAAGGAAACCAGCACGACGAGCGAGGGCAACATTCTCACCCAATTCACCAGCCATGATACCTGCTAGTTTACCAACTTCAACTGAGTGACGAAGTACGTTTTGACCATATGATGTACGGAAATGCAAGCGTCCCATAATCTTAATCAAATCAGGGTGAAGATTCATAGCGCCAATTTCGTAGGCTGCTTCCTCACCATATTCACGGATACGATTATCCATTTCCTGACGACTCTTCTCAACCAACTCCTCAATACGAGCTGGGTGGATTCGACCATCCTTAATCAAGGCTTCGAGAGTCATACGTGCAATTTCACGACGCACTGGATCGAAACCAGAAAGAACAACCACTTCGGGAGTATCATCAATGATAACGTCAATACCTGTTAGACTTTCAAGCGTACGGATATTACGACCCTCACGTCCAATGATACGACCCTTCATATTGTCATCTGGAAGGTGAACAGTAGTTACTGTTTGTTCAGTAACATAATCTCCAGCCAAGCGTTGCATAGCTTGCGCCAACAAATTTTTGGCTTTCTTATCAACAGTATCTTTAACCTGTGCTTCTGCATCTTTGATACGTGTTGCAATCTCATGAGTCAGATTATTCTCAGTCTCCGTTAAGATTACCTCACGCGCTTCTGCAATGGTCATTTGACCAACACGTTCAAGTTCAGCCTGCTTCTCAGCCTCCAACTGAGTCACATTCTCTTCACGCTCATTAAGATGTTTAGATTTGTCAGCAAGACTCTGCTCTTTCTTCTCGAGGGCAAGTTCTTTACTTGATAGATTTTCATCCTTACGATCAAGGCTAGTGGCACGTTCTGTCAAACGATTTTCCATTTGTTTAAGCTCTTGACGTTCAGATTTGAATTCTTTTTCAATATCTTCTCGATATTTTCTAGCTTCCTCTTTTGCTTCTAACAAGAACTCTTTACGTTGAGCCTTACTTTCGCGTTCAGCAGTCACACGCAGATGATCTGCATCATGCTCTGCCTGACTACGAAGGTTCACAGCGTCTTGTTCTGCCTTTAGCAAGGTAGTTTCTGCTTGTTCCTTAGCTTTGCTAAGTTTAATAGAAATTGCTAAATATCCAACGACTAAACCAATGAGTGCAAAGACAACTAAAATTATCATGTTTATCATGTCTTTACCTCAACTTTTCTAAGGTTTCCCTAAAGAAAACCGTCTTCTAGTGTATCATATTTATAGCGATTTCTCAAATAAATACTAGAACTTTAAACTGATTTTGTGGTATCATAACTCTATTAGAATAGGGAGGTATTACCATGCCAAAAGACGTTACTGTTGAAAGTTTTGAACTTGATCATACCATTGTAAAAGCACCTTATGTCCGTCTTATTTCAGAGGAAGTTGGACCTAAAGGAGATATCATCACAAACTTCGATATCCGTTTGATTCAACCTAATGAAAATAGTATTGATACAGGTGGTCTTCACACTATTGAACACCTACTCGCTAAACTAATCCGTCAACGTATTGATGGACTTATTGATTGCTCGCCATTTGGTTGCCGTACAGGCTTCCACATGATTATGTGGGGAAAACAAGATCCTACAGAAATTGCTAAAGTTATCAAATCTAGTCTTGAAGCTATTGCTAACGAGATTACATGGGAAGATGTTCCAGGAACTACCATTGAATCTTGTGGTAACTACAAGGATCACAGTCTTCATTCAGCTAAGGAATGGGCTAAACTTATCCTCGAACAAGGTATCTCAGACCAAGCCTTCGAACGTCATACCGTTTAAAAAACATTGGGATATATCCCAATGTTTTTTTAGTATTTTCTAAAACGTTGATAACGCGCTTCAAGCAAGTCCTCTGTTGATAATTGGCTTAATTCTGCCAACTCATCTACAATTGCTGTCTTAATTGCTTCAATAATTTCACTTGTAAAGTAACCACGTTCTGGAATCACCTTATCAACGATTCCCATATTAAGCAACTCGCCTGATGTAATCTTCATCAACTCTGCTGCCTCTTCTGAACGTGAGCCATCTTTCCAGAGAATAGTCGCAAACCCTTCCGGACTCAAGATAGAGTAGATGGTATTTTCAAGCATCCAAACCTTATCGGCTACCGCCAAGGCAAGAGCTCCTCCCGAACCACCTTCACCAATGATGATGGCAATAATTGGCACCTTAAGATCACTCATTTCCATAAGGTTACGCGCAATTGCCTCACCTTGTCCACGTTCCTCTGCTCCAACACCAGGATAAGCACCTGCAGTATTGATAAAGGTAACGACTGGACGACCAAACTTTTCAGCCTGTTTCATGAGGCGAAGAGCCTTACGATAGCCCTCTGGATGAGGTTGCCCAAAGTTACGGTTGAGGTTATCTTGTAGGTTTCTACCTTTTTGGATACCCACTACAGTAACCGCTTGGCCATTTAAACGACCAATACCACCAATAATGGCACCATCGTCACGGAAATTACGGTCGCCATGAAGTTCGATAAAGTCATCGAAGATTCCTTGGGCAAAGTCCAAAGCAGTTAAACGGCCTTGGTCACGCGCTTCTTTTAAAATACGTGCTACATCGCTCATTGAACACCTCCATGGAATGATAAGAGTGTGGCAATGGTATCAGCCAACTCTGTACGTTTAACAATGGCATCAACAAAACCATGTTCTTGAAGGAACTCAGCCTTTTGGAAATCATCTGGCAAAGTTTCGCGAACTGTGTTTTCAATAACACGACGACCTGCGAAACCAATCAAGGTTTGTGGCTCAGCTAAGATGATATCGCCTTCCATGGCGAAACTTGCTGTAACTCCACCAGTTGTTGGATCTGTCAATACAGTCAAATACAACAAGCCAGCATTCGAATGACGTTTTACAGCGGCTGAAATCTTGGCCATCTGCATCAAACTCATGATTCCTTCTTGCATACGGGCACCACCAGATGCTGTAAAAATAACAACTGGAAGTTTTTCCTCAATCGCATGTTCAAAGAGTTTGGTGATTTTCTCACCAACAACAGTTCCCATTGAAGCCATGATAAAGTTAGAATCCATAATGGCCAAGGCTGTTTTTTGCCCCTTGATACTTGCAACACCAGTTACAACAGCTTCATCAAGACCCGTTTTTTCCTTAGTCGCTGCTAATTTCTCCATATAACCTGGGAAATTCAATGGATTTTCAGTTTTAATACCAGTAAAAAGTTCTTGGAATGACCCCTCATCAACCGTTAAATCGAGACGTTCTTTAGCTGAAATACGGAAGGTATAAGAACAATTTGGACAAATTTTAGCTTGTCCCAAGTCCTTTTGATAAATAGCTTGTTTACAACCAGGACATTTGGCAAAAAGTTCATCTGGAACTTCTGGCACTTGGTGATCAACCCCATTACGTACAGAACGGTTAGGATTGATACGGATATACTTTTCTTTTCGATCAAATAATCCCATAAACTTTATTCCTCACGATTCTGATAATCTGGTAGGAAGGTCTCCATCAAGAAGGAAGTATCATAATCCCCAGCGATAACGCTACGATCTGAAATCAAATCCAACTGGAAGTCAGCATTAGTCACAACACCATCGATTTCTAGCTCATAAAGAGCACGTTGCATCTTCATGAGTGCCTCAAATCGATTCTCTCCATGAACAATGATTTTGGCAATCATTGAATCATAGTAAGGTGGAATAGTATAGCCAGGATAGACTGCACTGTCTACACGAAGACCAACACCACCACTAGGTAGGTAGAGATTGCTAATTTTCCCTGGACTAGGTGCAAAGTTGAACTTAGGATTTTCTGCATTGATACGACACTCAATAGCATGTCCCTTGATTTCAATATCATCTTGGGTCACAGAGAGTTTTTCACCTGCGGCAATACGGATTTGTTCTTTAACAATATCCACACCACTTACAAATTCTGTAACTGGGTGCTCAACTTGAACACGGGTATTCATTTCCATGAAATAGAACTGCCCTGTTTTTTCATCAAGAAGGAACTCGATAGTACCCGCATTTTCATAATTAACAGCCTTAGCAGCACGGACGGCCGCTGAACCAATTTCGTGACGAAGAGTCTTACCAATAGCAACTGAAGGTGATTCTTCCAAGACCTTTTGGTTATTACGTTGAAGAGAGCAATCACGCTCACCTAGGTGAACAATGTTACCATAGCTATCTCCCAAAATTTGAACCTCGATATGACGAGCTGGGTAAATAACTTTTTCAATATACATCGCCCCATTACCAAAGGCTGCTTTAGCTTCTTGTGACGCAGATTCGAAAGCTGGAGCTAACTCTTCTTCAGTGTTAACCTTACGAATCCCCTTACCGCCACCACCAGCAGAAGCCTTAAGCATCACTGGATAACCAAGACGGTTGGCAACTTCCAAAGCCTCCTCAGCTGTAAAGACTTCACCATCTGAACCAGGAATTACAGGGACATTAGCCTTAATCATTTCAGCACGGGCATTGATTTTGTCACCCATCTTGTCCATGACTTCGCCTGAAGGACCAATAAACTTGATGTTCATTTCTTCACAGAGAGTGGCAAATTTAGAGTTTTCACTCAAGAAACCAAACCCTGGGTGAATAGCTTGAGCCTCAGTCACAATAGCAGCTGATAGGACACGATTCATATTCAAATAAGAATCCGTTGATTTTGCAGGCCCGATACAAATAGCTTCATCAGCAAGCATAGTATGGAGGGAATCCTTATCTGCTTCAGAATAAATAGCAACCGTTTGGATACCCAATTCACGCGCTGCACGGATAATACGCACTGCAATTTCACCACGATTGGCAATCAATAATTTTTTAAACATAAAACAAGATAACATCAGACATTTTTTGATAGTCTGTGTTGATTTCCTTTCTATGTGATAGACCAATGTCTAAAGAAAAATCCTTTCCGACTGTCGCCAGAAGGATTTTCACAAAACATTAGCTTCCAATAGCAAAAGTCAAAGTACCTGATGCAGCAAGTTTCCCATCGACTTCAGCCTTAGCTTCAACAACAGCAATTGTTCCACGACGTTTAACAAACTTAGCTGTCATAACAAGTTGGTCACCTGGAACCACTTGTTTTTTAAATTTAACCTTATCCATACCTGCGTAAAAAACTAATTTGCCTTTGTTTTCAGGTTTAGACAATTCAAGAACACCAGCTGTTTGCGCAAGAGCTTCCATGATAAGAACGCCAGGCATAACTGGGTATTGAGGAAAATGTCCATTAAAGAAAGGTTCATTAATCGTTACATTTTTAATAGCTGTGATTTCATCTTCTGAAACTTCTAGCACACGGTCAACCAAAAGCATTGGATAACGGTGTGGTAAAGCTTCACGAATAGCATTAATATCAATTGTCATTTGATGCGTACCAATCCTTTTCCGTAGTCAACAACTTCTTCATTTGCTACCAAGATTTCAGTAATAACACCATCTTTAGGTGCTGGCACTTCATTCATAACCTTCATCGCTTCAACGATAAGAAGAGTTTGACCTTTCTTAACAGTGTCTCCAACAGAAACAAAGGCTGGTTTTTCAGGTGATGGAGACAAGTAAGCCACACCGACAAGTGGACTTTCAACCACTTCTCCTTCAGCAGCTTGAGCTGGTGCAAAAGCTTCTTCAACTGGTGTTGCTGGAGTTTCAACAGCAGCAGGTGCTGCTACTGGAGCAACCGGAGCCTGAGGAGCTGGCGCAACTACTTCAACTGTAGGAGCTACTGGGGCAGCTGTTACTGAACTTGTTTGATTTTTGCTCAAGTTCAATTCTTCACCATTGTTTTTGTATGAAAATTCACGCAAAGTTGATGCATCAAATTGAGCCAACAAATCTTTGATTTCAGAAATATTCATGAATTAAGCCTCCCAACGTTTAAAGGCAAGAACAGCATTGTGTCCACCAAAACCGAAAGTATTTGAAATTGCGTACTCAATATCAGCTTCTTGACCTTCACCATAAACAACATTAGCTTCTATGTAGTCAGACAATTCTTTTGTACCAGCAGTTTTCGGTACATAGCTATGACGAATAGCTTCGATTGTTGCAATAGCCTCAACCGCACCAGCAGCACCTAGCAAGTGACCTGTAAATGATTTAGTAGATGAAACTGGAACATCTTTACCAAGTACAGAAACAATGGCGCCACTTTCACCTTTTTCATTGGCAGGTGTTGATGTCCCGTGAGCATTAACATAATCAACATCTTCAGGTTTGATACCAGCTTCATTGATAGCCAATTTAATTGCTTTAGCAGCACCAGAACCGTCTGGAGTTGGTGTTGTCATGTGATAGGCATCACAGTTTGATCCGTAACCAACAATCTCAGCCAAGATGTTAGCACCACGTTTTTGAGCATGTTCCAAGCTTTCGATAACGAGAACCCCTGCACCTTCACCCATAACAAAACCATTACGGTCTTTATCAAATGGAATTGATGAACGTTCTGGATCCTCTGTTGTTGAAAGTGCTGTAAGAGCATTGAAACCACCGATACCAATCTTAGTGATTGAAGCTTCAGCACCACCAGCCAAGACAACATCATGCAAACCGAATTTAATTTCACGGAAGGCCTCACCGATTGCATCATTGGCAGAGGCACAAGCAGTCGTCACTGATTTACATACCCCTTGAGCACCAATTTTAAGAGCAATGTTACCAGCACCCATGTTTGAGAGTGCTTTAGGGATAAACATTGGTTTGATACGTTTCATACCACGTTCGTGCATACGAATGATTTGATCTTCAAGTTCTTGGAGACCACCGATACCAGATGACACGATAACACCAACACGATCACGATCTTCTTCTTCCATGTTAAGTCCTGAATTTTCAAGAGCTTCCATAGCAGCATAAATCGCATAAAGTGAGTAAGTGTCCATACGGTTAGTATCTTTTTTCACAAAGTATTTATCAAACGGGAAATCTTGGATTTCACCAGCGTTAAAGACTGGAATTTCAGAAGCATCGAACTTAGTAATTGGTTTAATACCAATTTTACCGTCATGAAGACTGTTCCAAAATTCTTCTGGTGTATTACCGATTGGTGAGGTTACGCCGTAACCTGTAACAACAACACGATTTGTAGACATATATATTCTCCTTTTGTCGGATGGATATTCTAGTAAATGATTTTTTGATATTGAAAGTCAATTATTGCATAGTCATACCACCATCAATAGCGATGGTTTGACCTGTGAGATATTCTTGACTAGCCAAGAATGCTGCAACTTCAGCCACTTCTTCTGCTTGACCAATACGTTTCATTGGTACTTGAGCAATCATAGCATCTTTCATTTTCTCTGGAATAGCGTCAGTCATATCTGATTCAATGAAACCAGGAGCGATAGCATTGACACGGACACCACGGGCCGCAACTTCACGCGCCACTGATTTCGTAAAACCAATCAAACCAGCTTTTGAAGCCGCATAGTTAGCTTGACCAATATTCCCCATGAGACCTACAACAGATGACATATTGATGATGGCACCTTGACGCGCCTTAGACATTGGTTTCAAGACAGCTTGTGTCATATTGAAGGCACCAGTCAAGTTGATTTTCAAGACACGTTCAAAATCTTCTTCAGTCATCTTCAACATCAACTTATCGTTAGTGATACCAGCATTATTAACTAGCACGTCAACACTACCAAGCTTTTCAATAGCTTCCGCAACCATACGTTTAGCATCTTCGCCATTAGAAATATCACCTGAGATACCAACAACAGTTACACCATAATCTGCAAACTGTGCAAGCAAGTCCTCAGAGATCTCAGAACGTCCATTTAGGACAACGTTGGCACCAAGACTAGCAAATTTGTGTGCCACAGCTAATCCAATTCCACGTGTTGAACCTGTTACAAAAACATTTTTATTCTTAAGTTCCATGTTTACCTCGTTTTACGCATTAAGAAGGGCATCAAGACTAGCTTGATCTTCAACATTTTGAGTTGGTAGGGTTTTATCAATTTTCTTCAAGAAACCTGACAAGACTTTTCCTGGACCAATCTCAATCACTTCATCTACACCAAATTCTTGGATAGTGGCAATCGAATCATAAAAACGTACAGGTTCCATCACCTGACGAGCCAAAAGTGCTTTGACGTCTTCTGACTTCATGATTTGAGCCTCAGTATTACCTACTAAAGGAAGCGTAAAGTCATTGAATGACACTTTCTCAAGTTCTGCTGCCAATTTTTGACTAGCTGATTCAAGTAAAGCTGTATGGAATGGCCCTGAAACATTAAGAGGAATCAGACGTTTAGCACCAGCTTCTTTAAGCAATTCCACAGCATAATCAACAGCCTCAACTTCACCACCAATAACAATTTGTGCTGGAGTATTATAGTTAGCAGGCGTTACTACACCCTTTTCAGATGCTTTTTGACAGATTTCTTCAATCAAACTTGGATCTGTATTCATGACTGCAACCATTTTCCCACTTCCAGCAGGAGCAGCTGTTGAATTCTCCACGTTTAGCAACCAAGGCTACCGCATCCTCAAATGAGAGTGCTCCAGCCGCAACTAGGGCAGAATATTCCCCCAAAGAGAGACCGGCAACAATATCAGGAGTGATACCATTTTCTGCCAAAAGGCGATAAATGGCTACTGACGTTGTCAAAATAGCTGGTTGAGTATAGCGTGTCTGATTAAGTTTTTCTTCGTTAGAATCAATCAATTCACGCAAATCATAACCTAGAATACGACTAGCCGTATCAAATGTCTCTTTGACAACGGGATAAGTCGCATACAAATCGCTCGCCATGCCCAATTTCTGAGCCCCTTGACCAGCAAATAAGAACGCACGTTTTGTCACTATCCTAATCCTTTCGACGTTTTTAGACGTTTACATCTGCCCAACGAGCAGCTTCTTCTTTAATCACCTTGGCAGCACCTGTGTAAAGGTCTTCCAAGATTTCTGCACATGTTTCTTCTTTACGAACAAGACCTGCAATTTGTCCAGCCATAACTGAACCATATTCCACATCTCCATCAACAACCGCGTTACGAAGGGCACCTGCACCAAGCTCTTCAATTTCCTCTTGAGTCTTCTTACCAGCCAAGAAATCTTTTTCAGCTTGGTTATATTCTGTAGCCAATTTATTCTTAATCGCACGAACAGGGTGTCCAACAACTGAGGCTGAAATAACAGTATCAATATCTTTAGCCTTCAAAATCTTATCTTTGAAATTTTGGTGTGCATTAGATTCCTTAGCAACAGCGAAACGCGTACCAACCTGAACAGCATCTGCTCCAAGCATAAGAACAGCAGCCATACCACGTCCATCAGCAACACCACCAGCACCAATAACTGGGATAGATACCGCATCAGCAACTTGGCGAACAAGTGCCATAGTTGTCAATTTACCGATGTGACCACCAGCTTCCATACCTTCTGCGACAACAGCATCAGCACCAAGTTTTTCCATACGGTTAGCAAGTGCTACCGATGGAATAACTGGGATTACTGTAATTCCAGCTTCGTGGAAACGCTCCATATATTTACCTGGATTTCCGGCACCTGTTGTAACAACCTTAACACCCTCTTCGATAACGAGGTCGACGATGTCATCTGCAAATGGTGACAAAAGCATGATATTAACACCGAATGGTTTGTCAGTGATTTGTTTCACTCTATCGATATTAGCTTTTACCACTTCTTTAGGGGCATTACCACCACCAATAATTCCGAGTCCACCAGCATTTGAAACGGCTCCAGCCAAGTCACCATCAGCAACCCAGGCCATACCACCCTGGATGATCGGGAGCTTCGCAGTCAGATCACCTATTTTCAATTGATTGTTTATACTCATTTTCAATTCTCCTGTATTTTATTTTGAATTTCAAACTATTTTAAGTATAA
>OGZF01001934.1_pt1 | contig 11082 bp, 7 predicted proteins | sample 1576771 | NCBI WGS metagenome assembly OGZF01 (sample SAMEA3541536, study PRJEB24748) | human gut metagenome | biome: human gut; feature: human-associated habitat; material: faeces | place: China | collected 2012
GAGGTCCTTGCGGGTTTCGTTGTACTGGTTGATTTGTCCTGCTTTCTCCAGTGCAACCGAGAAATCTTTCTCCGTGAGCAGGTCGACAGCTTCTTTTCCATTCTGGATACCTGAACCTGTGAAATTCCAAGTTCTTTTCCTACCTGTGTCTGTGTCTTTTCCGAAAAATATCGTAGATAGATCAGCTTTCTCTCGTCCTTATCCAGATTTTTCAGCAGTTCTTTCAATAGCAGATGATCTACAACTCTTTCTTCTGACGCATCAGCCTGACCGACTTTCTCCATCAATGACATTTCCTGTCCTTCCTTTTTACAGACAGGTCTGTGCAGTGATTCCACATCCGTACATGCATCCATTGCCATCGTCAGTTCTTCCGGTGCGACCTTTAAATCTTCTGCAATCTCTGCAACCGACGGCTCTCTTCCCAGCTCTTTTCCGAGCCTTTCCTGCGTCTGATACGCTTTGTATGACAGTTCTTTCAGTGAACGGCTGACCTTGATCATTCCGTCATCTCTCAGGAACCGCTTGATTTCACCGCTGATCAGCGGGACTGCATAAGTTGAGAATTTCACTTCAAAACTCAGATCGAACTTGTCAATTGCTTTCAGCAGTCCGATCGTTCCGATCTGGAACAGGTCTTCCATTTCTGTTCCGCGCCCTGCAAAGCGTCTTACGATGCACCAGACCAGTCCCGTATTTTCCTCCACAATCTGTGCTCTTGCTTCGTCATCCCCTTCGTGAGATTTCTGAATTAAAGCGATTGTGTGGTCCATGCATTTCTTCCTTTACCAATTGTTTTTTTCATTTTCACTTCGGTTCCTTCTCCCGGTATAGATTTCACTTCTACCTGATCCATAAATGCTTCCATAAACGAAAATCCCATACCAGACCGATCTGCTTCTGGTTTTGTGGTATACATAGGCAGCATTGCCTGCTTTACATCTTCAATTCCTTTTCCTTCATCTCTGACTGACACATAAAATGTATGTGCATTAATTTCACAGCGTATGTAAATCTTTTTTATTTCATTTTCATATCCATGTATAATACAATTCGTAACTGCTTCCGATATTGCTGTTTTTACATCTGACACCTCTTCCACAGTTGGATTTAACTGCGTTAAAAATGCCGCAACTGCGACTCTTGCAAAGCTTTCATTTGCAGAACGGCTGTCAAAGATCACTTCCATTTCATTTGTGTTCCCCATTTTCCTGTTCCTCCTCATATATCTGCATTATTTTCGTCATTCCTGACAATGTTAATATTTTTTTAATTCTTGCATTTGTATGTACCGCCCACACTTCTCCATTTATAAGCTGTATCATCCGATATCGCCCCATTATTGCTCCGATTCCTGAACTGTCCATAAACTCCGTATCTTTAAAATCAAAAATCACATATTTGATATGATTTTTTTCAATAACTGAATCTGCACTTTTCCGAATTTCTTCCGCATTATGATGATCTACTTCTTTTGGAAGAAATATTGTCAGACAATTTTCCTGCACTTGATAATCCATCTTGTTTTACCTCCTGTCATATTTTTTCGTATTACAATCTTCCATCTGCAGTATTTCATACCTTCTTTTATTCTTTGTAAAAGAAAAAAAGAGGAAATTATGCATCTTCTACATAATTACCTCTTTTGTATATTTTGTTCTTCCTTATATTTCAAATATCCGAAAACTTATTATTCTGTTTTCTGTGTTTCTTCAGTATTCTGTGAAATCATATTCAGATTGTTTGTTGCTTCTTGTGCATAATCTGTATCTGGATATTCCTGAACTACAGCTTGGAAATTGGCAATTGCATTGTCATTATCTCCGCTTCTTAGATATGCAATACCTAAATTAAGTCTTGCGCCTCCGTCATCGTAATCAGCATTCATTCTTACGACTTTAGACAAGTTGTCTATCGCAGAGCTATAATTTGCAACATTCAGTGCCTCTATTCCGGCTTCGTATTTAATCTCACAGGCAGATGGATAAACCTCTCCTGTCATCTCATCATACATCTCCTGGCCGGATGCTCCAAGCAGATCACGGTTAACATTCAAAAGTGAATCTGCAATCACATCATACGTATAGTTTCCTGAATTATATTGTGTTGATGCAGACATCAGATTCTCATAGCTGTCTGAAGTACTTGCAGCATTCTGCGCTGCTGCCTCTGAATCGCTACCTGCTGTACGATAATTGTCCAGCGTTCTTGTCATTGCACTGATTTGTGCCTTCATGGCATTAATCTGCTCACTGTATTCAATAATCTGCTTATTTGTCTTCTCTGATTTCGACTGATTGACAGACGGAACAACGAGATACCATACAATCATCGCTCCGATCAATGCTCCAATTATAATATTCATAATTGTGAATTTTCCTGCAATTGTCTTTACTATATGATATGCCGGCTGAATAATTGTTTCATTGCCATCCTTATATTCCACAGAATTTTTCTTTTTTCTCTTTTCTTTTTTCTTCTCTGACCTTGCAGGCACCTTACTTCGATGCAGTTCGAGTTCATGCATATAACGCAACGTAGTTGCATTGGTTGTATCCAGTTTGGATGCAGTGCGAAGCAATGAATTTGCTTTCGGATATTGTCCATCCTGAATATAGATCAATGCCAGCAATTGATATGCTTTGACAAAGGTCGGATGACCTCCGATAACCTGTCTCAGTTTCAAAATTGCCATATCAATGCTTCCCTGTCTGCATAACTGCAGACATTGATTATACACCTGAATTGCATGATCCATAGCCTCCAGTCGTCTGGATGAATCCTGAACACGCTGTATATATTCATTTGCAATATTATCACGTGGTTTCAAATTCTTACTGATAATCCACTCTACCAGTGCCTCTGCTACTTCTCCCCTGCCATAATAAACTAATCCAAGTAGATTTCTGGCAGCAATATTCCCCTTATTATATTGTAAACTTTGTCGAAGTGAGAGAATCGCTCCCGATAAATCCCGAATCTGCGCTTTTCTCAGGCCATCATTGTACCAATAATTGGAACAATGCATGATTTTCTTCGTATAGTCCATCTATGCTCACCATAATCTTTCTAATTTTTCTGTTGATCCATTACCTTATTCAGGAGGTCCATCACATCTGTCATCTCTTCCTGATAAACGGCATCTTCAATATCTTCTACTTCCAGACTTGGTTTAAACTTCTTCAGTTCTTCTTCAAAATCTAGCATTTGACTCCTCCTCTATCAAAGCTTTGACCATCCCCACCAGATACAACGATCCCAGACAATAAATTGTCCTGTCTTTCTGATTGGATGTCACATAGTTCCATGCAGCCTTCAACGAATCCTGCACGATAACTGGTTTTTCTGTATATTGACGAAATATCTCTGCTAACTTTTCTGTATCTGCAGCACGCTTATCTGCTATATGTGTGATCACAAAAAAATCTGCATCCACATGCTGACAAAGACAAGCAATCATTTCCTCATAATCTTTATCTTCTACCACAGAAAATAAAATTCCAATTCCTGTAGTATCCTTTGGAACACTCTCAACAAATCTTTCAATCGCACTGATATTATGTGCCCCATCAATGTAAATATGTGGGAGGACTTCTTCCATTCGCCCGCCTACTTTACATGCACTAAGTGTTTCCTGCCACTTTTGTAATTCTCCTTCAGTGCCAAACAGATAACGCATTACCTCCAACGCAAGCATTGCATTCTCTGCCTGATATCGTCCGATGTTGTTTAGTTTCCATGTAACATCTCCATAATACGCATTTGCACATGAAAATGCAATATATTTCTCGTCATTTTCAAGAATTTCGAACGCATTTTTCGAGACTTTTTTACATGGAATCCCAAGTTCTTTTGCACGTTTTTCAATCACCTGATTGCTTTCTTTTTGCCCTTCAATGTAAAAAGCCGGCACAGCATTTTTTAAGATTCCAGCCTTTTCCGTGGCAATTTCTTCCAATGTATTGCCAAGATACTGCATATGATCCATTCCAATTGATGTGATTACTGAACAGATTGGATGTTCAACACAATTCGTCGCATCCAGTCTTCCTCCAAGACCCGTTTCAAGCACTGCATACTCCACCTTCGCTTGTGCAAATGCTATCAGTACCATGCCAAATAAAAACTCGAAAAAAGTAGGATGTGGAAGACCATCTTCCACCATCCCTTCTACTTTTTCTTTGACCTGTTCAAATACATTTAGAAATGTATCATCATCGACCATTTGATGATTGATTACAATTCTTTCATTCATTTTTACTAAATGAGGAGACAGTGCAAGACCAACTGTCTTCCCCTGGGCACGAAGCATTGCATCCAGATAGGAACTTGTGGAACCTTTTCCATTTGTTCCTGCAACATGGATCACTTTTAAGCTATCCTGTGGATTTCCAAGTCTCTTTAAAAACTCTTTCGTATGCTCCGGCGTATTTTTTTTTGTAAATTTTGGAATCTCATTAATGTATTCCACTGCCTTATCATAGGTCATTATTGTTCTCCTGCGTCTTTTCCTACAAATGCATTTCTTCCTGTTTCCGGGTCATTCGGATCTGTCGGAAGTTCTTTTAATGCTCCGTCTTTATACTCATATTTCTTAGAAGTCCTGAAAATCGTATTACTTGAACCAACCTGCGCCACATAAACCACATCACCATCTTGTAATTCTGCTTCCTTTAGGTCAATTCGTGTATTATTTAAAAATGAACTTGTCTGTTTTTCATCATTGATATAAATCTTACTATATTTTGTAAAATTCTCTCCATAAAGGCTATAAGTTCCATCCAACTGTTCTACAATATCCGAAATAGATGTGTCTTTCACACCCATGACCATATGACCTTCTGTGATCGGCTTGCCTGTATTTTCATATACATACTGATTTCCATATAAAACGTCATACTGGAGCAGTTCAAGATCTGCCAGATAATTCTTTGTATCTTTTCTCTGCTGATGATAATTAAAAAATGTTCCTGTATGGATATCTAAACGATCAAACACTTCTGCCATAATCTGATATGCTGCATAGTTTCCGTCTTTCTTTTCCAATCCAATGTTATCCCAAATAACATAATTTGTATTATAAAGATATTTGCTCTTCATATCTTTTGCTTCAAGTCCCATTGTAGGAAGATGATCTCCATAAAATACAACTACTGTCGGTTCTCCGCGTTTTTCTAATGCTTCAATCAACTGACCTGCAAATTTGTCCATCTCATGAACTTCATTTACATAATATTCCCATGCATTTCGCTTTCCTTCGTCTTCCACACCACTGACAATAATTTCAGGATCATCCAAAACTTTTTCTGTCGGATAATCTCCATGTCCCTGCACACTGATTGTCATAACAAAATCCTGTTGCTTCGTTGTATCCATTGACTCTAAAATATGTGGAACAAGAATATCGTCTGTTGCCCATCCTTTCGGTGTTGTCTGAAGCACATTCATAAATTCCTTGCTTGTGTAATGGTCAAATCCCATATGATTATAAACTTGTGCACGACTATAGAAATTACCTGTATTATTATGAAGTGCCTCTGCACCATATCCCAATTTTTCCAGTGATGATGCCGCACTTTCAATTATTTTTGTCTTTGCATAAGTTTTATATGGATACTCTCCAGGTCCGAAGAAACGCATACTCATTCCTGTAAGCACTTCAAACTCTGTATTTGCAGTTCCTGCTCCTACAGACGGCACCTTAAAATAGCCTGATGAATATTCACTATATAATTTGCGCAAATTCGGAATTGGATCTTCTGAAAACTGCAGCCATTCTACTTCTGTCGGATCAAAATAAGACTCTAACTGCACAAATAGAATGTTCGGTTTGTTTTCATCTGACAGACTTGTCTCACTTACATTCAGCGCACCATCTTTATTGATAGCTTCCATCGTCTCTTTGCTGTAACCTGCCGGTTCGGATATTCCCGTATTAAATACACTCGCTGTAAAACAGTATGGGAATCCATAATCTTCATAAGCAAATGCAATATTTCCAAAATAATTTGAAATCACACGTTTATCAATTGCCACATCCGTAAGTACAACATATCCCAGTAAACTTACAATCAAACCACAAAGTGCAGCAACCCTATGCATCTTACCGGTATACTGTCCACCACGTCTCCACATTGAAATCACCCATATTACTACTGCAATGATTCCAATGATCAACATGATCAATTCCATTTTTCCAAAATAATTTCCTGTCAACGAAATGGCATCTGACAATACTTTTAAATCCTGTGCATTAAATGGTGTTACACGTTTCATTAACATATACCCATTTGTAATACCCAGTATCAGCCAGAATACACTAATCAGAATACGGGCAAATACCCGTCGCCTCACCAGATATACAATCATCAATGTTGCAAATATCAGATAAGCATTGAATAAAAATACTTTTGGCGTCTCTATCATATAGAGCCATGCCTGAATCAACGAATGTCTTGAAATCCCCTCTATAAAGAAATTCAAAATACATGCTAAAAGGAAATGAAATACCAGCGAAAATCGATTCATAAATCGGTACACCGGCTGCATCTTCTTTGCAAATTTGCTGTTTCTTCTTTCCTCAAGAATTCGTTGTCGTCGTGCTTTACTCTCTTTCCAATGTGCCTTGATATCTTCCTTTTTCAAATTTTTTATCTTATGAAATGTACCTTTGATATCCGGCTTTTTTATATGCACCTTCTTCATTGATATCCTCTCTGTTCTAATCTGTCACGTTATCTCTTACATGTTTTTTTAGTCTATAAGACATTGTTCCAAAATGTCCAAAACGGGGATAATCAACATATGCTGTCAATCCATCCCCATCTCAGATATATCATTTACAGACATTTTAAATCTGTATATTCTATCGCTTTAATCCTTCCAGACGTTCCTGAACCTGTGCCAGCATCTGTGTGTATTTTTCCAGTTTTTCTTTTTCTTCCTGTACTTTTGCTTCTGGTGCTTTGCTTACAAAACGTTCATTTGAAAGCATACCTTTCGCTCTTGCGATTTCTTTTGTGAGCTTCTCTTCTTCTTTTTTCAGACGCTCTAATTCCTGCTCAAAATCAACCAGCTCTTCCATTGGAAGATATACAGTTGCTCCTGGAACTACAATAGATACTGCATCATCTGCAACATCTTTCTTTTCGTAGTGAAGAATAATGTCACTTGCAAGCATCAGTGGTTTTACAGAATTTTTAAATACTTCCAGAGCTTCCATTAAGGATTTATTACTGCTAACAATATAAACTTTTGTACGTTTATTGTTTGGAACATTCATCTCTGCACGCATATTTCTGATTCCGCGTGTAATTGCTTTTACATGCTCCATTACCTCTGTTGCTCTTGGGAATTCCCATTCCGTTTTATACTCAGGCCATTTTGACATCATCAAAGATTCTTCTTCCGGTACAAGTGCGCCATAAATCTCTTCTGTGATAAATGGCATAAATGGATGAAGTAATTTCAATGCCTGTCCAAGAACTGTCTTAAGTACCCACAAAACACACTGTGCTGACTGTGAATCCTCTTCTGCATGATAAATACGATATTTTGCAATCTCTACATACCAGTCACAGAACTCATCCCAGATGAAATCATGTACTTTCTGAACTGCGATTCCGAGTTCAAATTTGTCCATGTTCTCTGTCATTTCTTTTGTCAGACTGTTTACTTTTGAAAGAATCCATCTGTCTGCCGGTTTTAACAAGAAATCTTCTGGCTCTTCTACTACATTTTTCTCCATATTCATCATAATGAATCGAGATGCATTCCATACTTTATTTGCAAAATTACGGCTTGCCTCAACACGTTCATTATAGAAACGCATATCATTACCAGGTGCATTACCTGTAACCAGTGTCAGACGAAGTGCATCTGCACCATACTGATCGATAATCTCCAGTGGATCGATACCATTTCCAAGAGATTTACTCATCTTACGTCCCTGTGAATCACGAACCAATCCATGGATCAATACTGTATTAAATGGACACTTGCCTGTATGCTCAATTCCTGAGAATACCATACGGATTACCCAGAAGAAAATGATGTCATATCCTGTTACAAGTACATCTGTTGGATAGAAGTAATCCAAATCTTCTGTTTTCTCCGGCCAGCCAAGTGTAGAAAATGGCCACAATGCTGAACTAAACCATGTATCCAGAGTATCTTCATCCTGTGTGAAATGTGTACATCCACAATGTGGGCATTTCTCCGGTGCTTCTTTTGCAACTACAAATTCACCGCATTCATCACAATAATATGCAGGGATTCTGTGTCCCCACCAGATCTGACGTGAAATACACCAGTCACGGATATTTTCCAGCCAGTTCAGGTAGATCTTACCAAAACGTTCCGGTACGAATTTTAATTCGCCGGTCTTGATCGCATTGATCGCCGGTTTGGCAAGCTCATCCATCTTAACAAACCACTGTGGTTTGATCATCGGTTCAACGGTTGTCTTACATCTGTCATGTGTTCCAACGTTGTGTACATGTTCTTCGATACTTACAAGGTATCCTTCTTTTTCCAGATCTTCTACGATTGCTTTTCTTGCTTCGTAGCGATCCATTCCGGAATATCTTCCGTATCCTTCTACGATGGTAGCATCATCATTGAGGATGTTGATTTCCGGAAGATTATGTCTCTTTCCTACTTCAAAGTCATTCGGGTCATGTGCCGGTGTAATCTTAACCGCACCTGTTCCGAATTCTTTATCAACGTAAGCGTCTGCCACGATCGGGATTTCTCTTCCAACTAACGGAAGGATGACATTCTTTCCTACGATATCTTTGTACCTGTCATCGTCCGGGTGTACGGCGATCGCTGTATCTCCAAGCAGAGTTTCCGGACGTGTAGTTGCGATCTCAAGGAAACGTTCTGTTCCTACGATCGGGTACTTGATGTGCCAGAAATGTCCTGCCTGTTCCTCATGCTCAACTTCTGCGTCAGAAAGGGAAGTCTTACATACCGGACACCAGTTGATGATTCTGGAACCTTTGTAGATAAATCCTTTTTCGTGAAGACGAAGGAATACTTCTTTGACCGCATTCGAGCATCCTTCATCCATGGTGAAACGTTCTCTGTCCCAGTCACAGGATACACCAAGCTTTTTCAACTGACCTTCGATGGTTCCTGCGTACTCTTCTTTCCACTGCCAGGTTCTCTTAAGGAATCCTTCTCTTCCGAGTTCTTTCTTATCAATTCCCTCTGCCTTTAACTGGTTTGTAACCTTTACTTCTGTTGAAATTGCAGCGTGGTCTGTTCCCGGGATCCACAGTGCATTATATCCCTGCATTCTCTTGTAACGGATCAGGATATCCTGAAGTGTATTATCGAGAGCATGTCCCATATGCAGCTTACCGGTGATATTCGGTGGCGGCATTACCGTTGTAAATGGTTTCTTACTTCTGTCAACTTCAGCGTGAAAATACTTTTCTTCACACCATTTTTCATAAAGTTTCGCTTCAATCTCTTTCGGATTGTAGGTCTTTTCAAGATTCTTACTCATTGTTTCCTCCTCTTATAAGTCCACCGCGCACTTTTGCTCTCTCTCTAAAGAATAAAAAAAGCCCTTTACAATATGTAAAGGGCGTGTATAAACGCGGTACCACCTTTGTTCCACGAAATAAATCCATCTCGTATCTCTCACAGTTCTATAACGGAAACCACCCCGTGATATCCTACTCGCCCTTTTTCAGATACCCGGCTCCAAAGCTACCTTCTGCAACCACTTCCCGTAAACCGTCTCTCAGCCTGTGAACGGTTTTCTCTTCTTCGGACCAGTCTGCATACTCCTCTTTCTCATTGCCTTTTCCCATAACTATTGATAATCATAGTATTCAAAGTCCGATTTGTCAAGAAGTTCATGAAATCTTTAGAACTTCTTAAAGATTAAATTTTTCACTTAACTCAAAAAAGGCGAAATCCCTCTGAATAAGAAAGATCCCGCCCTAAATTCCTAAGCCTCGTCAATCGCTTTTCCGATATCGTGGCGCATATATTTGTTATCAAATTTAACCCATTCGGTTGCTTTGTAAGCATTGGCACGGGCCTCTTTGAGCGTTGCTCCTTTGGCTGTCACACCGAGGACACGTCCTCCGTTTGTCACGATCTGGTCTCCGTCGAATTTGGTTCCGGCATGGAAGCAATAGTATCCTTCATGCTTCTTGAACTCGTCAAGACCTGTGATCGGAAGTCCTTTTTCATAAGCGACCGGATAACCGTCAGATGCAAGTACCACACAGACTGCTGCATTGTCTTCAAACTGAAGATCAACCTGATCCAGTGTTCCGTCGATACATGCTTCCATAACTTCAAGAATATCATTCTTCATACGAGGAAGTACAACCTGAGCTTCCGGATCTCCAAAACGAGCGTTATATTCAAGAACCTTCGGTCCGTCTTCTGTCAGCATCAATCCGAAGAAGATAACACCCTTGAACGGACGTCCTTCTGCTGCCATTGCGTCTACCGTTGCCTGATAAACATATTTCTCACAGAATTCTTCTACTTCTTTTGTATAGAACGGGCTAGGAGAAAATGTTCCCATTCCGCCTGTATTAAGTCCTGTATCACCATCTCCTGCACGTTTATGATCCTGTGCACTTGTCATCGTCTTAATTGTCTTTCCATCAACGAAGGAAAGTACGGAAACCTCACGACCTGTCATAAATTCTTCAATGACCATCTCATTTCCGGCTGTACCGAACTTCTTATCCAGCATGATTTCTTTCACGCCGGCTTTTGCTTCTTCAAAATCCTTACAGATCAAAACACCTTTTCCAAGTGCAAGTCCATCAGCTTTCAGAACGATCGGAAACTTCGCTGTCTCAAGATAAGCAATTGCTGCTTTTGGATCTGTAAAGTTCTCATAAGCTGCTGTCGGAATGTTGTATTTCTTCATCAAGTCTTTGGAAAATGCTTTCGATCCCTCAAGGATTGCTGCATTCTTCTTCGGTCCGAATGTGCGGATTCCTGCTTCTTCAAGAACATCTACAAGACCGCCTACCAGCGGATCATCCATTCCTACGATACAAAGATCAATCGCATTCTCTTTTGCGAAATCTCTTAATTTAT
>OGZF01001945.1_pt1 | contig 11004 bp, 3 predicted proteins | sample 1576771 | NCBI WGS metagenome assembly OGZF01 (sample SAMEA3541536, study PRJEB24748) | human gut metagenome | biome: human gut; feature: human-associated habitat; material: faeces | place: China | collected 2012
GTTTCCAATATAAGCTGATTAAGAAAGGCGGACGGGCTTCCGAATTTGAAAATGCAATCGAATGGCTTTGCCTGTCCGGTATCGTGTCACAGGTTTACAAGGTGGAGCAAATCAAAAAGCCCCTTGAAAACTACCGTGATATTGATGCGTTCAAGATTTATGTGTCCGACTTAGGGCTGCTTTGCGCAAAGAAGGATTTAGCCGCTAATGACATTCTCTATATGGTCGAGGAAATCAACGACTTCAAGGGCGGTATGGCGGAGAACTATGTCAATGTGCAGCTTACCATTAACGGCTACCACACCTACTATTGGGAGTCCAAGCGTGGAGCTGAAATTGATTTTATCATTCAGCGTGACGGTCAGCTTATTCCTATTGAGGTCAAGTCTGCCGACAACACCAGAGCAAAGAGCTTGAAGGTCTATATGGACACCTACAAGCCCGCTTATGCAATCAAGCTCTCTGCCAAAAACTTTGGTTTTGAGGATAACAAAAAAACCGTTCCTCTCTACGCTGCATTTTGTATCTGAAATTAATATTACAACAGTAACGCTCACAGAAAATGTGAGCGTTATTTTTCGCCCCAAAAACTGAACAAGAAAGGATAACGCTTAAAAATTTTTAAAAGCATTGATTTATCGCAGAATTAAGAAAAATCAATAACAATTACTCAATTAATATTTTTAACGTCTGAGCTATTGGGCTCTTTTTTTATGCCTAAAATTCTTGGGAACTTATTTTTCTCGTGTTGCAAGAATGGTTAACGAAAACGGTGGAAAAATCTGGCTGAGAGATGATGAAAGTGTAATGAGAACTTAGGGGTAAATACACCTAAATTTCAAGTGAGTGCTTGATATTTTGCAAAATGATAATTTAAAATAAGAGGAAGGTTCATTTTTACATTCCTGACTAATTGTAACAGCTGAGCATTATTATAGAATTTTTTTGGTATACCATTAAAAATATCAACCAGCAAAGGTGATATGCTAAAAAATATAAAATAATTAAACTCCACTTTTTAGAGTAATGTCAACTCTATTTTAAAATCGCTCCCGGTTTATTGTATAATGTGACTTCATCCGCATTTATCAGCACAATAAAATAGCAGACGAACACTCTTTATTTTATTAATTTGCAATATTGTTCAAAGTTCAATATCAATGCTCTCAAAAATCAGCAGAAAAATTTATTAATAAGTAACGAGAATAGTGACGAAACCATAAATTGTGTTACACTTCGCTTTGTGTTGTACATAATGCCTAAAAATGCAAGTGAAATATTATCACTATTATTTTTTAAATCTTATTTATGTTTAGTTAATAATATGATATAATGAAGATATCGATAAAGTTATTGAGCAGATATTTGAATATTATCACTACTATAATATCTGCTTACAAGGGAATAAATATATCTTTAGTTAAAATAAATTGACAAATTTTTATACGATATACTTATAACAAGAAAGATAGGGTGATGTTATGAAATTAAAAGAAATACATATTAAAAACTTTCGTGGAATTAAGAATCAAAAAATTGAATCAATTGAGGATGCGCTAATTCTTATTGGAAAGAATAATGCGGGTAAAAGTGCGTTTTTAGCAGCTATAAGAACTTTGTTTGGCGACTATATACCTCAGGATAAGGATATATATTATGGTTGTGATGAATTCAAAATTGATGCCATATTAGTTTGTGATGAAGCATATATCTCTGATTACTTTTTGGATAATAAAATTGGTTTTCTCAAGATTCCTTCAACGTCAAATAATTATAAAGAAGTGCAAGATGGTACTGTATTCCAAGATATATCCTTTAATGATTTTAAAAATCAGAGAAGTGGTATTTCTCCGGATATGTTGGATGATGTAACTACAAGAGATATATTTGAACCCATATGGATAAAAGCCATTAAAAAGAAATTTGGTATTGATAATAATGAATTTAATGTATCTTTGATTTTAAAAAAAGGAGGTAAAGTGGAATACGCTCCAAAAGATATGTTGTCGTTTTTACCTGCAGTAGCGTTTATAGACGATTCTCGTAATTTTGCAGAGGAAGAAGCAGGAAAATCAAGAACGATCACTGCAAATATTTTCAACACCATATTAAGATCTGAATTGCTTGAAAACAATGATATTAGTTGTGACAATTGTAATCGAACGGATTGTGAAATTAATTGTATTAACAAAATTTATTCGAAAGCACCTCAAGACTTAAATGTAGAAGAACTCCAAAAATTAATTAACTTTAAAACAAAAAATGCTTCTTCAAGCTTTACCAAAAGTGTATCTGAACGATTTGCTAAAAACTATCAGAGTGGATTTAAGGTTAATATTAAGGCGACAAGTAATATCGATAAATCTTTTTCGATTATGACAAAATTATATGATCCGATGCTTAAAACTGAAATTGAACTTTCAAATGTCGGTGCAGGTGTTCGTAGTATTTACATTTTGTCTTTGTTGCAATCATACCAAGCTGTAAGTGCTAAACATACAATTTTCATTATTGAAGAACCTGAGCTTTATTTGCACCCTCAACTACAAAAGTTGATGGCTAAAACCTTATCTGAAATTTCCTGCGATAATCAAGTTATATTTACATCACATTCGCCTATAATGCTGAGGGAGTTCAGCACCTCGAATATAAGAAAAGTTAAGTTTGATGAATCAAAATGCTATAGCACGGTTGAAAAAACAACTATAGATGATGTTTTGGCAGAAATAGGATATTCCAGCCAAGATATATTGAATACAGATTTTGTTATTTTTGTAGAAGGTCCAGATGATAAGAATATAATAGAACTTGTGTTGAAAAGATTTTATGATGTTGATTTGGAGAGAATATCGGTTATTGATACAAAATCATGCAACAATATTGGATTTTATGCTACACTAAGATTTTTAACAAAAACTACAATGAGTGATGATTTTATAATAATCAGAGATTCTGACACAAAAACCGAAACAGCGTTAAAAAATGATTTAATAAATCAATTGACTAATAATGTTAACAAGACTTTTGCTTTAAAAGCAGTTTCAAAAACACACTTCACCAAATTTAGTTCAATTGAGGGTTATTTATTTTCGCCTGAACTACTTGTGAAACATTATATCTATGCAGATGAGAAACAGGTGTATGAAAAACTGAAAAATAAGTTAACTCAATACAAAAATAAATCAATTAAATATTTCAAAACACAGAACGCAAAAGATATAACTAGGATTGCGTCATTTGAAAATGATTATGATACAATGATTGCTGATCCGGCAGGAAACCTTGATTGGATAAAAACAAACATAAGAGGGCATGATTATTTTAATTCTGTTCATTCTAAAAGTATCCGTTACGAAGATTATGTCAATGAATTACCGGAATCAGTATTCAAAAATATTATAGATTTTCTTGATAACATTCCTTATTTTTTGAGCAAAAAGTTTTAACTGAAAGAGGTTATAAAATAGATAAACTAGTACTAAAAATAATAAAATTATAGTAATATGGAAATGGATGAGTGACATTTGCTACTCATCCATTTTTCATAAGACATATTATACAATTTGAATTGATTTTTATTGTAGATTGTACCGAAAATAAAATAATTTAAATAAATGCTTTGCTTTTTGAAGAAAAGTGATATATAATCACAATATAACAAAAAATATTTATCTTATTATTCTAATTGTATTTAAATTGCAAAAAGCGAGGTGATAAAAACAATTTTTAGTAAAAATTAAAATGAGGTGATAGTTGTAATTTAATTGCGGAAACTGACAACAAGATTTAGATTCAAGGAGGAAAGTATGAATAAAAAATTAAAAAAACTTGTTTCAGGAACATCGGTAACTTTATGTGCATTGATTGCATTTTCATTGCCAACACAAGTGTTTGCACAAAATCTGCCGATAAATACAGAAGTTAAAACTCAAACTCCGAATGAAGAACAATCTTCTGATGAATACAAAACCGGAAACATTCTTTCAGAAATCAAAGACGAGAGAGATGAATATTCAAAGCAGTTCCGTTTGGATGATGGCACTACAATGGCTGTAAGTTATCAAGAGCCTATCCATTACAAAAATGCGGCAGAAGAATGGGTTGATTATGATAACAGCTTAAAAAATGAAACCGTAAATTCAGCATCCCCTGATGAAGTTACAGAGGAATATACTAATAAAAAGAGCGATTTTAAGGTTAATTATTCTAAAAAATCCAAAGAGAACTCTATGGTTAAAATCAAGGACGATAACCAAAAAATCAGTTGGGGATATAAGGATACAAACAAAGTAAAGTCAACTATAGTAAACAATGATGAAGAGCTGACAGGTAATGACAAATTTACAACATTAAAAAACCTTACATCTGAAATTACATACGAAAACATTTATGATGATGTAGATGTTCAGTATTTTACAACCACAACAGGTGTAAAAGAAAATATTATATTAAAGAATAAGAATGCAAGGAGCGATTTTTATATTCAGTATAAATTTAATAATCTTACTGCAAAATCTGTAGATGACAAAACAGTAGAATTATTAAATTCTAAAGGTGACGCTGTGTATAAAATTGAAGCCCCTTTTATGTTTGATAATGACGGCAACAAAAGCACAGATTTAACATTATCAATAACAGAACAGAAGAAAAATAAGCTTACGCTCAAAGTTTCTGCAGATAAAAAGTTCCTTTCGGATTGTAGTTATCCTGTAACTATTGATCCGCAATTTACTACAAGTCAAAACTGGCAGAAATCTCAGTGTACATATGTTGACTCTTCAAAACCTACAACTTGTTTCGGCTATGGCAGTACCAGTGGCTATATAGGCTCTGTTTATGTCGGAATAATTAGTAGCGGAATGTATCGTACATATTTTAAATTTGATAATTTGCCAACTCTCAACAAAGGTGATATGGTAGTTCAGGCTCATATGAACCTGCATTTGCAAAACAATGACTATAATCATAATATGAATATAGGTGCATATTCACCGAACGGTTCTTGGTCACAGGATAAATTAACATGGAAAAATCAGCCGTCATACAATTCAAATGTTGTTGATTACGAAACATTAACTAAAAATGAATCGGAAACTTGGCATAGTTGGGATGTTACATCTTGTGTAAAGCGTTGGTATAATGGTGAGGCTAATAACGGCATTATGTTAAAATCCCTTAACGAAAACGATGAGGATCAATGTGCAGCTTTTTATTCATCAAACTATCCTACATCATCAACTCCTCGTCCGTTATTTACTATTGTTTACAGAAACAACAAAGGGCTTGAAGATTATTGGACATATTCAAGTTTTTCTGTTGGTTCAGCCGGAACAGCATATGTAAACGATTATTCAGGTAATTTGACATTTGTAACTTCTGATGCATCAACAGCAAGCGGATATGCTCCTGCGTCGGTACAGCATGTATATAACGGATATATGGCAGGAGATAAGTATTCAAAAACTACACCGTATGTCGGTCGAGGTTGGCGACTTAATATACAACAAACATTGTTACCGTCAAGTGAATATGGTTTAACAGGTACAAGTAAGGATAATTATCCATATGTATATACTGATGAAGACGGTACAGAACATTACTTTTACAAGAAAACTGAAAATGGGAAAACGAAATATCTTGATGAAGACGGCTTAAAGCTTGAACTTACTACATCAGGTAGTGGAAGTAGCAAGTATGCTATTAAAGATGAGAAAGATAATTATATTTACTTTAATACCAAAGGTCTTCTTACAAGTACAAAAGACTCCAATGGTAATAAAACGACAATAAATTATGCTTCAGACGGTACTACAATAAATTCTGTTACAGACGGAAGTAATAAGAAAATATTACTTCAGCAGACAGCAGGAAGTGATACTAAATATATTAGATATACGGTTGATCCGGCAGGAAGGAAAACTGAATTTAGAGATAGTAGCGGTCTTTTATATCAAATCAATAAACCTGACGGTAGTCAAATAAAACTTACATACGACAATGACAAAGCGTTGAAATCAATTACAGATATCGACGGATACAAAGTAGTGTTTGAGTACACAAGTACAGCATCGGGCAAGAAAGTATCTGCGATTCAGGAATACGGCAAAGACGGCACAGCAGGTCAGAAAATTACATTTGACCGTACAAAGTATAATACAACGGTTAAAAAGACATACGGTGCGGATGGAATCGCAAACACGGATGACGATTTAACTTCAACATATCAGTTTGATGAGTTTGGTAGAACAATCTCCATAAAAAACGAGACAAAAACAAGAGATTTAGGTGCGTCTGTTTATACTTACACAGACGGTGTAAAGAATTCTGTTGCAGACAATATCAAAATGTTAAATAAGATTAACTCAAACTATTCAACAGGTTCAAATTCAGTTAACCTTATTTCAAATTCCAATATGGAAACCGATTCGTCTTGGACTGCCGGTGCTTGGGGTGGATCAAATACATTTAAGAATAAATATGACACATCACAGCATTATTTCGGCGAACGCTCACTTGCAATCACAGTATCGAAATATGAAGGAACATCAAGAGGCAGAGTACATCAGGACATCAGCAACACAGTTTTAGAGCCGGGAAAAACTTACACACTTTCAGGTTATATAAAAACAGTCGGTGTTGTAAACGGTTCGTCTGATAATGCAGGTGCGTTTATCTGTGCTGAATCACATAATTCTGACGGCACATTTACACCTTCATATTCTGATTTTGTAGTTGGAAATACCGATTCAGCCGTAGATAACGGTTGGCAAAGAGTTAGTACAACCTTTAAAGTCCCTGAAAATTCCACCAAAACACGAATTAATCTTGCTTTAATGCAGTCAACAGGTACAGTGTATTTTGACGGAATTCAGCTTGAATCCTACACAGTAGCAAATAACTACAATATGCTTGAAAATTCAGGATTTGAAAAATATTCGTCAAACGGATTGCCAACATCATGGTATGACGGATATTCTACGCTGAATAATGCAATTGATTGTAAAAGCGAAGCACACCAACAAGGAAAATATTCTTTCCGTATAAAAGGTGAAGCCGGCAAAGTAAAAAGTATCTGTCAGAATGTAAAAATCACAGGAAAAGAAGAAGATACATATATTGTCAGCGGTTGGGCATATGCAAATGCTGTTCCAAAGAATGAGGATGATACGAGGAAGTTTAAAATTTCCGTAAAAATCACTTATTCGGATAAATCCACAAAGTACAAAACACCTGCACCGTTTAATTACTCGATTTCAGGTTGGCAATACACATCTGCAGCTTTTAATTTGAGTGACGGAACAGATAAAGTAAAAACTCCTAAAACCATAACAATATATCTCAGTTATCAAAATCAGGAAAATTATGCGTATTTTGATAATATTTGTCTTGTAAAAGACAATGCAATGAGTTATACTTATGATAAAGACGGAAAAGTTATCAGTGTAGTTGATAATTCTAAAAAGCAGTCAACTATGGAATATAAAAATTCTGACTTAACAAAAAATATTGACGCTAAAGGCTACGCTTATGAGTACACATATGACGATAATCATAATGTAACTAAAATCGAAAGCCAAACACATATGAATTATAATTATACTTACGCTAAAGGCTTGGCTACATCACTTGAAGTAAAGTGTGGCTCTAAAGTAACAGATGTAGGTACATTAAAGAGTGAAGTTACTTATGATTCAAACGGCTTGCTTTCAAGTGCAACCGATCAGGATGGCAACAAGGTTGAGTATAAGTATGACGGTAACAAAGGTACCCTCACGCAGACAACAGATAAGCTTGACAGTAAAAATCCTGTTGTAACAGACTATATTTATGACAGCAATACCAATCAAATTAAGTCGGTTAAGCAGTCCGACAGTAATGGCAACGAGTATTCAATTGCATACTCTTATTCATCAAAATCAAAGTTACTTGAAAAAATTTCTCGTGACGGAACTGATTATTCAATTCAGTACGATGAATTCGGCAATAAGATTGATTCAAAGGTTGGTTCACAGTCGCTTGCAAGCTATTCTTACGGTGCGAACAACGGACCTATTTTAGGCTCAACATACGGTACGGGTCAAAATGTAAGTTATGCTTATGATGAATTTGGTAATGTAAAAACAAGAAAGTATAACGGCAAAACCGCATTTAATTGGTATTCAGATCGTGGCGGTAATGTGATTCGAGAAAACGATTATCTTAATAAACGCTTGACTGATTTCACATACGATACAACAGGCAGACTTGTTCGTCAGACTGTTGCTGACTCATCTGTAACAGGAAGTTCCAACAAGCTCTTGTTTGGTTTTGAATACTCATATGACCTTAATAATAACATTACACAGGTTGTTACAAAGACAACTGATAAAACTGTAAAGAACAAGTTCACATTCGTTGAAGATAACCTGCTCAAAACTTTTGAATTGAGCACAGGTAAAAAGGTCGATTATACTTATGACGGACTTAACCGCCTTACAAAAACATCATTGACTACTTCTGCTGACAAACCTATTGATACAACATACACTTATTTTGCAAGTAATCGTGGTTCGGGTTATACAACTACAAAGTTGAAATCCGAAACTATCAACGGTGAGAAGTATGAGTATAAGTATGATGCACACAGTAATATTACTGATGTTACCAAAGACGGAGTTTTACAGTATCATTACGGTTACGATATGATGAATCAGCTTGTTAGCGTAGATGACAAGCTGAACGGTAAAGTTTATAACTATACTTACGATGCCGGCGGTAACCTTATATCCGAAACTGTTACCGATTCAAACGGTACAACAAGCAATGCGTATGAATACAACAATTCAAATTGGGGAGATGTTCTCACATCATATAACGGACAGAGCATAACCTATGATGAAATCGGCAATCCGCTTACATACCGTGACGGAATGTCAATGACATGGAAAAACGGCAGACAGCTTACAACGCTCACAAACGGCGATACAAGCATAAGCTATGGCTATGACAGCGACAGTGTTCGTACAACTAAAACCGTAAATGGTGTGAAATACACATATGCTTATCTCAACGGACAACTTATGTATGAAACCCGTGGCGATGCAAAATTCTACTATTCATATGATGCAAACGGAATTTTGTATAATGTCAGATACACCCTGACTGACGGAGGTACCGAGTATTCATACTACTACACCCATAATTCCCGTGGCGATATTGTCGGAATTTACAACGGAGCAGGCGAACTCAAAGCGCACTATGAGTATGATGCTTGGGGTAATGTGATTTCAATAACCGATAACAACGGAAATGCAATTACAAACCCGAACCATATCGGTAACCTGAATCCGTTCCGTTACAGAGGCTATTATCAGGACACAGAAACAGGTCTTTACTACCTGATGAGCCGTTACTATGACCCCGTAACCCACAGATTTATAAATGCCGACGGCTATTTCCAGTCAGGCGGAAGCATTTTAGATGCTAATACTTTTGCTTATTGTGGTAATAATCCAGTTAATCTTTCTGATCCAAATGGAGAGCATTCTTGCGGTGCTCCTACTTGCCCAAAATGCGATTCTACACGTAGAGCTTTTTTACAAACCGAAAAAGGAATAAAATTATATAATAAGTGTCATGGTACAAATTATTATGGAGTGAATGACAAAGGGGATTTTATAAAGTACAAACAATCCTCAGGTTCGACTGGAGCTACACATGCAGTTAGTACGATTAATTCTGGGCTTAGTACAGCAGCAGGTGCGGTTGCAAAAGCACCAAAACCTTTTTTAGCAGCGTTAAAATTCAATGCGGCTCTTTCAGCTCCATTCAGTATATTTTCAATTAGTGTTGATACAGCAGTTAATTTTTCTAATCCTTTATTAACCGACTCACAAAAAGGTTTATTATTTGGATTTGATATTCTTATGGCTGGTGTAGGTATTTTTGCTTCTACATGTTTTCCCGGAATAGGAGGTATAGTGTGTTCAGTGGCAGCTTCTTTAGTAACAATTTCCGTATCGACATATTTGAGTAATGTATGGAGTAGTGAAAATGAAAGAAAGTGGTGTGGTGTGTAAAAAAAAGAAAGTATATCTACTTTCTCTTTTGCTTTTTTTGATTTCTTATTTGACTACAGTTGTTAATATGATTGTTAATATTATTACTGGTAGTTTTCATTTATACATTTTTAGTACTTTAAGCTTTATGTTGCCATGCTATAAATCTATTAAAACAACAGATGTGTTTGGTATCGTTTTAACAATATTGTTGTTTTTGATTAGTTTTCTGCTCATATTTTTTACCGTAAAATATGATGTGTTAAAATATGATCAAAGCAAAAGACCGTTGTGTTATACGAGCTTACTCTTGTGGTTTTGTATAACTCAAATATTGTCTTTGTGGATACTGGCTGATTCACATTTGCAAAATTATATTTATTTGTCTGTCGCCGAATTTCATGAAAGTGAAGAGTTACAGTACATGAACTCAATAGTTATTTTTGCAATATATCAAATCATTATAGGCTTAATACGATTGTATGATTCTAGAGAAGCATATGACGCAACCAATATTTCAATCGTTCCACCTTTTGAAAAGTATTTTACTGAAAAAACTATTTTTTGTTACACCGTTCCTAATTATATATTTTCCTGTATAGGAGTCTTATCAATTATATATATTAGGTATGTTTTTATCGACAGTTATGCAATTAGCTTTTGGATTTTTATTTTCTGTGTGCTTTTTAGTTTATGCCTTCTGCTTGCAACTTTAATAAAATATCGCCAGATTGTAAAATATAGAGGTGTCGAAATAATTGTAAGAAAGAATTTTAAAATATCTATTTTTCTGCAATTGAAATTAGTTTTTTTGATATTTTGCACATATTGTATAACGTTGTTGTTCGATTGATTTTTGATATTGGGTAGAACATTTGCGGTAAGGAGGCTCGAAAGAGCCTCCGTTGACCCCAAAAAGTATGATGCACACAGTAATATTACCGATGTTACCAAAGACGGAGTTTTA
>OGZF01001949.1_pt1 | contig 10939 bp, 8 predicted proteins | sample 1576771 | NCBI WGS metagenome assembly OGZF01 (sample SAMEA3541536, study PRJEB24748) | human gut metagenome | biome: human gut; feature: human-associated habitat; material: faeces | place: China | collected 2012
TGCTGCTTTCCATGCCAATGCGCTCGCACAGGCCCTTGCACAGCACCTTCTCGCCTTGCATATCAATGAGCTGATATTTCAGGCTGGAAGAACCACAGTTGATAACAAGGATCTTCATTGGATTTGTCCTCCTTCAAAATTTAAGAACCATGCCGGGCGGGACCCGGTTTTTGTATTGGCCCTTTTGTATCAGACAAATTTATTATATAATGAAGCAGAAAACATTGCAAGGCTCTTTTCGGCACAAGCGAACAGAATTTGCAGAGAATCAGGGGTAGACGATATGAATTTTGTCGGCATCATTGCAGAGTATGACCCGTTCCACAGCGGCCACGCATTGCAGCTGCGCATGCTGCGGCAGCGGGGGGCCAGTACCATCGCGGTGTGCATGAGCACCGGCGTTGTGCAGCGCGGTGGGGTACCCATCCTGCCGGAAGCTGTGCGGGTGCGCGCAGCGCTGGCTGCCGGAGCGGACCTGGTGGTGGCGCTGCCTGCGCCCTATGCCAACGCCAGCGCAGAACAGTTTGCCGCTGCCGGGGTACATCTGCTGGCCGCGCTGGGGTGCGATACCCTTGCGTTCGGTGCCGAAACCCCGGAGCCCGCCCCCTTGCAGGCAGCGGCTGCCGCGCTGTGCAGTGCGGCGTTCCCGGCGGCGCTGCGCAGCCAGCTGGAAAGCGGCCTGCCCTTTGCCGCCGCCCGTGCCGCAGCCGCCGAAACATTGTGCCCCGGTGCTGCGGATTTGCTGCAAACGCCCAACAACATTTTGGGGATCGAATACTGCAAGGCCATTCTGCGGCAGGGGGCAGCCATGCAGTTGCTGCCCCTGCCGCGTCTGGGCGCAGCCCATGGCACCGCCCAGACCGGCCAGGTGCAGGGGCAGGCACTGGCTTCGGCTTCCCATATCCGGCAGTTGGTGCATACGCAAGGAATCAAGGCTGCCAGCCCCTTTGTGCCGCAGGCAGCCATGGAGCTGTACCGCCAGGCCGCGGAACAAGGTCAGCTGGCGGACCCGGAAAAGTTCAGCACCGCAGTGCTGACTTTGCTGCGCACCAAAACGCCGGAGCAGCTGAGTACCTTACGCGGCGCGGGCGAAGGGCTGGAAAACCGCCTGTATGCCGCAGCCCGCGAAGCAGAAACGGTAAATGATCTGTATGACCGCCTGAAAACCAAGCGCTACCCCACGGCCCGCCTGCGGCGACTGGTACTGGATGCTGTGCTGGATGTGCCCGCCGCGGGCCTGCCCGCGCTGCCGCCGTACCTGTTGGTGCTGGGGGCAAAGCGCAGCGCGCTGCCGCTGTTAAAGCACGCAAAAATTCCGGCGGGCACCAGCCTTGCGGGTTTGGTGGGGCAGGACCCAAAACTGCAAATTGCTGCTGATATGCACAGCAAAGCGGTTGATTTTTCGTTACTTTGCCGGTACAAAATACAGCCCATGGGGCTTGCGTACACAGCGCATGTAGTGCTATTATAATATAGATATGGATAAAAAGTGCGCGGAGTTGAAATTTTGTTGCGCTTTTAACACGCAAAATCGTTGCGAAATGAGGAAAAACAATGGCACTACATGTCATGGACGAAGCCAACCAGTGTCTGGGCTGCAAAAAGCCGCGCTGCCAGCAGGGGTGCCCCATCCAGACCAATATCCCCGAAGTGATCCGCCTGTTGAAAGCCAACAAGCTGGACGAAGCAGGCCGCATGCTGTTTGAAAACAATCCCATTACCACGGTGTGCAGCCTGGTGTGCAACCACGAAAAGCAGTGCGAGGGTCACTGCGTGCGCGGCATCAAGGGCACCCCGGTGCATTTTTCGGTTATCGAAAACTACATCTCTTCCACCTATGCCAGCCAGATGAATCACGGCCCGGTGCCCTCCAACGGCAAAAAGGCGGCCATCATCGGCTCCGGCCCGGCGGGCCTGACCATTGCGGTCATTCTGGCGCGCTATGGCTATGATGTGACCATTTTTGAAAGCCACGATAAAATCGGCGGCGTGCTGCGGTACGGCATCCCGGAATTCCGCCTGCCCAAAAGTGTTCTGGATGACTTTGAATACCGCCACCTGCGCCTGAAAGGCATCAAGGTGCGCCCCAACACCGATGTGGGAAAAGCGCTGAAAATTGACGACCTGCTGCGGGACGGCTATAAGTCAATCTTCATCGGCACTGGTGTGTGGCGGCCCAACGCCCTGCACATCAAGGGTGAAAGCAACGGCAATGTCCACTTCGCCATCAATTACCTGCAAAACCCGGATGTTTACCACCTGGGCAATCGGGTTATTATCATCGGCGCGGGCAACGCGGCCATGGATGTGGCGCGTACCGCCATCCGCCATGGCGTGCGCCATGTGCAGTGCTTCTCGCTTTCGCAGCATATCACGGCCAGCGAGTACGAGGCCAGCTATGCCAAGCTGGAGGGCGTGGAGTTTGTGTTCAACAAAAAGCCGGTGGAGATCACCAATCAGGGCGTTGTGTTCCGCAGCCTGAACGAATCCGAGGACGGTACCCTGACCGAAGAACCTGGTACCGAAGTGCTTTACCCGGCAGACAGCGTGATCGTTTCCATCAGTCAGGGCCCCTGTACCACCATCACCGAAAGCACCAGCGGGCTGGAAACCAACGAGCGCGGCCTGTTTGTGACCGATGAAGTGGGCCACACCAGCCGCCCCGGCCTGTTTGCTTCCGGCGATGCCGTCAAGGGCGCACGTACCGTGGTGGAAGCCGTTGCCTACAGCAAAAAGGTGGCCGAAGCCATGCATGAATACATGCAGACTCTGCCGCCGGACCTGCCGGATGAATACGCCAATGTTCCGGTAGCCCAGAATGATGACGGCAACTAAATTGAAAAAGCAACCGCAAACATAAACAGGGCGGCCAGCAGCCGATTTTGCAGGAAATTTTGCAATCGACTGCTGGCCGCCCTGTTTCGTTTTTTAAGGATAGGGGATAAGGGGGCGTTATTCCGTTCCGCACAGCTCAAATTCGTTTTTGCGGCAGCGGATCAGCCCATCGTCCCGCATTTTGCCCAGCTCCTTGGAAAGTGCGCTGCGGTCCAGGTTCAGGTAGTCCGCCAGCTGCTGGCGGTCAAACGGGATGGAAAAATGCGTGCTGCCCGCCCGCACTGCCTGCGCGGAAAGATAGGTCAGCAACCGCCCACGCGCACTTTTTGGTGTGGTGCACCGGATGCGTTGGGAGAGCGCCAGGTTTTTCTGCATAGAAAGCAGTAACAGGTTGTGCAAAAACTTGGGGTACCAGCTGGCGGCAGTGTTTTGCTGCTGCAGCATGGGTACAAGATCCAGCCATAAAATTTCGCACGGCTCCGCGGCGGCCACATCCACCATCAGCGGTTCGCCGCACAGAGCATAAGTTTCGGCAAACGCCTGCCCGGCTTCCACATGGCTCAAAATGCTTTTGTTGCCCCACAGGTCGTTGGATTCTACGTTTACGCTGCCGCTTTGCACAATGCCGATCTCATGTACCACACGGCCCGCATGGCAGATAAGAGCGTTTTTGTCATAACGCTGCACACGGATGCAGTGGGCGGCGCGCAGGGCGGCAAGTTCGTCCGCCGTCATGCCACGGAAAAGCTGGATGGGGGTGCTGGCTGTTTTTTCCATGGGATTCCTCGCTTTTTGTGGTTATAACCACAGATTTATTGGCCTGATGGCATTATAATACAAGCACAGCAAAAAGAAAAGAGCAGCGCGCCGCACAGCAATGCACGGCATTGAACGGCGCGGAGAAAGGAACACCCTCTATGATTCGCAAAATTATCCAGATCGATACCGATAAATGCAACGGCTGCGGTGCCTGCGCCAATGCCTGCCACGAAGGTGCTATCGCCATGGTCAACGGCAAGGCCAAACTGATGCGGGATGACTACTGCGATGGCTTCGGCGACTGCCTGCCCCATTGCCCCACCGGCGCTATCACCTTTGTGGAGCGCGAAGCCGCCGCTTATGATGAAAAGGCTGTGGAGGAAAACAAGCGCCAGAAAGCCGCAGCCGCCCAAAAGCCGCTGGGCGGCTGCCCCGGCAGCGCGGCCCGTAGCATGTTCCACCAGCCTGTGCCGCAAATGCACCATGGCTGCCCCGGCAGCCAGATGCGCCAGATGCAGCATAAGCCGGAACCGGCAGGGGAGGACATGCCGGTGTTGCGGTCTCAGCTTTCCCAATGGCCGGTGCAGATCAAACTGGTTCCGGTCAACGCCCCCTACTTTGATGGGGCCAAACTGCTGATTGCAGCAGACTGCACGGCCTATGCTTACGCCAACTTCCACCAAAAATTCATCCGCGGCCATATCACGCTGGTGGGCTGCCCCAAGCTGGACGATGTGGATTACAGCGAAAAGCTGACCCAGATTATCCGCGGAAATAACATCCAGAGCGTGACCGTAGTGCGGATGGAAGTGCCCTGCTGCGGCGGGCTGGAACGCGCCGCCAAGGTGGCCTTGCAGAACAGCGGCAAGTTCATCCCGTGGCAGGTCATCACCATCTCCATTGACGGCAATATCCTCAGCGAGCTGTGAGATAAGCCCGCTTTTGACAAAAAACAAATTGGATAAAAATAAAACTGCCTGGATCGTTTGCACACTGCAAACAGGTTCAGGCAGCTTTTCTATTCTTTTCAGATACACCCTCGTGTTACCGGCGGGCAGACGACCGGCAGAGGCTTGCCCTTTGCGGGAAACAGCGCTGCGGGCAGCAGCAGAATGAACGGGTCGGCGGAGAACAAAAAGCATTTGTTTTCCATCAAAAAGTAAACCAGGATCACCGTCAAAAACAAAGTCTCGCCCGTGCAGCGGTTTTGGCACAGCCGCCACATCAACAGCAAAAAGATGACCCCAATCACCACGGCCCCCAGCACACCCTTGTTCATCGGGATGGCAAGGAAAGAGTTATCAATGGCGTGGTGCTCGTCTCCATCAGTGGCAAGGCCACCCAAAAGGGTAACGGCCTTGGGCATGGCATCGTGGTACCAGCCGGGCACCCCGTCCTGCTCCGGGTGGTAGAGGGGATACCCCCAGAACACATGGTGCCAGATCTCAAACCGGCCGGAAAGCAGGCCGTTCAGTTTGTCCAGCAGCGGGGTGGCGGTGGGATGATCCGGGTCAAACAGCCGCCCGGCCAACAGGCTGAACCCCAGCGCCAGCGGTGCGGCAGCCAGAGCCATGCCGTGCCAGATGCGGCTTTCAAAAAAGGCGGGCAGGGCACGCTGCAGCAAAAACAAAACCAGCAGCAGTACCATGGCAATGCCTGCCCCGCGGCAGCCGGGCACCAGCAGCGTGTAGGCTGCCAGGGCAGCCAGGCCGCCCCAGTCCCACCAGCGCAGGCGCGGCCAACGCAGCCAGCCCCAGGCAAAAAACACACCGGCCAGCCGGGCACCGTACCCGTTGTAATGGCCATAGCCGTAATCCCAGTTGCGGCAGTAGTACAGGTAGGGCACCAGCGACGTTGCGGCGTGCAGCAACTGCACCGCCAGCAGCCCGCCAGCCGCTGCGGCAAGGTAGACCTGCAGCACCCGGCGCAAATCAACATCCTTGGAACCAATGCCAAGCAAAACGGCAAACAAAAACCATTGGTCGTGCCCGTATGCGGTGGTAAACACCGCAAAAGCGGCCAACGCGGCAGCCGTCAGCGCCTGTTGTTTGGTCTGCCACTGGGTCAGCAGCAGGCTTTTGGCAACCAGCAGCACCGCCGCCGTAACGGTTAAGGCAATGCGGCACACATGGCTGAATGTGGGCAGTGTGTTTTGAATGTTGGAGCTGAATACCTCCGATAAAACCAGCAGCAGCGCCACGGCAGCGCAGAACACACGCTCGCCCTTGGCCTGTGCTGCTGGGCTGACCGGGCGGAAAAGCCGGTCAGGTGGTTGTGTGGTCATCAAACCGGCCTCCTTTCCGCATTGGTTCGGTTTGAATTTTGTGTATACTTTTTAGCATACACAAATAGTATACCATAGTTTTGTGCAAAAGAAAAGCAGGGCCGTGCCGCTTTTGCCGCAAAGCAGCAAAAGGCAAAGCATAGCCCTGCAAAATTGCTTATTCTACCCCAGTTTCAGCGGCGTACTCTTCAATCAGCTCGCGCTCCAAAAACGGCGTTTTAACACCCTCGCGGTCACGGTAGGCTTCGTGGCCTTTGCCAATTACGGCAATCAGGTCGCCCTCCTGCGCGTGGTCAATGGCGTAATGCAGGGCATCCAGCCGGTCGGGAATTTCCACATACTTGGCGTCCGGGTTGCCCTTGGCCATGCCGGTTTTGATGTCCGCGATAATATCTTCCACTTTTTCAAAGCGGTTGTTGTCTTCGGTCAGGATGCTGAAATCCGCCAACTTGGCGCACACTTCGCCCATGCCGTAACGGCGCAGCTTGCTGCGGTTGCCGCCGCAGCCGAACACCACGACCAGACGGTTGGGGTTGTACTCCCGCAGGGTTTCAATCAGGCTTTCAGTGGCGGCTTCGTTGTGGGCATAGTCGATCAGGATGGTGAACTTGTGGCTGATGGGTACCAGCTCCACACGGCCCTTGACGAGCGCCTTTTTCAGTCCCTCATGGATGGGGGCATCCGCAAGGCCCAGCACCTTGCCCACGCCGATGGTGGCCAGGGCGTTGTAAATACTGAACAGCCCCGGCATGCCCACCTGTACGTCCAGCGTGTGGCCGTCCGGCTCGGTCAGGGTGAACTCAACGCCCAGCATCTCCTTGTTGCGCAGCAGGCGGTACTGCTCGCTGGCGCGGTAGTCCACCTTGGGGGCGTGGATGCCATAGGTAACCAGCTTGCAGGTGTGGCCTTCCAGCAATGCTTCGGTGTTGGGGTCATCGGCGTTTACCACGCCGACATCGCAGCGCTGGAACAGCTTGCCTTTCCAGCTGCGGTATTCCTCAAAGCTGGAATGTTCGCCGGGGCCGATGTGGTCCGGGTACAGGTTGGTGAACACACCCACTTTATAATGGATGCCCGCCACACGGTCCATCATAATGCCCTGGCTGGAAACTTCCATCACGCAGGCATCGCACCCCGCATCCGCCAGCTGGCGCAGGATCTTTTGCAGCTCATAGCTCTCGGGAGTGGTGTTGTTCAGGTCATAGTGGTGGCCGGGGTAATACACGCCGTTGGTGCCGACCATGCCGACCTTGTGACCTGCGGCTTCCAGCACAGCCTTGATCATGTGGGTGGTGGTGGTTTTGCCCTTGGTGCCGGTCACGCCAACCATCGTCATTTCCAGCGCGGGACGGCCAAAATAGGCGGTGGAAAGCAGCGCCATGGCGTAACGGGTGCTCTCGAACTTGACCACAGTCACATCCGGCAAAGCGGCCAGCACCTCGGCGGGCAGGTCGTGCTGGATGGCCAGCACGGCGGCGCCTTTGGCGGCAACGTCCGCGGCGTAATCATGGCTGTCCCGCTGGGTGCCGACGATGCAGACAAACAGACCGCCCGGCGTTACCTTGCGGGAATCATAGTAAATGTCAGTCACTTCGGTATTCAGGCAGCCCTGAACAAGTGTATAGTCCAGATTTTTCAGCAGTTGTTTTAACAGCATGTTGTTATCACCTCAGCGTTTTACAAAGTATTCATCGTACCAGACTAAGAACATAAAAATGCACCAGATCTGCCGCCAGTTATCCCGCTTGCCGGAAATATGCTGGTCCAGCATGGCATTCAGCTCTTTTGTGCGGAAAAACTGCTCCGCGGCGGGGGTGTTAAATGCCTTGCGCACAACGCCCGCATACTGCTCATCCCGCAGCCAGGCGCGTACCGGAACAGGGAAGCCGAGCTTCTTTTTGTCTGCCGTTTTGGCGGGAATGGTCTTTTCTGCCGCACCGCGCATCGCAATCTTGGTCTGGTTGGCGTTCACCTTGCACTTGGTCGGAATATGACTTGCCAGTTCAAATACTTTGCGGTCCAGGAACGGCACGCGCAGCTCCAGGCTGTTGGCCATGCTCATCTTGTCGGCTTTCAGCAGAATATCGCCCACCATCCACAGGTTCAGGTCGCAGGTTTCCATCTGGGTCACAGCGTCCTGCCCTTTGGCAAGCTCAAAGTACGGGCGGGAAAGGTCGGTGGGCAGCTTGCCGGGGTGGTAGTTTTTCAGCAGCTTTTTCTTGCGGTGCTCATCCATCAGGTTGGTGTTGCCGATGTAACGCTCCGCCAGCGGCTTGCCGCGGCGCACCAAAAAGTTGATGCCATGCACCGGCGGCAGCAGGTCCGCCACCGCGCCGATGGCCCGGCGGATGGGCAGGGGAATCTTGTCATACCAGGTTACGGTAAACGGCTCTTTATAAATGTTGTACCCGCCGAAAAATTCATCGGCGCCCTCGCCGGACAGGCAGACCTTGACCTGCTTGGATGCTTCGCGGTTGACAAAGTACAGCGCGACCGAAGCGGCATCCGCCAGAGGCTCATCCATGTGGTACTGGATCTTGCCCAGGTTGGCCCAGTATTCCTCCGGCGTAATGCGGTAAGCGTAATTCTTGACCCCGATGTGCTTGGAAAACTCCTGTGCATAGTCGGTTTCGTCATACTGCTTGTTGGCAAAGCCAACGGTGAATGTTTTGTCCACATGGGCCAGCGCGGCCATGTAGCTGGAATCCACGCCGGAAGAAAGGAAGCTGCCAACCTCAACATCGGCGATCTTGTGTGCCTGCACGCTCTCTTTCATCGCCGCGCTGATCTCGTCCTCCCACTCTTCCAGTGTGCGGGAATCATCGGGGTCAAACTTGGGCTGCCAGTAGCGCTGCACCGTCAACTGCCCGGCTTTCCATTCCAGCCAGTGGGCGGGCATCAGCTTTTTGACGCCCTTGAAGAAGGTATCCTCCCCGGGGGAATACTGGTAAGAGAGGTACAGCGGCAGCTGCTCTTCGTTCAGCTCTTTCTTGAAGCCGGGGTGGGCCAAAAAGCTTTTGATCTCGCTGCCAAACAGCAGCTCTCCGGCATCGTTTTGGTAATAATAGAACGGCTTGATGCCAAAATGATCGCGCGCGCAGAACAACGTTTCGTTCTTGCGGTCCCAGATGGCAAAAGTGAACATGCCGCGCAGCTTTTGCAGCATCTCCTTGCCCCACTGCTCGTACCCGTGCAGCAAAACTTCGGTGTCGGACCGGGTGGCGAAGGTGTGACCGGCGCGCATCAATTCGGCGGTCAACTCCTGGAAGTTGTAGATCTCGCCGTTAAAGATGACGGCGAGGTTCTGGTCCTCATTGAACATGGGCTGTTTGCCGCCCTCCAGGTCAATGATGGAAAGGCGGCGCTGGCCAAGGGCTGCCGGGCCTTCAATAAACTGGCCCTGACCATCGGGGCCGCGGTGGGCGATGGCATCCATCATGCCCTGCAAAATTTCCTGCATGTCGGCGCGTGCGCCGACAAAGCCAACAATTCCACACATGGTTATAATCCTCAACTGGCTGCGGAGTTAAAAACAAACCGCAGGTTATTACTTTCTTGCCCCGGCGGGAACCGGTACTGTTTGTACGATATGCCCTATTATACACGGTTCGCGCCGTAAAGAAAAGCATTTTGCGGCGAATGCTGCTGGAATTTTCGCCCGCGCAGACAAAAAACGCCGTGCCCGCACCCCAAAAGCAGGCGATATTGCCGTTTGACATGTGGTGGCAATGGCGGTAAAATAAAGGATAACCAAAATGGGAAAGGTTTGGTATTATGTCTGATTTTTTACCGGTACTTCTTGGCAGCGATGCCAATGTTTATGGTATGGCACGCAGCTTTTACCAGCAGTATGGCGTGCGCAGCGTGGCCATCTGCAAGGGTGCGCTGGTTGCAACTTCCAACACCAATCTTGTAAAAATTGCCGTGCTGGAACCTGATTTGGAAAACGATGAAACGTTTGTAAAAACGCTGACCGATTACGCAAAAGCCCATGCGGACAAGCCGCTGGTGCTGGTTTCCTGCGCGGACGGTTACACCGTGTTGATGGGCCGCCACCGCGATGCCCTGAAACCCTATTACCACTTTGCCTGCCCGGAACTGCAAACCGTGCTGGACCTGGATATTAAGGAAAACTTTTACCGTGCCTGCGAAGCACACGGCCTGAGCTACCCCAAAACGGCAACCTGCAATGCGCAGAACTATAAAAATATAGAACTGCCGTTTGCGTTCCCCGTTATCATCAAGGCGAGCAATTCCCCGGCGTATTGGAACTGCACCTTCCCCCACAAGAAAAAGGTGTTCCTTGCCAATAACCGCGAAGAATTTGACGCCATCACCGCCGCCATTTACGGCAGCAGCTACCAGGACGAATTGATTCTGCAGGAGTATATCCCCGGCGATGACAACTGCATGCGTGTGCTGAACGCCTACTGCGGCCTGGACCACAAAGTCAAGCTGATGGCTTTGGGCCGCCCCCTGCTGGAAGAGCAGACCCCCGAAGGCATTGGCAACTATGCGGCCATCTTGTCTGACCCCGAATACAATGATGCTGCCCTGCTGGAAAAGCTGAAAAACTTTTTGGAAGATATGCAGTGGGAAGGCTTTGCCAATATGGACATCAAGTACGACGCCCGCACCGGCGAGTACAAGATGTTTGAGATGAACCCCCGTCAGGGCCGTTCCAGCTACTTTGTCACCGCGGCAGGGTATAACCTGTCCAAGTGGCTGGTGGAGGATGTGCTGGAGCACAAGGAACTTGGCCTGACCATTGCCGATACCAAGAGCCTGTGGATGATTGCCCCCTACGGCGTGATCAAAAAATACCTGAAGGACCCGGATCTGCTGGCCCGTGCGGATAAGCTGAAAAAAGAGGGCAAATGTGCCCACCAGCTGTTCTGCAAAGAGGATTGGAACCTGAAGCGCTGGCTCTGGTACATCCGCAGCCAGCTGAACTACTACCGCAAAACCGCCCGCTACTATGGCAATAAGGGTCTGCGGGATTGATGATAGAATAAAGGCAATACCGCATAATTCTAAGTGCCGATACGGCGAGCGAGGTGC
>OGZF01001953.1_pt1 | contig 10903 bp, 11 predicted proteins | sample 1576771 | NCBI WGS metagenome assembly OGZF01 (sample SAMEA3541536, study PRJEB24748) | human gut metagenome | biome: human gut; feature: human-associated habitat; material: faeces | place: China | collected 2012
TTCGTCTGTACCGTTTTTCTTTTCATAAACCTATAAAATCACGACTTGTGAGAGGACGCTTATATTTGCCCTTCAAACTCTAGGAAAGCACTACAGAATCTGCGACACTACGCCAATTAAACTCCGGTTTAAGGGTGAAGCAGTTTTTCCTGATAAAAGCCAAAACATTTCTGAAGCATTTCTTTATTTACAGAGTAGTATACTTTTGTGTCTATTTTTTCAAGTCGGATCAGGGAGGCTTCTGCAAGCTGCGACATATGATGGGAGATGGTCGCGGCAGTCAGACCTGAATATTTGACAAGTTCACTGGCATAAGCAGGTTTTTTACTCAGATAAGACATAATTTCAAAACGCCTCTTGTCGCTGAGGAGTTTCAAGGCGTTTATATAAGCTTCTGAATCTTCAATGTAGTCTGGTGCATATGGATTTTGAGGCTTCACATATTCTCCATATAAAATTCCAAGAACAATTTCGTAAGGGAAAGATAAAACGTTATTTTCTGCAGATAAATCTGCGTGAAAACCAAGTTCAAAAGGCAGGAAAAAGGAAATATAAAGCTTATATCCAAAGGGATTGTCAGGGAGATTATTTAAAGGAAAAAGATGTTCCGCAAAAGGAACGATTCCTCCCTGGTTTGTGATTTCATTTGTCCAATAGGAAATAAAATTTTGCGCATATAATTCAAGTTGTGGCTCAAAGTCGATAAGCGTCTGATATGCATAATTTAATAACGGAAGCGCTTTTTCCAGATGGGATTTCCAGTGGACAAAAATATCCTGGATTTTCCAGCGGATTTCCATAGGGACATCCATTTCCATAATGGCTGCAACGACATCTAAGGTTGAGATATTTTTTTCAGAGGAAACGTTGTCTGTCTGCTCATCAGAGTCTGTATCACGCAGATACATATGGTTGTATCTTTTTATCATGGTTAAAAAGAGCTGGCAACGCCTGACTTCGGTAAGATTCAACAAAAAATCAACATAAGAAGCAAAGTCTGGATAATCTAAATATTCAGCAGGGTGCTCGGTGAGAAAGAGAAAAAGACTGACATTTTCATAATCTTTTTGCGCAATTGTGATTTTGCGAAAATAAGAGTTGAGCAGATCAGTATCATTTTTCAACTTGTGCGCAGTCTCGGCTTTGATCTTTTCCAACAGATCAAGCAAAGCAGAATTTGCAGTCAGAAGCTGCTTTTGATCAAAATGGATATGCAATTCCGCCTCGGCTTCTGTAATCTGTTCCTGCAAAAGTTTTCCTGATGCAATTACTTTTAATAATTGAAAAGCGGTGTTTAATGCATTTGTTTTCATATAGGTTGACATAATGTTTCCTCCAATCATGGAAAGGTTGTAATATCATTTGAAATTAGCAGTTTTTTGTACAATTGCTGTCAATGTTAGATATACATCTAAACGATATTAGATGTATATAAAAATAAATATTGACAACCGTCTAACATTAGTATAACATAAAATTAGATAAACATCAAACAAATGTCGACAAATATGTTTATGAATATCTAACAAAGATTGACTGTAGTCAAAATGTTTGAGCAGAGATATAAAGTTACTGTTGATCAGGTGCAAATCATTTGTTATAGAAAATAAGAAATGTGCCTGGCGAATGTTGTGATAGAGTCAGATGGAAGAGTAGGTGCATAAGCATGGAACAGAATAAGAAAATTGGATACAAAGATATTTTTAAACAAAAAGAGTATATGAAAATGATGGTGGCAGCTTTAATTAACCGGTTTGGAGATTCGATTGACGCAATCGCTTCCACATGGATCGTATATGAACTGACGGGCAGTGCCGTCTGGTCAGCCGTGATATTTGGTGTGAATAAAGTACCATCAGTATTTGTAACTCCGCTCGCAGGTGCGTGGGTGGAGGGAAGGAATAAGAAAGCAATTATGATTATTACGGATTTGATTCGGGCAGTCTGTGTGGCATTTGTTGCGAGTGGATATTTACTTGGATTTTTGCAGCCGTGGATGTTGCTGGTTACGACGTGTATCATATCGACAGTGGAAGCATTCAGGGGACCAGCGGGCAGCGCATTGACACCGCGGGTATTGCAGGCAGAATATTATGAGTATGGAATGTCTTTGATGTCAACGTTTTCGTCCGTTACAGAACTTGCAGGAACTATGGCGGCAGGCGGTATTATCGCTGTGATTGGAGCCGCTGGTGCAATTTATCTGGATATGGCAACATTTCTTTTGTCTGCATTGATCATCTGCTTTGTGAATACCAGAGAAGAGAGAAGCAGATCACAGATTTTTGATGGAAAAGCATATATCACCAATTTAAAAGAAGGGTTTTCTTACGTCCGGAAATCGCACGAAGTATGTTATTTAATGGTAATAGTTCTTTTTATGAATGGAATTTTAGTTCCGCTAAACAGTCTTGAGGCACCGATGGTGGATGAAATTTTGCACGGTGGGGCAGAAATGCTTTCATTATTAAGCGCGGCATTGACCGTTGGTATGCTTTTCGGTTCTGTAACGTATCCGGTTGTGAAAAAACATATGAGTGGCAAAAAAATTATGGTGATAGCCTGTGTAGTAGTGGCTGTTTTTTATATAGGAATCCCGTTGTGCGAACCGTTTTTTGTAAACCGGTTGTTCCGGTACGGTGTGGTGATCGCAAACAGTCTGGCATTGGGATATGTGGTTGCAGCTACAGGAGCTTTTTTGTCGGTTGCAAGTGTCAAATATGTGAATCAGGAGTATCTGGCGAGAACCAGCGGTATCATGTCTGCGGCAAGCATTGCAGCGATGCCGGTACTTTCGTTCATCATCAGTGGATTGGTCAGTTTTGTGACAACAGCGCAGTGTTTTATTTTTGCCGGTGTTTGTGCACTGCTGGAGTGTATCTGGATTTTGAAGAATAAAGGAATTGAAGGGAATATGTAAAAAATGGAAGCGGGCAGAAAACAAAGTGTATAAAAGTTAAAAACAAATTGATAAACCTTTCACAAAGTGCTATGCTATAAATGCGAGTCTGAACCGACCTGATATGGCAGTTACAGGCATGACAAAATACATCATCATAGAAAAGAGGAAGAGACTATGAACAAAAACAAATTCTCCACAAAATATCTTGTGGAAATGGCATTATTAGTTGCCATCATTTTACTCATGGCTTTTACCCCGATTGGTTACATCAAAACAGCAGGATTAGAAATTACCCTGATTGTTGTACCGGTTGCGGTAGGAGCTGTAACATTAGGACCGACAGCAGGTGCAATCTTAGGAGGGATATTTGGAATAACAAGCTTTATCCAATGCTTCGGAATGAGCCAGTTTGGTGCATTGTTGCTTGGAATTAACCCATTCCTGACATTCCTTGTATGTGTTCCGACACGTATTCTGATGGGATGGCTTACAGGACTTATTTATCATGGATTGCGAAAAACAAAGATTCCGTCAGCAGCATCCGTTACGATCGCCAGCCTTTGCTGCCCATTATTGAATACAACATTCTTTATGGGAACGCTTGTGACATTATTTGCATCCACCATGCGTGAATCTTTTGGTATGGGAAAGGTGCTTCCGTTTATCTTTGCATTCGTCGGAGTAAATGGTGTTGTCGAGGCAATTGTATGTTTCGTTGTGGGAACTGCAATTTCCATGGCTTTGAAAAAAGCATTGCGCTACAGCTAAACATTGCTTAACTTAAAAACTGCCGCTTGCAGGATGTGGTGCGGATTTTTAGATTGAATTTTATGAATCCGGCTATGAACGGAGTATTGCTCCTAGCGCAGGCGGCAGAGATTTCTCAACTTTTCCAGGTCGTCAGAATCCGGGTGTGACAAAGCACAGTCAAAATTTTTGATCAATGCATCAAGGTTAGCCGGATGCTCAGGATTTTCTTTCATTTTCATATAGCGCTCCCGCACAGACTGCGGCATTTTCCCCTGACACATATATTCTCCGATAATGGTATTGCTTGGATCAATGGACTGCCTGACCTGTCCGAGAATCTTTTGAAAATATGCATCACTTCCACCAAAACCGGCTGTTCCGAAAAGAAAAATCCGTCGGTTTTTTAAAGTTGATAACAGAGTTAGTGTCTCGTTGTCAGCATTTCCCTTATCTGTCCAAAATCCGATATACAATAATTCTGATGATGGTACTGGTGTCTTGATCGCACCAAAATACTCACAGCCCTCTTCGGGCAGCGTCTCATGGATCGCATCGGCAAGCTTCTTTGTATTACCTGTTAAACTGCTGAATAAAATCGAATATTGATCTGTTTTCATATGTTATCGTCTCCTTATATAAAAGCTGAATTACTGGATGAACCTGTTTCATGAAAGCGCAATTTGGCAGATCCATCACATCATGATATTATCATAATCGTAAATACCTGTCTATTTGATTGAAGTTTTGTACTTCAAAAAGAACTATGTATTTTCTGAGTATTATTGGAAAAATTAGATTTATAGGTTATAATAGAAATCAGACAAGTTGTGAGGCAGCTTTATAAAATAAGATAGTAGTCGTGCCTCACAGAGATGAAGGAGGGCGTAAAAATGCCAGAAAACAGCAGTTGCAGCAGTGCATCTACCTGTAGCAGGGAAAGCTGCGAGGGATGTCCAAGCAAAGCAAAGGGCGGAAGCGGAATTGCCAAAGAGCCAATGAACAAAGCTTCTAATGTAAAAAAAGTGATTGGTGTTGTCAGTGGTAAAGGTGGAGTTGGAAAAACTACTACTAATATAAATTTATGTGCTTTTCTTGCTATGGAAGGATATAAAGTATTAACAATAGATATAGATCCACAGGGAAATGCAACAAGTGGTGTTGGAATTATGAAACAGACGCTTGAAAACACTGTTTATGAGCTTTTTATTGGAGAATGTACATTTTCAGAGTGTTTAACAGACAGTGCAGTTGATAATTTAAATGTAATACCATCAAATGTTAACCTTTCCGGTGCTGAAATTGACCTAATTGGCGTTGAAAATAGAGAATATATTTTGAAAAATATATTAGATACAATTAAAGATTTGTATGAATACATTATTATAGACTGTCCACCATCACTAAATGTGTTAACAGTTAATGCCATGGTAGCTGCAGATTCCGTAATTGTACCAATTCAGTGTGAATATTATGCATTGGAAGGATTATCACAGTTAATTCATACAATTAACTTAATTCAGGATAGATTAAATAAAAATCTTGAAATAGATGGTATTGTATTCACAATGTATGATTCAAGAACAAACTTATCAACAGAAGTTGTTGAAAATGTTAAAGAAAATATCCATTTACATATTTATAAGACATTAATTCCAAGAAATGTTAGATTAGCAGAGGCACCAAGCTATGGAATACCAATTCATATGTATGATGGAAAGTCAGCAGGTGCAATTGCATACAAAAATTTGGCACAGGAAGTCATTGAAAAAAATAATTAAGATAAAAAAATGCAAGTAAAAGTATTAAAATTTAAAAGTAGAAAATTATCTTTATTAACAAAAAAACTGAAAATAATGTTAATAAATAACAATTTTTTTGAAATTTACAGTTATTTATGTTAATAAAAGTAAAATTTTAAAGAAATTAATGCAAAAAAAGCAAATATCTAACAAAAAAATATACAAATTAGTTTACATAATATTACTTATGTAAACTAATTTAAAAAATAAGATAGTAATATATAATTGTAAAAAGATTGGAGGCAGTATGGCAGCTAAGAAAAAAGGGCTTGGCAGAGGATTAGATTTACTTATTCCGGAAGGAAATAATACAAAACAGAGAAAAACTGAAAAAGAAAGCAAGCCTATAATTAAAGAAGTTGTAAAAGAGGTAGTTAAGGAAGTAAAGGTTCCAGCAGAAACTTTTCTTAAATTATCAGACATAGAACCTAACAGAGAACAGCCAAGAAAAAATTTTGACAAGGAAGCATTGGAAGAATTGGCTGATTCAATTAAGCAGTATGGTTTAATTCAACCTATTGTTGTACAAAAAAAGGATGATTATTATGAAATAATTGCAGGTGAACGCAGATGGCGTGCAGCAAAAATGGCAAAATTAAAGGAAGTTCCTGTAATTATAAAGGAATATTCTCCACAGGAAGTCATGGAAATAGCTTTAATTGAAAATATTCAGAGACGTGACCTTAATCCGATAGAAGAAGCATTGGCTTACAAGAGTCTTATTGATGAATATAATTTAAAACAGGAAGAAGTGGCTGACAGAGTTTCTAAGTCAAGAACAGCGGTTACAAACTCTATGAGACTATTAAAACTAGCTGAACAGGTTCAAACTATGCTTATAAACGAAGAACTGTCAATGGGACATGCTAGAGCTTTGCTTTCAATTGAAAAAGAAGAAGTTCAGGTTGAGACAGCAAAGGCAATAGTGGAAAGAAAGTTAAGCGTAAGAGAAACAGAAAAATTAGTGAAAGCTGTTTTGAATCCAAAACAGGCAAAACTTCCAATTCCATCAACAAATGATGTTGTTTATGAAAAATTATCAGATAAATTAAAGGAAATTATGGGAACAAAGGTTAACATAAATCATAAAAAAGGCGGAAAAGGTAAAATTGAGATAGAATATTACTCTCAGGATGAGCTTGAACGACTTTTGGAATTATTTGATAGTATACAAAATCAATAATTTAATGTAAATTATTATTGAATACATAAAAATGTAACAATATTATGTTAAACTTTTGAAAGTGATTAGAAAACAACACTTTAAAATAACATTGTAATAAGTATAAACAGGTGAAAAGGAGTAAGAAAATGAAAGATTACATTTATATAGGAATAATTGCAGCACTATTTTTAGTATTTTTTATGTTACATATTATACAGAGCAGTAGAATATCAAAGTTAATGAAGAGATATGAAGCATTTATGGAAGGAAAAGATGCAACAAACCTTGCAGATGCCATTGAAGAAAACTTCCAGCAGATGGAAAAGTTAGAAAGCAGTTACCAGGATGCAGAAGTTAAAATGGACAAGGCATTAAGTGGAATTACATCAACATTTCATAAACTTGGTATTGTAAAATATGATGCATTTAAAGAAATGGGTGGAAATTTAAGCTTTGCATTATGTTTGTTAGATGACAATAATAACGGATTTATTTTAAACACAATGCATGGTAGAGAAAGCAGTTACACTTATATAAAAGAAATAGAAAACGGAACAGCTTATTCAACACTTGGTGAAGAAGAAAAGCAGGCATTGCAGAAAGCAATAAGTTCAGACGAAGACTAATAAATTAAGAAAAAGCAAGGAGCTACCAATAATTCGGTAGCTCTTGCTTTTATTATTTTATTTAGTATTCCATTACTGAAATTAATCCGTTGAGAATTTTTACTTCTTCCGGAATGTTTTTTGCACATCTTGCTGCGGCAACAATTGGAATCCAATTATGAACATACTTTGAACTTGTATTTGTTTCATTACAGAATCGTTCAAGGTAGTTTTCTGCATAATCAGGCATGTTAATAAGCATCCATAAATACGTACGGGCAACATCAGCACTGGCATTACCCTGTGATGCATGGTTCCAATCAGTTACATAAATATTGTCATCTTTTATGATGATGTTATGTGGTGTAAGATTGCCGTGACATAATTTCTTATGTTTAGGTGAACTGTTAAGCATATCAAGAAGATCAAGCTTTAAGTATCTATCCAAATGTGCAGAATTAATATAATCAGTTAATTTCTGTTTCTGAATTGGAAGATAAGGGCATTTCTTACTATGAATATTAGTCTGAATTTTAATAAACTTATCCATATATTCATCTAATTTGTCAGGATTATTCATCATAAGAGTGTAAAGTGATTCACCATAAATGTCAGGATACATAAAAGCCCATTGACCGTTAATGGTAGTAACCTGCTCAATTGATGGAGCACCGACCTTTAACCCTTCAATCTTTGAAGTAAAAAAAGCCTCGGCGAAAACATCTTCCTTAGAATATCCTTCGTTAAATACTTTATAAACAGCATCATTGTGCTTTATGATGCGATTATTTCTTCGGGTGTTAATAACATTTTCATTAATATTAGTATTCATCTGTATCATTCCTCCCAAGTATATTACTAAAAAGGTTAAATTATTATAATTGTTAACATAAGTATACCATAAGTGGATAATGTTTGCCACAATCCTTGCAAAAATAAGGTGTTAGGGTTATAATCTATATACTGAAGATAAGATAAAAAGGGTTTAATAAAAAATATGAAAGGATGAAATTCAGATGCTTAATGCCCGAAGTATCTGAGCCTGAATATGAAAGTATGATTTTGTGCTAATAATATTCGGGATAGGTAGAAAAATAATGTTAGATATTAAATTACTAAGAAATAATTTTGAAGAAGTTGAAAAAGCACTTTCTACAAGAAATGAAGAATTTGATTTAAGCTTATTTTAAGATTTAGATGAAAAAAGAAGAAATCTTTTAGGTGAAGTTGAAACATTAAAGGCTGAACAGAATGCAACATCTAAGCTTATTCCACAGTATAAGAAAGAAGGAAAAGATGTAGCTCCAATTATGGCTGAAATGAAAGAAATTTCAGAAAAAGTTAAGACTTTAAACGGAGAATTAAGCAAGGCAGAAGAAGATTTAAATAATTATATGCTTACACTTCCTAATATTCCTAATCCAACAGTTCCTCAGGGGATGACGGATGAAGATAATGTTGAAATCAGAAAGTTTGGAGAACCTACTAAGTTTGATTTTGAACCAAAGGCACATTGGGACCTTGGTGCAGATTTAGGAATCCTTGATCCTGAAACAGCAGCAAAGATTAGTGGTTCAAGATTTACAGTATATAGAGATTTAGGTGCAAAGCTTGAAAGAGCAATCGTTAACTTTTTCCTTGATACTCATACTACAAAGCATGGATATACAGAAGTATTCCCACCATTTATGGTTAGCCGTGAAAGTATGACAGGAACAGGTCAGTTACCTAAGTTTGAAGAAGATGCATATAAGGTTCAGGGTGATGGTAAGGAATATTTCTTAGTTCCAACAGCAGAAGTTCCTGTAACTAATATGTACAGAAACCAGATTTTAGATGGATCAAAACTTCCTATTATGCATTGTGCATACACAGCTTGTTTCCGTGCAGAAGCAGGTTCAGCAGGTAGAGATACAAGAGGTCTTATCAGACAGCATCAGTTCAATAAGGTAGAATTAGTTAAGTTCTGTAAGCCTGAAACATCTTATGATGAATTAGAAAAGCTTACAAGAGATGCTGAAGATGTTCTTCAGATGTTAGGACTTCCTTACAGAGTTGTTAAGATTTGTATTGGTGATCTTGGATTTACAGCAGCAATGAAATACGATATTGAAGTTTGGATGCCAAGTTATGGTAGATATGTTGAAATTTCAAGTTGTAGTAACTTTGAAACATTCCAGGCAAGACGTGCTAACATTAAGTACAAAGATAATGCAGGCGACAAAGCTGAATTTGTACACACATTAAATGGTAGTGGTGTTGCTGCAGGTAGAACAACAGCAGCTATTCTTGAAAACTATCAGCAGGCTGATGGAAGCATCGTAATTCCTGAAGTTTTAAGACCATATATGGGTGGACTTGAAAAGATTGAAGCAAAATAATAATTATAGAAAATAAAGATTTACGGAAGAGTAAAGCCTTACAATGTAGGGCTTACTTTTCTGTAAACATTTGCATCTGTGGCTCAGCAGGATAGAGCAACCGCCTCCTAAGCGGTAGGTCGCTGGTTCGAATCCAGTCAGGTGCGTTAGCATGCTATGCATGTAATTTAATATTGGAGAAAAATGATGGATTATATTGTAATGGATTTGGAGTGGAATCAGAATCCTTACGGAAAAAGTCATTGTCATACGGATTTAACTTTTGAAATAATAGAAATTGGAGCTGTTAGGGTAAGTGATGATAGAAAGACCATTGTGGATTCTTTTCAACAGGTCATAAAGCCCAGAGTTTTCAAGAAACTTCACTATAAGATTCAGGAAATTACCCATTTCACTGAAGAAGAGTTAAATGATGGAAAAGATTTCAGAAAAGTAATAAGAGATTTTCTGGAATGGTGCGGTGATGATTATATTTTCTGTACATGGGGGTCAATGGATTTGACTGAATTGCAGAAGAATATGAAACATTATAATCTGGAAAGAGTATTGGATTTTCCGTTATTCTATGTTGATTTACAGAAAATGTTCAGCTTAAGATATGATGACGGACATATGAAAAGAAATTTGACCAGTGCTGTTGAGTATTTAAACATTCAGGAAGAGCATGAGTTCCACAGGGCTTTAAGCGATGCTTATTATACAGCCAGAATTTTACAATCTATGGACTACGATAAATATAAAGATCGTTTATCAATTGACACATTTTATTCCCCTAGAATTAAAGAAGAAGAAATATTCGTTAGATTTGATGAATATACTAAACTTGTTACCCGTGAGTTTTTGACTAAGGACGAATTGTTTGCAGACAAAGACGTAAGACTAATGTTATGTAACAAGTGTGATAAGCCGTTAAAGAAGCACCTTGACTGGTTTTCCGATTGTGGAAAAACATATTATTGTCTTGGAGAATGTAAGGAACATGGATATGTTAGGGGCAAAATAAAGATAAAAAAATGTGAAGAAGACAGTTTTTATGCTATCAAGATTATGAAGTCTACAGATAAGGCGGGGGCCGACAGTATCTATGAAAAACAAGAGTCAATAAGAGAGAAGAGACGAGAGAGAAGACAGAAATATTTAAATAGGGAAATCGTCATAGAAGAATGGGAAGACGAAGATGACGATTAAATTAAAAGAGCTGCAAATCATTGTTGATTAGCAGCTCTTTTTAAATTATGTTAATAAAATATATTAAAAACCAACCGTGTGTTGATAATTCCTATTTTGTATTTTGGTAGTTT
>OGZF01001959.1_pt1 | contig 10878 bp, 9 predicted proteins | sample 1576771 | NCBI WGS metagenome assembly OGZF01 (sample SAMEA3541536, study PRJEB24748) | human gut metagenome | biome: human gut; feature: human-associated habitat; material: faeces | place: China | collected 2012
CTTGAAATTGTTCAGGCCTTTCTTTTACATTATTAAAGTGATAATTAGATTTTATTATTAAAGTTGACTGTTTAATAGATTAGGATTGAGGATATGGAAATGAATTATAGTGAAGCAAGAGAGTATTTGAAGAATGTAAATAAGTTGGGAAGTATTCTGGGACTTAATACCATAAAAGAATTACTTAAGAGATTAGGCAATCCACAAAATGAACTTAAAGTAGTTCACATTGCAGGGACTAACGGAAAAGGTTCCATTATGACTTTTGTTCAGAATATTTTAATGGAATCAGGATATAAGGTTGGAAGATATTGTTCACCTGCAGTTTTTAATGAGCGTGAAATTATAAGAATAAATGACGAATACATATCAGAGGAACAATCTGCTGATTTGCTTACAAGAATAAAAGAAAAATGTGACAGTATGTATAGTGAAGGTTTGCCACATCCTACATCCTTTGAAATAGAAACAGCAGAGGCGTTAATGTTTTTTAAAGAGCAGAACTGTGATATAGCTTTAATTGAATGTGGAATGGGCGGAGAAACTGATGCCACTAATGTATTTGAAAAAGTTCTTTGCAGTGTTATTGCCACAATTAGTCTTGACCATACCCAGTTTTTAGGCAGTACTATTGAAGAAATAACAAAAGTTAAATCAGGAATAATTAAAGAGAACTGTCCTGTTGTAATGTCTAAACAGACAGGGGAGGCTGAGAGTGTAATAAAGAAGGTTTGCAAGCAGAATAATTCAAAACTTATAATTCCTACTGAGCAGGATTTTGAAAATGTGGAAATAGATGGTTTAACAACAAAGGTTACATACAAAGCATCTAATAATAAAGAATATATTCTTAACCTTCAGGCTCTTGGCACATATCAGATTAAAAATGCTAAGACAGCAGTTGAGGTAGCATTAGTGCTTGATAAAGCATTAACAGAAAAGACCGATATATGCGATGAGTCAGATAAGAATAATAGCACTGGTATGAAAAATAATATTAATAATAGTGGAAATACAATTGAGAAAAATATAAAAAAAGGCATAGAAAAAACAGTTTGGCCGGGACGTATGGAAGTCATAAGTAAGGAGCCGTTAATTATAATTGATGGCGCTCATAACCCGGGAGCAGTGCTTGAACTAAGGAAAACTTTGGATTTATATTTTACAAATAAGAGAATAACATTTATAATGGGGGTGTTGTCTGATAAAGATTTTTCCAAGGAAGCAGAAATTATTGCTGACAGGGCAGAAAGAATTATTACGATAACGCCAAACAATTCACGAGGTTTAGACGGGCACAAGCTTGCAGAAACTTTGGTGAAATATAACCATAATGTACAGGTTGCAGATAGTTTGAAGCAGGCTGCGGAAGAATCAATATATACAATAAAAGAGAACAGGGCCGATATGATTTTGGCGTTTGGTTCATTGTCTTATTTAGGAGAGCTAAAACAGGTTGTAAGATTAGTCTGTAACCATTAAACAAACAGTTAAAGCCGGAAGGAGAGATTGACGTGTTTGACAAGAAGAAAATAGAAGAAGGAATTAGACTTTTATTAGAGGGAATCGGTGAAAATCCGGATAGAGAAGGCCTAAAGGATACTCCGGACCGTGTGGCAAGAATGTATGAAGAATTGTGTAGCGGTATGAATATGAGTCCTAAAGAACATTTGTCCAAAACATTTACTTGTGATAATGAGAATGTTGTTATTGAAAAGGATATTACTTTTTATTCAACATGTGAACATCATCTTATGCCATTTTATGGAAAGGTGCATATTGCGTACATTCCAAATGGCAAGGTTGTGGGAATCAGTAAACTTGCAAGAACAGTAGAAGTTTATGCAAGAAGATTACAGATTCAGGAGCAGATGACTAACCAGATAGCTAAGGCATTGGAGAAGTACCTGGGAGCAAAGGGTGTACTTGTTATGGCACAGGCAGAGCATATGTGTATGTCTGCAAGAGGAATTAAGAAGCCGGGAAGCAAGACGGTTACTTTTGCAAGTACAGGAGTTTTTGAAGAGGACAGAAATCTTAGAAGTGACGTCTTGTCAATTTTTAGGGATGGCCAGTAGAAAGATTGGAGTATGATATGAATATTGGAAAATACAATTTTGATTTAGAAAAAGAACCTGTAATAATGGGAATTTTAAATGTAACACCTGATTCATTTTCAGATGGAGGTAAGTTTAACAACTTAGATGCTGCATTAAAGCATACAGAAGAAATGATTAAGGATGGAGCAAAGATTATAGACGTAGGTGGCGAATCTACAAGACCAGGTTACACACTTATTAGTGACGAAGAAGAAATAGGTCGTGTAGTGCCTGTAATTGAAGAAATTAAGAAGAATTTTGATATTGCTGTATCCCTTGATACATATAAGACTAAAGTTGCAGAAGCCGGAGTTAAAGCCGGATGTGACATGATTAATGATGTATGGGGATTTAAGTATGGCGAAAGAGATATGGCAGATCTTGTGGCAAAAACAGGTGTAGCAGCCTGTGTTATGCATAATAAGAATGTTATAACTTATAATGATTTTGTTAATGATGTAGTTAATGAATTAAAGGAATCTGTTGAGATAGCTCACAAGGCAGGAGTTAAGGATTCTCAGATTGTATTAGATCCGGGAGTTGGTTTTGCAAAGGATTATGAACAGAATCTTTTAATAATTAAGCACGTGGACAAACTTTTGGAACTTGGTTATCCTGTACTTCTTGGTACATCAAGAAAGTCTGTTATTGGTTTAACTCTCGATGTGGATAAGAATGACAGAATGGCAGGCACAGTTGCCACAACAGTTATGGGACTTGAAAGAGGATGCAGAATCTTTAGAGTTCATGATGTAAAAGAGAATTATCAGGCAATGATGATGGCTGAGAAGATTCTAAAAGCATAAGTTTAAATGCTATTAAAGATTAAAAAACAAAAATATTATCTAAAAAGGAAATAATATGGATTGTATTAAGATTAGACAGTTAGAAATATTTGCATACCACGGTTGCAATGAAGATGAAAAAATAAACGGTCAGAAGTTTTATGTAGACGCTAACCTTTATACTGATGTGAGAACTCCGGGATTAAGCGATGATTTGGAGGATACAGTTAATTATGCAAAGGCGTGCAAGTTTATAAATAAGTTTATGACTGAAAATAGATTTGACTTAATAGAGGCTGTTGCAGAGCAGACCACAAGAGGACTTTTGAAAGAGTTTCCAAAGATTAAGGCCATTGATTTTACTATTAATAAGCCTAATGCACCTATTAAGTTACCTTTTGGAAATGTAGCTGTTTCAATTTCAAGAAAGTGGAATAAGGCTTATTTAAGTATTGGCTCAAATATAGGAGACAAGGAGGGATACCTTAATCAGGCAATTGATAGTCTTTATGATGATGAAAATTGCAGAGTTTTGGCGGTATCTAAATTTATTGAAACTGAACCTTATGGACCTGTGGAACAGGACAATTTTTTAAATGGTTGCGTTGAAATAGAAACATTGTATGAACCTAAAGAATTATTAGCTACAGTTAACAGAATTGAGGCTGAGGCAAACAGAACCCGTGAAATACATTGGGGACCAAGAACTTTGGATATAGACATTGTTTTATATAATAATGATATAGTTAATGAAAAGGATTTATTAATTCCTCATGTGGAAATGCATAAGAGACTTTTTGTTTTGGAACCTCTTAAACAAATAGCACCGTATGCAGTACATCCGATTTTAAATAAAACAGTTAGTCAGATGTTAGAGGAGTTACAGCCGGATAACAAATGTGCAGGTTGTGGTGGATGTAGCATGAAACAGATGTCTGAACAATAAGAAAAAACTGAAGAAAGCATAAGGAATACAATGAAGGATTTATTAGAAAGCAGAAAAGAAATAGATGAAATAGATGATAGCATTATTAGATTGTTTGAAAAAAGAATGGAAGTTTGCAAAAATGTAGCAGAGTATAAACTTAGAACAGGCAAGCCAGTTCTTGACAGACAAAGAGAGCTTGATAAAATAGCCACTTTAAAGACTAAAGCATCAGACGATTTTTATGCTCACGGCGTAGAGGAATTGTTTGAGCAGATTATGGCTATGAGTCGTAAGATGCAGTATAAGCTTTTAAATGAAGAAGGCGTAAACAATGATATTGGGTTTGATATTGTAGATAAGCTCCCAACAGAGGATGCAACAGTAGTATATCAGGGAATTCCCGGAGCTTACAGCCAGCAGGCGGCAACAGAATATTTCGGGGATAAGGTTAATTACGTTAATGTTACAACTTTTAGAGAAGCAATGAAATATGTTAGAGATGGAAAGGCTGACTATGCAGTTCTTCCTTTTGAAAATTCTTCAGCGGGAATTGTAACAGATGTATATGATTTGCTTGTAGAATTTCAGAATTACATTGTGGACACATTTGATGTAAAAATCGAACATTGTCTTTGCGGTATTTCGGGAGCTACAATTGATGATATAAAGGATGTTTATTCACATCCACAGGCATTTATGCAGAGCAACAAGTTTATTGAAGAACATGGTTGGGGCAAGGTTAATCTTGCCAATACTGCAATAAGCGCAAGATATATTTCGGAACAGTCAGATAAGTCCAGAGGTTGTATTGCCAGCGAAAATGCAGCAAATATTTATGGACTTAATATTTTACATAAAGGCATTAATTTTAATGATTCTAATACAACACAGTTTATTATTATCAGCCGTCAGAGAGTGGCAAGAAGAGATGCAGGTTTGATTTGTATTAGTTTTGAAATGCCTCACGCATCAGGTACTTTATATCAGATGTTATCTCATATTATTTACAATGACCTTAACATGACACGTATTCAGTCAAGACCTGTACCGGATAAGAACTGGGAGTACAGATTCTATGTTGAATTTGAGGGTAGGGCTAACCAGCCTGGAGTTGTAAATGCTCTTAGCGGAATTAATGCAGAAGCGCTTAATATGAAAATATTGGGAAATTATTAATAAAAAAAAGAATTGCGTATGCTTTTAAGTGTTTTACTTAAAGGATACGCAATTCTTTTTATTTATAGATAATAATTAATCCTCATCAACTTCCAGTGGTTCAATACCAACTTTTATTTCTAAGAATTTAAGAATATCATAGTAGACTTCTTCATTGTTTAATTCATTAAAGAGTTCATGTCGCATTCCCGGATATAACTTTGAAAAAGTATTTGGAAAACCACAATGTTTAAAGTGGGTAACAGCTTTTTTAAAGTCTTTATCACTTTTTCGGCAGGGATCATCTCCACCTGACATAAACATAACAGGAAGTTGTTTGTTCTTGTTAGTCCAGCCAAGCTTACTATAAACCTGTTCCATTAATGAGAAAAGGCAGTAGTACCCATTTAGTGTGAAAGGAACACCACATAGTGGATCCTTGTTATATTCCTCAACAATAAACTTGTCGGTAGAAAGCCATGAGTTAACGATACCTTCTTTAAGGAAAGGTTTCTCAAATGGACCGTTAACCATATTTTCAATAAAAGGGCTTCTATAATGCCAGCCTCTAAAAAATGCAAGAAACTTGGCTAAAAACTTACCGGCAGCAGCCAATGAGTTTTCAGAAGGAGAACCGCTAAGTATAACGGCATCAACTTCCTGAGAATATTTCTTTAAATATGTTCTTACAACCAATGAACCCATACTATGGCCTAGAAGTATAAAAGGTAAATTAGGAAATTCACGTTTAAGATACATAGTATATTCCTGAACATCGTTTACAAGACCTTTGTAGCCTTCTTCGCCAAAATAGCCTAAGTCATCAGTTGTTAATATGTTTTCTCCGTGTCCACGCATATCGGCAATGGCACATATATATCCGTGTCGGCTAAAATACTCCATTGGAGCAGCATAACGGTTACGTGTTTCGCACATTCCGTGAACAAATTCAATAACCCCAATTGGTTCAACACCGTCAGGGGGATAGGTAATAGTATGTGGTCTCATAGATACTCCATAAAATTAACTGTTAATAATAAAATGTATTAATCTAAGCAAAAAAACAAATAAAAATATTTGATTCTAGTTATCTGCATCCATTCCGTCAGTTGTGTAAACAGCTCTCTTTCTTGCCATTTCATCATTTTCAAGATATTCATCGTAAGTAGTAATCTTGTCAATTAACTTACCGTTAACGATTTCCATAATTCTGTTAGCTGTAGTCTGTACAACCTGATGATCTCTTGAAGAGAATAAAAGTACGCCAGGGAACTTAATAAGTCCGTTGTTAAGAGCTGTAATACTTTCCATGTCTAAGTGGTCAGTAGGTTCATCAACAATAAGAACGTTGGCACCTGAAATCATAAGTTTTGAAAGCATAACCCTAACTTTTTCACCACCGGAAAGTACGCGAACTTTCTTGACACCTGCATCACCGGGGAATAACATTCTGCCAAGGAACTGACGAACATAAGTCGCGTCTTTGTTGTCTGAGTACTGTGTAAGCCAGTCAACAATTGCATCATCACTGTCAAAGTCCTTAGTGTTATCCTTAGGGAAGTATGACTGTGAAGTTGTAATTCCCCATTTGTAAGAACCTTCATCCGGTTCCATCTGTCCTGCAAGAATTTGGAATAATGTAGTTTTTGCAAGGCCGTTAGAACCTACAAAAGCTATTTTATCTTCACGTCCTACAACGAAAGATATATCATCTAAAACCTTAACACCGTCAATAGTTTTTGAAAGATGTTCCACAGTAAGAACCTCATTACCGATTTCACGGTTAGGTCTAAAGTCGATGTATGGATATTTACGGCTTGATGGACGAATTTCGTCTAATTCGATTTTTTCAAGAGCACGTTTTCTTGAAGTAGCCTGTTTTGATTTAGAAGCATTGGCGCTAAATCGCTGGATAAAGTCCTGTAATTCCTTAATCTTTTCTTCTTTCTTACGGTTAGCTTCTTTCATCTGCTTAACGATTAACTGACTTGATTCATACCAGAAGTCGTAGTTACCTGCGTATAACTGAATCTTAGCATAATCAATGTCCGCAATCTGTGTACAAACTTTATTAAGGAAGTATCTGTCATGGGATACTACAATAACTGTATTGTCAAAATTGATTAAGAACTCTTCAAGCCATTCAATGGCATCAAGGTCTAAGTGGTTAGTAGGTTCGTCAAGTAAAAGAATGTCAGGATTACCAAACAATGCCTGTGCAAGCAAAACTTTGACTTTTAATGAACCGTTAAGGTCTTTCATAAGGTTGTAATGATATTCAGTATCAACACCAAGACCATTAAGAAGAGTAGCAGCATCACTTTCTGCTTCCCAACCGTTCATTTCTGCAAACTCACCTTCTAATTCTGAAGCACGGATACCATCTTCATCGCTAAAGTCTTCCTTCATATAAATGGCATCTTTCTCTTTCATAATATCGTAAAGTCTCTGATTACCCATAATAACAGTATCAAGAACAGTACATTCATCATACTGGAAGTGATCCTGCTTTAAGAATGAAAGACGCTCACCCGGTGTAATAATAACCTCACCGCTTGTAGGTTCGATTTCACCTGTAAGAATCTTTAAAAATGTTGATTTTCCGGCACCGTTGGCTCCGATTAAGCCGTAGCAGTGACCTGGAACAAATTTTATATTTACATCTTCAAATAATGCCTTTTTACCAAATCGTAAAGATACATTGCTTGTACTTATCATTTTTTTCGTTACCTCTCTTATTTAATAATGGTGTGTGGGCTATCGCACCCGTACAGATTAGTATAACAGTTTTGGGAATTTTAAGCAATAAAGGTTTAATAAATGTAGTGTAAAAGTACAGAAAAGATAACGTGGGAAAATTAATAAAACTATTTTTGTAGGTTGATTTTGTTTCTTTAATCAAAAGGGTATGTTATAATTCACTTATCTATGCGAAAGTTCGGGCATAAGAATTTATGTCAAAATTGTGTCTATATGGGCATATTAAGAATGACTGGAAAGGATACACAATGGATTTAAATAAAATAAAAGCATACAGAGGTAATCCTTTAATGATGGGGGCTACTGTAATAGGCAACACGGTTAATTTTGCCATTACAGCAAGGTTAGGAAGTAAATGTGAACTTGTTTTATATGAAAAAGGAAAAAACAATGAAGCGGCACGTATTCCTTTTGAAAATGCGCAGGTTATAGGAAATGTTTTTGCAATGAGCATTGAAGGGCTTGATTATAAGAAATATGATTATAATTTTTCTATTGATGGAAAGATTGTGACAGATGCTTATGCAAAGGCACTTTCAGGAAAAGAAAAATGGGGAATTGTTCCTACTGATATAAGAGGAAGCATTGTAAGCAGTGAATTTGACTGGCAAAACGACGCACCACTTAGAAGACCTTATGATGAGACAATTATATATAGACTTCATGTACGTGGCTTTACAAAACATGTAAGTTCAAAGGCTAAGCATAAGGGAACTTATTTGGGAATTGTAGATAAGATACCTTATTTAAAGGAACTTGGAATAACTATGATAGAGTTAATGCCGGCATATGAATTTAATGAAATGGAATCACATGTGGCAACGTCTATGAAGGGACAGTTTAGCATTGAGAACCCTGTGCTTAATTATTGGGGATATACAAGCGGTTATGCTTTTGCACCGAAAGCTTCATATGCTTATGCCACAAAGCCGGGTAGTGAAGTTGAAGAGTTCAAATACATGGTAAGAGAGCTTCATAGAAACGGAATAGAAGTTTCTATGGAATACTTTTTCCCTGAAGGAACTAATCCTACACTTATTTTGGATGCACTTCATTATTGGGTTATGGAATATCATATTGACGGTATTCACGCTAACTGTGAAAAAGCAGTCATGAAGATGATTCAGACGGACAATCTTTTGTCTACAACAAAGATTTTTACTTATAATTTTGCTACGGATACGGATTTTTATGCCAATGTTGAAAATAAGAATCTGGCAAACTTTAATGATGATTTTATGGTATCGGCAAGAAAGTTCATTAAAGGCGATGAGGATATGTTAAATACCATATCTTACAAGATTAAGGCTAATCCGCCAGCAGTGGCAGTAGTTAATTATGTGGCTAACCACAATACTTTTACATTATATGATGCGGTTTCTTACGATAAGAAATACAATCAGGCAAATGGCGAAAATAACAGGGACGGTGCAGTTTATAATTATAGTTGGAATTGTGGCGCTGAGGGCGATACAAGAAAACGTAAAATAAATGAGTTAAGAAAGCATCAGATTAAAAACGCTCTTTCACTTGTATTGCTAAGTCAGGGAGTACCTATGATTTATGCCGGAGATGAAATGTGTAACAGCCAGAAAGGAAATAACAACCCTTATTGTCTTGATAATGAAATATCATGGACTAACTGGAATACAACAGCCATGGCAAAGGAGATTCTTGACTTTACAAAGAAGCTTATTCAGTTTAGAAAGCAGCATAAGATTTTGCATTTAAGCAGCGAGCCAAGGCTTATGGATTATAAGTCATATGGTTTGCCGGATATGTCTTATCACGGTTCTAAGGCATGGTATGCAGATTTTAGTCATTTTAACAGACATTTTTCTGTTATGTATTGCGGAAAATATGCAACTATTGATGGAAAAGAAGATGAAGCAGACTTATTCATAGCTTACAATATGTTTTGGGAGATGATTAAATTCGGCATTCCGTCTGCAAGAAATAAAAGACAGTGGAAAGTTGTTTTTGCTACAGATTCAGGATTTAAGGAACCCAGTGATGGCATTGAGAGAATGCTTCAGGTGCCACCAAGAAGCATTGTAGTTTTAATGGCTAAATAAGAAAATGCAATAAATGGAAACACAAGGAAACAAGAGAAAATGAGTGAATTAAAAGAAAAAGGTCTTGGAGTGTTTATTAATCTTGATAAATGGGGGATTAGTACATTTACCCTAAAAATAATTGCTATGATTACAATGATTATTGACCACGTAGGTTTTTTATTTTTTCAGGACAATCATCAGACATATATAATACTTAGATCTATTGGGCGTATAAGCTTCCCAATATTCTGTTTTGTTTTGGTTGAGGGATTTTTCCATACATCAGACAGATTAAAACATGCAATCAGGCTTGGAATATTTGCCTTAGTATCAGAGATTCCTTATGATATGCTTTATGGCAGATTCTTTGATATGGCAAGACAGAACGTAATCTTCACTTTATTTATAGGTTATATGGCAATCTGGGCATTACAGTCCATATCAATGTTTAGGGTTGCATATTCTGACAAAATATTAAAACACATAGGAGCCGGAAGACTTAACACAATACTTGAATTAGTAACAATGGCAGTAGCTTTTGGAATGGCATACTTCCTCCACACATCATATTCATACGGTGGAGTAATGCTTATTATATGTTTTTATGTGTTTAATAATCATCACATAGGAAGAGCAATTTCAAACTTAGTATTCAACATTGGAATGTTTGGATTTGGAGTGCAGTGGTGGGGGGCGTTAAGCGTGTTGCCCATAGCATTTTATAACAAAAAACCGGGAACAAAGAAATTAAAATATATGTTCTACTGGTTCTATCCGGTACACTTGCTGATACTGGTATTAGTAAAGATATATATAATTCATTAGTTTAAACTTATTTTTACGTTGAAAGTTATTTATATATTGCAAGAAAAAAAGCCCTTTCAAACACGTTGATTTTCTCATTTTGCTCCGTCGTCTATTGTACAGCGAAAACTTAAACTCGCCTACGGCTCAGACAGTAAGTTTATCGCTGTACGCTATGCTCGCAAAATTGCGAAATCCTGCCTATTGTTTGCTTGCAGAAATTTCTGCCTGCAATGGGTAAAAGATACCATTTAGATTACATTTCTTTTTCCCATAAAACAATATTCCCG
>OGZF01001966.1_pt1 | contig 10839 bp, 6 predicted proteins | sample 1576771 | NCBI WGS metagenome assembly OGZF01 (sample SAMEA3541536, study PRJEB24748) | human gut metagenome | biome: human gut; feature: human-associated habitat; material: faeces | place: China | collected 2012
TGCACTGGGGCAACATCGCCGAAATGAAGACCGGTGAAGGCAAGACCCTTGTGGCCACGCTGCCGGCCTACCTGAACGCACTCGACGGTCAGGGCGTCCACGTCGTCACCGTCAACGACTATCTGGCCAGCTACCAGGCCGAGCTGATGGGCCGTGTCTACCGCTTCCTCGGCATGAGCACCGGCTGCATCATCACCAACCAGAAGCCGCCGGAGCGTCGCAAGCAGTACAACGCCGACATCACCTACGGCACCAACAACGAATTCGGTTTTGATTACCTGCGCGACAACATGGCGTGGGAGAAGTCCGATCTCGTACAGCGTGGCCACCACTACGCCATCGTCGATGAGGTCGACTCCATTCTTATCGATGAGGCTCGTACCCCGTTGATCATCTCCGGTCCGGCCGAGGGCGACGTGACCCGCTGGTACCGCCAGTTCGCGCGCCTGGTTCTGAAGCTCAACCGTGACGAGGACTATGAGGTCGACGAGAAGAAGAAGGTCGTCGGCATCCTTGATCCGGGCATCACCAAGGTCGAGGACTATCTCGGCATCGACAACCTGTACGAACCGAACAACACCGCATTGATCGGCTATCTGAACAACGCCATCAAGGCCAAGGAGCTGTTCCTGCGTGACCGCGACTACGTCGTGACCGGCGGCGAAGTGCTCATCGTCGACGAGCACACCGGCCGTATCCTGCCGGGCCGCCGCTACAACGAGGGTCTGCACCAAGCCATCGAAGCCAAGGAAGGCGTGGAGGTCAAGGCCGAAAACCAGACCTTCGCCACCATCACCCTGCAGAACTACTTCCGCATGTACGACAAGCTGGCAGGCATGACCGGTACCGCAGAGACCGAAGCCGCCGAATTCATGGGCACCTACAAGCTGGGCGTGCTGCCGATTCCGACCAACAAGCCGATGATCCGCGAGGATAAGGACGATCTGATCTTCCGTACCAAGAAGGAAAAGCTCGCCGCCATCGTCCGTGATGTGGCCAAGCGCCACAAGAAGGGCCAGCCGGTCCTGCTGGGTACCGCATCCGTGGAATCCTCCGAAGTCGTGTCCTCTCTGCTTGACGTGGCCAAGATTCCTCACCAGGTGCTGAACGCGAAGCAGCATGACAAGGAAGCCGCCGTCGTGGCTGTCGCGGGCCGTAAGGGCGCCGTCACCGTGGCTACCAACATGGCAGGCCGTGGTACCGATATCATGCTCGGCGGCAACGTCGAGTTCCTCGCCGATGCGAAGCTCAAGTCCGAAGGCTATTCTCCGGATGACACTCCGGACGAGTACGAGAAGCGTTGGCCGGGCACTTTGGCCGAAATCAAGGACCAGGTCAAGGACGAGCATGAGGAAGTCGTCAAGCTCGGCGGTCTGTACGTGCTCGGCACCGAGCGCCACGAATCCCGCCGTATCGACAACCAGCTGCGCGGCCGTTCCGGCCGTCAGGGAGATCCGGGTGAATCCCGTTTCTACCTGTCCCTCGAAGACGATCTGATGCGTCTGTTCAACACCCAGCTCGTGGCGCGTGTCATGGCCAAGGGCATGCCGGAAGGCGAGCCGATCGAAGCCAAGAGCGTTTCCAAGGGCGTGCGCACCGCACAAAAGGCCGTGGAATCCCGCAACTTCGAAATCCGTAAGAACGTGCTCAAGTACGATGACGTGATGAACAAGCAGCGCACCGTCATCTACGCCGAGCGTCAGGCTGTGCTCAAGGGCGAAGACATCCACGAGGATATCCTCAAGTTCATCGACGATACGGTATTGAGCTACATCAAGGGCGCCAACAAGGGTTCTGACAAGCCGAAGGATTGGGATTGGGAAGGCCTGTTCAAGGCTCTGAACGCCGTGTACCCGATTGCCGTCGATCCGGAAGCCGCCAAGGACGCTGTCTCCAAGCTCAAGGGAGACAAGGCCATCGTAGCCCTGCAGGAGCTTATCGTTTCCGACGCAAAGGACCAGTATGCCGACTTCGAAGCCAAGCTTGGTGAAGAGGGTCTGCGTCAGCTGGAACGTCGTGTCGTGCTCGCGGTTCTTGACCGCAAGTGGCGCGAACACCTGTATGAGATGGATTATCTCAAGGACGGCATCGGTCTGCGTGGTATGGGTCAGCGCGATCCGCTGGTCGAATACCAGCGCGAAGGCTATCAGATGTACAACTCCATGATTGAAGCAATCAAGGAGGAGACCATCCAGCTGCTGTTCCACGTTGACATCGATCGTGTCGCCACCACCGAAGACGCCGAAACCGAATCCGATGAGGAAGAGGCCGTGAACGCAGCCGAAGCGGTGATGGGCCTGGATAGCGAAGCGCAGCCGACCGGTGAAACCGCTCCTGCCGAGCCGGAAACCGACGATGAGGCCGAGAAGACCGTCATCGACGAACTGGCCGAAGAACAGAAGAATGAGCCTGGCATCGTAGGCATGCAGCCGATCAGCCATGCTGAGGGCAAGGTTCCTGCCAATAAGCGCCCGAAGAGCGAGGAATTGCGCTCTCCGTGGGCGGATGGCCGCACCTTCCCGGGAACTGGCAAGAACGCCCAGTGCCCGTGCGGTTCCGGTCGTAAGTACAAGATGTGCCACGGACAGAACGAACAGTGACATATCGTGTGATGCTCTGATGATTCGCGCATAATGAAGGCGGTTTGCGGATTTTTCGCAGACCGCCTTTTTGTTTCATGCTCGTTGCCCGATATGCGGAAGATAGATATTGAAAATGTCTGTGTTGTTTATGATGAGCGCTTTTCTGCAATTACCTGTTCGTGATATGGACGTTGAAAAACCATGAAATGTAGAACGGTTACAATGGCGGCGATATCGTATCAACAACGTGACATGCTGAAGCGTCAAGGAGGGCATCATGGCTGAAATCACATGGAAGTCGATCCTCACCAAGCTGGTCGGAGGGGACCATCTGAGTGCCGAGGAATCCGAGTGGTTCGTCGATGACCTCATGAACGGCAACGCTAATCCGGCGGCCGTCGGTGCGGTTCTGGCAACCCAGCAGCAGCTTGGCTTGACTCCGGATGAGGTGCGTGGAGCGGCCAAGGCCATGGTCTCCCATGCCATCAAACTTGATATCGACGGTGAGACCACCGATATCGTCGGTACCGGTGGAGACGGTGCCGCGACGGTGAATCTGTCTTCCATGGGCGCGGTGGTGGCTGCCGCAGCCGGAGCGAAAGTCGTGAAGCACGGCAATCGTGCAGCCTCTTCCAAGTGCGGCACTGCCGATTGCTTCGAGGCGCTGGGACTGCCGCTCGATCTGGAACCGGAACAGGTTGCTGAGGTCGGCAACGAATGCGGCATCGCATTCGCTTTCGCACGCACATTCCATCCGGCAATGCGCTTCGTGGGACCTGTCCGTGCGGCGCTCGGCATGCCATGCGTATTCAACGTTCTTGGACCTCTGACCAATCCGGCCTCGCCGAAGCACATGGCGGTGGGCTGTGCCAATCACGCAATGAGCCCGATCATGGCTGCGGTATATGCGGCTAATGGACAGACCGGCATGGTGTACACGTCAAGCGAGGGACTTGACGAAATGGCTCCGACTGGTCCGGTGTCCATCTGGGAGTTCAGCAACGGCAAAGTCACTGAGAGTGAATTCGATCCGACTGTGGAGCTTGGTCTCGACAAGGTGACGGTGGCTGACTTAAAGGGTGGAGAGCCGGAGCTCAACGCTCAGCTGTTCCGTGACTTCCTTGCAGGCAAGGACGTTCCTTTCCGCACTACCGCCCTGCTCAACGCGGCATCCGCGATTGTTGCGGACGGCCATCAGGTGCCAGCTGATGCCAGCCTGACTGAACGATTCAAAGCGGCCTATGCCATTGCCGAAGAAACCGTTGATTCAGGCAAGGCCTCGGCACTGCTTGACCAGTGGATCACCGCCGCCCAGTCCAAGAAAGCTTGATATTCGGCGAAATAGCAGATCATAAGAACGTATAAGGCGTGTCTCGTCAAAACACTCAACGACGAGACACGCCTTATACGTATCGCAGCGACAAATATCACAGAGAAGAGCACAAAAGACGTAGCTGATGCAGTCTTCTCCATATGTTGCTATACGCGAGCTCCATCATCGAAAACATCGCGGCGGGTTTGTGTATGTCCCTTGTGCTGTACGATCAATCCAGCAGCGCCAATCAACGCGCACACACCGAAAATCGATCCCAAAATCCCAGCCAAAGCAGGCATGAACGCAGATGCGATGATACCGGCGACACCAGCGATCAAAAGCACCCAAAACACCAACTTCGATATCTTGACATGACCGATGGAGGGATTCGGAGGAGTGAAATCATCACCGTAACGATCCATTACACTATCGGTGTCCAACCAGCTGGAACCAGTGAAATCGCGCGGTCCACGACCTTGCGGAGTGTCATCAGTGAACGTGCCCTGATCCAAATCCTGAATCGAAAGCAACGCCTCCTTCTCACGGCGCTGCGCATGCTTTTCAAAACGTTTCGCGCTACGAGAATGCTCCACGGCCTGCAAATCGTCGGCATGCGAACTTGCGAATTCAGCCCATGCGGCATCCAAATCGTCCGCATTTGAAGAAGCCCCTTCGCCACCATTCGGCGCGGCATTTGGGCGTTCTTCATCGGCATTGCTATTGTTGAGGTCAGTCATACTGATAACTGTAATCAAGCGGATGGCCATCCGCTAGGAGGATCGTGAAAAATGCTCTACTGGTTTTTCGTCAAAGGCCTAGGACCGATCGCCATCCACCGCATGGGACCGACTGCCAAGGGACTTGAAAACATTCCGCGCGAAGGCGGTGCCATTATTGCGGCCAATCATCTTGCCGTCATCGATGACGCGCTGTTGCCGCTGACTTGTCCGCGCATGATTCATTTCATGGGCAAAGCCGAGTATTTCGAAGGCAAGGGCATCAAAGGCAAGTTCAAGAAGTGGTGGTTCACTTCGGTTGGCGTGTTCCCCGTGGATCGTTCCGGTGGGTCGAAATCGCTTGGCGCATTGAACCACGCGCGTGAAATCCTCGAAGACGGCCACCTGTTCGGCATTCATATTGAGGGCACGCGTAGCCCTGACGGTCGCCTCTATAAAGGTCATACCGGAGCCGCGCGACTTGCTTTTGAAACCGGATGCCCAATCGTTCCGTCCGCCATTATCGGATCTCGCGAGTTGCAGAAGCCCGGTCAGATTATTCCTGGTAAGGGCAAGACCACAGTGATCTACGGCAAACCGATTGCCGTGGAGAAGAAGCCCGCCGACCAGATCACGCACGACGATTTGCGCACGCTGACTGATCGCGTGACCATGGAAATTCAGAAGATGAGCGGTCAGGAATACGTGAACGAATACGCTCAGAAAGTCAAGGAACAGCTTAAGGCTCAGAAAGCCGCCGAACAGGCGAACAGCTGAGAAACCAAAGAGAAAAGCCCCGGCACGACACTACACGAGCCGGGGCTTTCCTTATGCCTATACCATGATGTTTGGCAAAGCAGGTAATGCACTTTTAGAACAGTGAGGAATACATCTTCAATGTGATGGTGGTCGGTATGCCGTTCTCGTCGCGAAGACGCACTTCGGTGCCACCTACCGGATCCTGCGAAGCGACCTTCTTGTCTTGATTGGAATCCAACGTGAGCTGCGAACTTACCTTGACCGTGAATCCGAGTTTTTCCAATGCGGCTTTGGCGTCAGAGGCTTTCTGCCCCACATAATTCGGCAGGGTTATGGTTTCCGGTCCTTTGGAAACCACCACGTCGACGCTGTCTCCCCAATGCAACGTATCACCGTTGTTGACGGAAGAGGAAATCACCTGCCCCTGTGGAATCTTGTCGTCGAAGGATTCCGTCCAATTGGTGGTGAGTCTAAGATCATCCAGCGCCTGCTGTGCCTCGTCCTTCGTCTTGCCGACGATATCGGGCATAGTGACTGGCTTTGGCCCCTGCGACACCGTGACGGTGATCGTCGTATTATGCGGCAATGTGGCGCCGGGATCCACACTTAACGACAGCAACGCCCCTTGAGGCACGTCAATGGAATACGTGTCATCAGAAGCCGCGGTCTGCTCGACATTATCGAATCCAGCCTTCTTCAGTGCGTTGATTGGATCCTTGCCGGATGCGCTGGTCGCGTCGAGAATATCGGCGGGAACCGTCGCCTGCCGGACTCCCTTGGAGACCACGACCTTGACTTTCTGGCTACGACGCTTGCTGCCGCGATCGCCGACATTCGCCGGGTCGGTGGAGATGATATTGCCTTCCTCCACGGAATCGCTATACTCTTCCGACACCTCATATTCGATATCGGAAATCTTGAGCAGACTCTCGTAGTCGCTCCACTTCACATTGGTGATGGGGCATGCTGCGGACGCGTCGCATGTCATACCATCCGGCTGGGGCATGGTCCAATAGCTGCCGGGGCCCTGATAGTACCACCATGCCCAACCGCCGGCGCCACATGCAAGCAGCAGCGCCACCACGCCTGCGACGATGAGCGGTGTGCGACGCTTTTTCGCGGATTTGCTGTTTGGAGTATTGCCGGATTCGTCGCTTTGCGCGATGGGGGATTGCGATGCAGCGCTGTCGACGGCATTGTCAAGGCTATTGACGATGCCGTCTGCCGGCAGCGAGAAACGTGTCGTCGCTTCTGGATCGATGTTCTGTTGCTGCACCGGCATGACGGTTGTTGCGTTCGTCTTGACCCTGTCCAGCTTGCGTGTGCGATCATCGAATTGCTGCGTCGGCGGTGCCGGGGGAGCGGGAGGAACAGGATTGCCGACATTGGTTGGCGCACCGTTATTTGCGGGCGCGGCACTGTCGGAAGCGCTGACGTCTACCGGGGGAAGACGATACTGCCAATCGCTGACCGCAAGCGTCGATTGCAGACGCTGCAGCTCGGTTAACGCAACGGATGCGTCTGCTGGACGAGCCTCGACCGCGCGAGCCGTGAGATGGGCAAGGAATGCGGCCACGCCTTCATTGATGCCTTTGCAAGCGGTGGCAATGCTTGGCACATCCTCGTGAACATGCTTGAATACCAGTGTTACTGGATTATCTGAAGTGAATGGCACGTTGCCGGCGAGCATCTCCCAAGCCATGATGCCCACGGAATACAAATCCCCCTGAGGTGTGGCTTGATTCTTCTCAATCATTTCCGGTGCTAGATATGCTGCTGTTCCCAGCAGTATGCCGGTGGAGGAGAGTGTGGCCTGCGATACCGTTTTAGCCAAGCCGAAATCGGTGATCTGCACATGGCCACGGTCGTTAAGCAAAATGTTTTCCGGCTTGATGTCGCGATGCACCACGCCCGCACGATGTGCGGAAGCGAGGCCATCCAATGTCTCGCCAATAATGCGTAACGTCTCTCGAACGCTGAACGTACCCTGCTGGTTCATTTCGTAACGCAGGTTCACGCCGTGAACATACTCCATGACGAGATAATCGAGACCGTCGAATTCGCCGGTGTCGTACACCTGCACGATATGCGGATTGGCAATGGCCGCGGCCGAACGGGCTTCACGATGGAATCGTTCCACGAACTGGTCCCGGTGCGGTCCCTGCGCCAGCTGGGTATGCATGATTTTGATGGCGACCGTGCGCTCCAGACGTTCGTCTACCGCTTGGTACACCGTGGCCATGCCGCCATCGGCGATTCTGCTGACGACCCGATACCGGCCCTCGATGACCTGACCTTCAGGGGCGTGTGGAGCTTCACTCATGGTTGATCGCTACGGTTCCTTCTTCAAAACAACTCACGTTCGAACGTGTTCCCACTTGTAGTCTACAAGCAGAGGTTTGCGGATTGTGCAACGAACGCGCGTCCTGTCCGGATGTTGGTTGCAAAACACGCAGGTCGCGTGTCACGCGCGTGTTTGGACGTGAATACTTGGCACGAAACGTGAGCAGGCCTCGATGAGCAGTGACTCGTGGTATTCGGAAAGGCTCAATGTTTCGATAGCTGTTTTCGATTCATTCCACAAATCCGCGATTCTACCGCGGGAACGTTCGATGGCTCCTGTTTGCTCAAATAGTTCAATGGCGCGTTTTACTTGAGTTTCGGAACGCGAATCGGCCTCCCACATGTCGATGAGCTCTCGCCGCTGCGTGTCGTTCGCCGCGTTGATGGCGTCGGCTAGAAGCACCGTGCGCTTGCCTTCGCGGATATCTCCTCCAACGGGCTTGCCCGTATTGCTGCTCGAACCGACAACATCCAGAAGATCGTCTGCAAGCTGGAAGGCCAATCCAAGAGGCAAGCCGACTGCCAATGCCTGCTTCCTCGCATCGTCTTTGCCTATACCCGCGGCAAGCATGCCGAATTCCAGTGGGGCAATGGTGGTGTAGCTGGCGGTTTTCCAGCGGAATACGTTCAATGAAGCTTCCACCAGTTCGTCTGGATCGTCCAACGGATTGAGCTCTACGGCCAAATCGAGTACTTGACCGACTTCGACCTCGCGGTGCATGTTGAGCAATGCCGCGACCACATCGGAACCATGAGTGAGCTTGGAAGCTGCCTTGTCCGCGATGTCCACGCTTGCCGTGGCCAACATGTCGCCGAGCATGATGCCCAAGCCATGGCCGATGGCCTCGCTATGCGTACCAGTGGAGAATGCGCGATGCGCAGACGGCTTGCCACGGCGCAGATCGGAATCATCGATGATGTCATCATGCACTAGCGCACCGGTCTGGAACACTTCCACCGCGCACGCTAAATCGAGAAGCGCGTCGAAATCACGTTCTCGCACATCCTCCGAAGCGAATGCGCGGAACGAATCCAACGTCAGCAAGGCGCGAAGCCGCTTGCCACCCTCACTTGACGTGACCGCCTGCTTGGCGACCATGTCGGCAATAGGCCTGCAAGAGGAGGCAACCGAATCGTCCGCATGAAGGAATGCGAAATCCTTCACCAACGAAACAATGCGTGATTCAATCTGTTCCAAATCGGAGGAGCTAGTCATACCAACAGTTATCCACAGGCATTCGACAAGACCAAATCTCAATGATTGCAATAGTTGCGGTACCGAAATCATTTTGCGAAACGCCGAAGAAGCCATCCTCCGACCACAGGCCTCGAAAAAAGCGGCATCGCATCGGCTCATCGGGCATAGTGCCATATAAGCGGCGAGCGAGGAAGCCGATAGACCATGCCAAGGAGGGCAGAATAATGACAACCAACAAAACCGGACGCATCACCGGGACTGAAATGGAAGAAGCCATCAGCCGATTCGAAAGGGATTGCAGATCCGACGGCGTGGGCGAAACAGTGCGTTCGTTCATTCGTGAACCGCTTTTCATATGGATGGACGCGCTTGCGCAGGCATCGGACGAGAGCGTTTCCCATTCGGAAGGCGAATTCCATGCCGAATGCGGTCTTGACCGGAATATGATCATGCGGACTACGGTGGGCATCAATCGGATGCTGTCCATTCGTGACGTATTTCTCATTTCCGCCATCGTTGACGAACGATACGCCGACCGAGACTTTCTCATGAGTTTCGCCGAAAGACCCAAGCTGTCTCGTAATGCGCAGCGTCTGGAACAGCTGCTCAGCGATTCATTCCGTGATCCCCTAGCCAGACCCGATATGAAACGTTGCGATCAGGCGATCAACATGCTGTTCGACATTATCGATATGATTCCGAAGACATATCGGGCGCAGCCGTTCGCCGTGATCAGCTACATCATGTGGTGGATGGGCCGGGAAGGAGCCATGGCATCAGCCATTAGCGCGCTCGCGATAGATGATCAATGTTCGCTGGCGGCGATTGTATGCTCGGCGGTTGAACGACGTATTGGTCCTGCCTGGACGTCGGAAACATAAGGCAACACGCCGTAAAGTGGCGTGACTTGCGCGTGAAGGCCTCATTATGCGGGAATAATCGTCCTTGCAAGATGGTTTACTCACATAGTTGACGATTTGCCCTTGCCAGAAGTGGGTCCATGTGGTATACGCTTCGAGGCAGGATCAATAGGAGGATAAGTTTGGCCACCAAGGAAACGACGGCAAGCATGGAACAGGCTGATCTGACCGAAAAGACCACCTCCACGAAGAAAGCCGCCACGCGCAAGGCCTCCACGAAGAAGAGTGCGGCGAAGAAAACCACCGCAACGAAGACCCCTCGCAAGACTACCGCGAAGAAGAGCGCCCCTGCCAAGAAGGAGGAGCCGCTCGAGGATGATGCACTTGACGATGAGGACGCTCAGGTAGACGACGCCGATCTTGACGATTTCGACGCCGATCTCGATGACGTCGATTCGGATGACGAGGATGACCTCGACGACGACGAGGAATCCGAACCTGAAGATGATGACGACGAGGATGAGGAAGAACGCAAAAAGCCGGAAGAGCCTAAGGAAAAGGGCGCTTTCGTGGTGCGTGATGACGATGATGATGAGAATCTGACCCCATCCGGCAATCCGAAGCGTCGTGTGATTGCGGCGGGTGCGACTGCTGATCCGGTCAAGGATTACCTGAAGCAGATCGGTCGTGTGAGCCTGCTGAATGCGGAACAGGAAGTCGATCTGTCCGAGCGTATCGAAGCAGGTCTGTATGCCCAGCACCTGCTGGACACCGAATCCGACCAGATGGACTTCAAGCGCAAGCGTGAGCTCAAGTGGGCTGCGAACGATGGCAGGCGTGCCAAGGACCACCTGCTGGAAGCCAATCTGCGACTTGTGGTTTCGTTGGCTAAGCGTTACACCGGCCGTGGCATGCTGTTCTTGGATTTGATTCAGGAAGGCAACCTCGGTTTGATTCGCGCCGTCGAGAAGTTCGACTGGAAGAAGGGCTTTAAGTTCTCCACCTATGCCACATGGTGGATTCGTCAGGCCATCACCCGAGCCATGGCTGACCAGGCGCGTACCAT
>OGZF01001970.1_pt1 | contig 10828 bp, 6 predicted proteins | sample 1576771 | NCBI WGS metagenome assembly OGZF01 (sample SAMEA3541536, study PRJEB24748) | human gut metagenome | biome: human gut; feature: human-associated habitat; material: faeces | place: China | collected 2012
TAGCGCGTTAGCTTGCGATGGAGACGGTGGGGGCGAGCCGCGTCTTCGCCGAGACGAGCGACACGGTTCTCCTGATAGGCCTGGAAGTTGCCTTCGAACCAGTACCACTTGGCTGGATTCTCGTCATCGCCTTCCCATGCGAGAATATGCGTGGCCACGCGGTCGAGGAACCAACGGTCGTGAGAGATCACCACAGCGCAGCCCGGGAAGCCAAGCAGTGCGTTTTCAAGCGATTCAAGAGTTTCGACATCAAGATCGTTGGTCGGTTCGTCGAGCAGCAGCAGGTTGCCGCCCTGCTTCAGGGTCAACGCAAGATTCAGACGATTGCGTTCACCACCGGACAGCACGCCGGTGAGCTTCTGCTGGTCGGAACCCTTGAAACCGAAGGACGCCACATACGCGCGGGTCGGTACTTCAACGCCAGCAACCTCAATGAAGTCAAGACCGTCAGACACGGCCTCCCATAGGTTCTTATTCGGGTCAAGACCGGCGCGATTCTGATCCACATAGCTGATCTGCACGGTTTCGCCGATCTTCAACGAGCCAGACGTCAACGGTTCAAGGCCAACGATGGTCTTGAACAGGGTGGACTTACCCACACCGTTCGGGCCGATCACGCCGACAATACCGTTACGCGGCAGCGTGAAGCTCAGATCGTCGATCAACACACGGTCGCCGAACGCCTTGTGAATATGCTCGGCTTCCAGCACAGTAGAGCCCAAGCGCGGGCCAGCCGGAATCTGAATCTCGGAGAAGTCAAGCTTCTTGTTGTTGCGTGCCTCCTGCTCCATCTGGTCGTAACGCTCCAGACGAGCCTTGTTCTTGGCCTGACGGGCCTTCGGCGAAGAGCGCACCCAATCAAGTTCGCTCTTCAGGCGCTTGGCGAGCTTGGCATCCTTGGCGCCCTGGATTTCCATACGCTTGGCCTTGGTCTCCAAATACGTGGTGTAGTTGCCCTTATACGGGTACAGCTGGCCACGGTCGACCTCGCAGATCCACTCGGCCACGTTATCCATGAAGTAACGATCGTGGGTAACGGCGATGACGGCACCCTTGTACTGGTGCAGGAACTGCTCCAACCACAGAATCGACTCGGCATCAAGATGGTTGGTAGGCTCGTCGAGCAGCAGCAGATCAGGAGCTTCCAGCAGCAGCTTGCACAATGCCACACGACGGCGTTCACCACCGGAGCATACCGTCACTGGAGTATCCGGATCCGGGCACTGCAAAGCATCCATAGCCTGCTCAAGCTGAGAATCAAGATCCCAACCGTTTGCAGCGTCGATATCGTTCTGCAGCTTGCCCATCTCATCCATCAAAGCATCGAAATCGGCATCCGGATTGGCCATCTCTTCGCCAATCTGATTGAAACGAGCCACCTTTTCAGCGATCTCGCCGAACGCCATCTTGATGTTCTCGCCAACAGTCTTGGTGTCATCCAGCGGTGGTTCCTGCTGCAGAATGCCGACGGTATAACCCGGAGTCAAAGAAGCCTCGCCATTAGACACGGTGTCGAGTCCGGCCATGATCTTCAGCAGCGTGGACTTACCCATGCCGTTCGGGCCAACAACGCCAATCTTCGCGCCTGGCAGGAAGCTCAAAGTCACGTCATCGAGAATCACACGGTCGCCGTAAGCCTTGCGGGCCTTGATCATCTGGTAAATGAATTCAGCCAATGTTGTGTTCCATCCTTAAGAAACGTTGGAATTCCAGCGTGTTGCATGAGCGGTCAACGGAAACTCAATCAAGGATTCCGGAACGCAACCCACGCACAATACCGTGCATAATTATCCCATACCCCATCTACACGACGGTATGGGCGAAAGTCGTGCGCTCAGGCAGTAAGCGGAAGCAGCAGATGCTCATGCAAAGCAGGACGAACGATATTGTCGAAATCACCAGATTCCGGGCATTGAATCGCAACAACCAAACCCTGCTTCGGCAAAACCGTAGTAATCTGACCGTACGCACCATCCGCACGATATGCCCCCTCATAAGGCGACATCCAGAACTGATAGCCATAACCGCACGTCCAAATATTGCTATACGGAGTGTCGATCTGCTTACCGGAAGCCTGCTTGACCCACGATTCGCTGACAATGCGCGTGCCATGCCAAGTGCCATCATTCAAATAGACCTGGCCAAGTTTCAACATATTTGCAAGCGACATGTAGATCCCGCCGCCTGCAATCGGATGACCTTGCGGATCACATTCCCAAACAGGCCAACCCTGACCCAACTTGGAAAAAATCGTGCCATACAAATACTCGCCAAGACGCATGCCGGCAGCCTGCTCCAACATGCGGCCCGCCAAATCAGAATCCGCAGACGAATAGCAGAACGTGCTGCCGGGCTCCACCTCAACCCTGCGAGAGAACATGTACCGTAAATAATCAGGCGCACCAACACCACTGCGCCGGTCAGGGTTCATCAAATACGCATGATTGAAACCGCTCGACATAGTCAGCAAGTGCCTCAGCGTGATCTGGCCCAACTCCAGTTGCGCATCGGAGGGAACATACTCGGGGAACGAGTCGACCAATCGCGAATCGAGCGACAGCAAGCCATCTTCAATCGCAATGCCAATAGCCGTCGAAACATAACTTTTCGTATGGGAATAAATATTACGATCCTGGTCGGGAACGAAATGACGTTCCGCGATAATGGCGTCGCCATCCGCAATCGCAACGGCTTCGACGGGCAGGGACTCGCTTTCAATGAGTTTGACGAAATCGTTGAACATATCGATGACACCCATGAAATCTCCTTTGACACTGCCCTACGGTGCATTACGGAAACTGTAACGTAAGGCGGTTACGTACGATTGTTACATCAAACGATTTTTCCTAAGCCTGTCGCTAGATGGAGCGCCCGAAAAGCCGCTAGGTGCCATGCCTGAAAAAGTCGTTAAATGATAATGCCTTCGCAATGATCGATCTCGTGCTGGATGATCTGCGCGGTGAAACCAGTGAATGTGGCATGGCGCTCGCGGAACTTGCGATCCGCATACGAGACCTCAATGCGCTGGAAGCGAACCGTGCGGCGCTCGCCTTTGAGAGACAGGCAGCCTTCGGAGGCGTCGTAGGCGCCGTCTTTCGCAGTGATCGTCGGGTTGAACATTACGAAGATGCGACCGCCGAAATCCTCGTCCACGAATGCAATGATGCTCTTCGAGACGCCGATCATGTTTGCGGCCATGCCGACGCAGCCATTGCGATGTGCGTCAAGCGTGTCTTTGAGATCCTGTGCGACGGCAAGATCCTCGGGCGTATTGAGCGCCTCCGTCGACGGCTGGCTCAAAAACGGAATGGACGTCATGATTTCGCGCTGCATGTGGTGCTTCCTCTCGCTGGTTCCTTTGCTGGTCTGCCAACATTGTATGGCGTCATTGTGCGACGCCGTACGGCGATGGGACGGATGACCGGTTCGCGCCTATCCATTTACGAAATGTCTCATGGCGATTTTGAAATGTGGGACCGCAATCGATGCAATATGCTTGGAACCATGGATGACATGCCTCAATATCGGAAATACATGACGCAGGCGCTGGAACTGGCCCATAAGGGAGCCGGTTGGGTGAATCCGAATCCGTTGGTCGGCACGGTGGTGGTCCGCGACGGCGAGATTCTCGCAGCCGGATACCACGACCGCTACCGCGGACCGCATGCGGAACGCATGGCCTTCGACTACGCCGACAAGCATGGTATCGACATGCATGGAGCCACGGTCATCGACACTCTCGAACCTTGCTGCCATGTCGGATCGCAGCCGGCATGCACCGATCTAATTCTTTCGCACGGCATAACGCGCGTCGTGGTCGGTTCGATCGATCCGAATCCCATCGTGGCCGGCAAAGGACTTCGCATTCTTGAGGAAAACGGTGTGGAAGTGGTATATGACGTGATGCGGGCGGAATGCGACGCCATCAATCGCCATTTCTTCCACTACATCACCACAGGAATGCCGTACATTGTGGACGGCAGAAAACATGCGGAGGAATCTGATGCCGAATACGCTGTACGTCGACGCGGGCTATATGACACGTATGCGGCGGTGTTGGGCATATGTCCGACTGGTGGCCGTGCGGGTGCCCCGGGTAATTCGAACGGTACGGAAGGATCGGTGGGAAGTGCCGCACGCCTTCCGGGTCGGACGGATCGGCTGGATGTTTCGGATGGTGCCTTTGCCCATTTCGACGGGCCGGTCCAAGCTGTGGATGCTAACGAGGTGGTGGTCGGAAGGCACAAGCCGTTGCATCTCGACATCCGTGCGCTCGCCGATACGGAACCCGACGAATGGCTGTGCGAACTCGGCCGCCGCAAAATCGATAGCCTCGTCGTCGATGATGATGACGTTTTCGAAATGCTGTCTTCGATCTGACGAAAAAGGTGATATGCCTATGCCGTGTTTTCAGTTTGAAATGTCCTATATGTGGCAGTTTTTGGCATTTCAGAAAAATGATTTCCGTTATATGTGGCAGTCTCCCAAGGAAAATCTCGTCTAGGGGGTACTGATTGTGGTCTTTTGAGGCTTGAAACCGGTCTGGTCTGCCACATATAGCGGTTTTGGTTTGTCTGGGGATGGCAAATCTGCCACATATAGTGGCTTTCAGATGAGGATCTTTCTGCTTCCATTGGCGAGAGACGTTATGCGGATGTGTATCCTTCCCGAGGACATTCTTTGACAGAGCATGATGGGCTTGCTTAATCGTTGGCTCATCCGGTCGGCCACTCGTTGCGCGAGTGCCCGTTCCTCGAAGTCGTTCATAAGGTTTTCGGCGGTCACTTGAATGTATGCCCAACCGTCATCTTCTAAGGCTTCACGTCTCTTGCTGTCGGCGAGCCATTGGCCGGCGTGATGTCTTCCGTCGTATTCGATGGCCACTTTTATATCTGGATAGGCCATATCCAAAAGCGCGATTTTCCCATTGTTCAGTCGAACCTTCCAGTTGACTTTCGGACATGGTAGCCCATTGCGAATCAGAGCGATCCTGCAACGGCTTTCCTGCGAGGAATCCGTGCCTTCGTGCATGAACTGTAACGCATGTTGCATTGTTCTGATTCCTCGGATGGGACGTTGTCTATTCGCATTCGAAAAACAGTGGATAAGTGGATAACCGAGGTTATGCGCAAAAAAAATGTGGATAAACAGTCGGCCGCCGGCATGCCTGATTGAGACGAACGTGCGCTGCTGCGCTGCTGCGGGATACCATGGCACGGGTAGAACATCACGTTGAAATGAGGATGTATGGGCGAGCCGTGTGTGATTGAAAACGTATGTTTCGTAGGTTCGGATAAGCCGGTCGACATTGCTGTCGGTCACGGGCGAATAGCTTCGGTGCGACCTTCGGAAAGGCCAACGGATGCTGCTTCGAAGATATGGGTGATTCCCGGATTGTGGGACTGCCACACGCATTTCACGCAGTGGTCGTACACGTTGGGACGGCTCGATCTGATTGATGCACGCAGTGCCGGCGAAGCGCTCGACATGTTGCGTCGACACTTGGAGGAGCGTCGTGAAAGCGGCGCACTCGACCCGAACCAATATGTGGTCGGCATGCGCTTCCGGCATTCCCTGTGGTCCGATGACGCCCAGCCGACCCTGGCCGCGATCGATGCGGTGGCGGGAGACCAGCCGGTGGCGCTGTCAAGTGCCGATATGCATTGCGGTTGGGTGAACTCTGCCGCCGCGCGCAAGCTTGGCGTAGATGTGGACGAATCCGGACTCGTCGGCGAGCTTGAGTGGTTCGACGCCTACTGCAAGCTGGACAAAGGACCTGGTGCGGCCAATGAGCTGATGCATCTGTTGCGCAACGCCGAACACGACGCTGCGAGTAAAGGCGTGGTCGGCGTGCGCGACTATGAGATGGCGGAGAACATCGACACGTGGATTAGCCGATTCTCGCAAGGGCTTGATGGTCTGCGTGTCGAGGCTGGCATATATCCCGAGAGACTCCGACAAGCCATCGACGACGGCTGGCACACCGGAGACGAATTGCCCGGAAGTCATGGTTTGGGTCACGTCGGCGCGATGAAGATGATCTCCGATGGCTCGCTCAACACCCGTTCCGCCTACTGTTCCATGCCATATTCGGGCATCAGACCGGAAACCTACGGCACATTGAGCTATGCCCCTGAGCAAATCGAGTCGTACATGCGACTCGCCGTCGAACATGGCTTCGACATCGCCTGTCATGCCATCGGCGATGAAGCGAACACCATTGTGCTTGATTGTGCCGAACGCACCCATGCGCATGGTTCCATTGAGCATGCCCAAATGCTCAAGGAGTGCGACATTCCGCGACTCGCGCAGCTGGGACTTGCCGCAAGCATCCAACCGCAGCACGCCATGGACGATCGTGACGTCATCGCGCGATTCTGGGGCGCCCCCGCCGGAATCCCCTACGCATTCAATAGTCTGCATAAGGCGGGGACCAAACTGCTCATGGGGTCGGATGCGCCGGTCGCGCCGCTGGACCCATGGCTGGCCATCTCCGCGGCGGTATTCGGTACGGAAAGTTCCGACCGCGAGCCTTTCCAACCTGAGCAGTGCCTTGATTTTGAAACGGCGCTCGCTTCGTCCTCCGCGGTCGGACGCGTGGCTTTGCGGGACGCAGACGCGGCCGATTTGGTGCTTCTGGACTGTGATCCGAGCATAATCGATTCTCCGGAGGCCATGCGTGCCATGCCCGAGCATGTGCTTGGCACTATGCTTGCCGGTCGCTGGACGTACCAACAGGCTGAATGAAAACCGTTATGTGTGGCAGATTCCACGGTGCTGGAAAAGTCAAAATCGCTATATGTGGCAGACCTGAGATTTCTTAACGGGATTTTTCTATAGATTTATACCCTCGAATGTAGTGTGAATCTGCCACATATAGCGCAAATCGGATTTTGAAGATGCCTTAATCTGCCACATATAAGGGATTTCAGATGATTGGTGTGCCCGTGCAAGATGAGTATGGCGTGCGAGTCCACTCGGATAGGAGGAAGACCGCACCTCTGAGTGGGAGATACGGCCTTCCTGATGTGATTTTGAGTGAGAATCACTGCACGGCGGCGAGAGCCTGATCGAGATCCGTGATGATGTCGTCGGCGTTTTCGATGCCGCAGCTCAGGCGCACCAGGTCAATGCCAACGCCTGCTTCGACGAGCTGCTCCTCGGTGAGCTGACGGTGCGTGGTGCCTGCCGGGTATAGGGTGCAGCTGCGCGCGTCGGCCACATGTGTGGCGATGGACACCATCTTCAGGTGGTCGAGGAACGCGGACACCTTTTCGCGGCCGCCCGGCACGCCGAAGGAAATAACGCCGCAAGTGCCGTTCGGCATGTACTTTTCAGCTAGCGCATGGTACTTGTCTTCCTCAAGGCCCGGGAAGCTCACCCAGCTGATGCGCGGGTCGGCGCTCAGCCACTGCGCCACCTTGAGCGCGTTCGCGCAATGGCGCTCCATACGCACGCCCAGCGACTCCAAATGCATGCCCATGATCCACGAGTTGATCGGCGCCGGCGTTGAGCCGAAATCGCGCATGAGCTGTGCGGTGGCTTTGGTGATGTAAGCGGCCTTGCCGAAGTCCTTGGCATAGGTCACGCCATGGTAGGAATCGTCCGGTGTGGTGAGTCCGGGGAATTTCTCCGCATGGGCCATCCAGTCGAAGTTGCCGGAATCCACGATCGCGCCGCCCACGCAGGAGCCGTGACCGTCCATATATTTGGTGGTGGCGTGCGTGACGATATCCACGCCATACTGGAACGGTCGGCAATTGACGGGCGTCGGGAACGTATTGTCGACGATCAGCGGCACGCCGTGACGATGCGCCGCGTTCGCGAACTTTTCGAAATCAAGCACGATGAGTGCCGGATTGGAGATGGATTCGCCGAAGACCGCCTTGGTGTTCGGCTGGAATGCCGCTTCGAGCTCTTCTTCGGTGCAGTCCGGGCTTACGAACGTGCATTCGATGCCCATTTTGCGCATGGTCACGTTGATGAGGTTGAACGTGCCGCCGTAGATCGCGGAGGATGCGACGATGTGGTCGCCGTTGTTGCAGATGTTGAACAGCGCGAAGAAGTTCGCCGCCTGGCCGGATGAGGTCAGCATTGCGGCCGCGCCGCCTTCCATTTCACAGATTTTCGCTGCGATGGTGTCGTTGGTTGGATTCTGCAGTCGAGTGTAGAAGTATCCGGATTCGGATAGGTCGAACAGTCGGCTCATCTGTTCGCTTGACTTGTATTTGAAGGTTGTCGCCTGAATGATCGGGGGAGTGCGGGATTCGCCGTTGCCGGGCTGGTAGCCTCCCTGCACGCAGATGGTGTCGACGTTTTCGCTCATGGATTCCTTCTTTCGATTGCGCGCTTCGTTGCGTAGCGCTGCGATGCAACAAACATGTTCACCTTATCACTGAGTTGACAATTGACTATTTTTCAATGGAAACGCCGAATAGTTCACTGAATTGACAAACTTAGGAAGTTGATTTTATTATGTACATCAAGACAGGCGGGAATCCGCTTGACGGGAAAAGCAAGGTCTTACGAAAGTAAAAACCAATAGCAAAGGAGCAACCCATGGGTCTGTGGGATATTGAAAAGATTCCGTATGTCGGTCGTGAAAAGGGGCCGCAGGAGGGTCTGGCTTTCCATTACTACGATGCCGACAAGGTTGTTGCCGGCAAGAAGATGAAGGATTGGCTGCGTTTTGGCGTCGCTTGGTGGCACACGTTCGATCAGGAGCTGGTCGATCCGTTCGGCACCGGCACCGCCCAGCGTCCGTGGTACGGCAAGTACTCCAATGCTGAGGATGAGGCTCTGGCCAAGGTCGACTACGCCTTCGAGTTCTTCCAGAAGCTCGGCGTCGAGTACTTCTGCTTCCATGATCGCGACATCGCTCCGGAAGGCGACACCCTGCGCGAGACCGACAAGAACCTGGACAAGGTCGTCGACAAGATCGAAGAGAACATGAAGTCCACCGGCATCAAGCTGCTGTGGAACACCTCCTCCCTGTTCACCAACCCGCGCTTCGTCTCCGGCGCCTCCACCTCCCCGTTCGCCGACATCTACGCGTACGCCGGCGGCCAGCTGAAGCACTCCCTGGAGATCGCCAAGCGCCTTGGTGCCGAGAACTACGTGTTCTGGGGCGGCCGTGAAGGCTACGAGAACCTGTGGAACACCCAGATGAAGCGCGAGCAGGAGCACATGGCCAAGTTCTTCCACATGTGCCATGACTACGCGAAGGAAATCGGCCTGGACGCCCAGTTCCTGATCGAGCCGAAGGCCAAGGAACCGACGATGTTCCAGTACGACTTCGATGCCGCCACCGCCATCAACTTCCTGCGCACCTATGATCTGATGGACGTCTTCAAGCTGAACCTGGAAGGCAACCACGCCAACCTGGCCGGCCACACCTACCAGCACGAGATCCGCACCGCCCGCGAGGCCGGCGTGCTCGGCTCCCTCGATGCCAACCAGGGCGACAAGCTCATCGGCTGGGATATGGATGAGTTCCCGACCGACCTGTACGAGACCTCCACCGTCATGTGGGAAGTCCTCGCCGAAGGCCAGATCGGCCCTCACGGCGGCCTGAACTTCGACGCCAAGCCGCGCCGCACCTCCTTCGCCGCCGAGGATCTGTTCCGCTCCCACATCGCAGGTATGGATGCATTCGCTGCAGGTCTCTTGGTCGCAGCCAAGATGCACGAGGACAAGGTCATCGAGAACCTGCAGGCCGAGCGCTACAGCTCCTTCGATTCCGGCATCGGCGCAACCGTCGAGAACGGCACCGCCTCCCTGGCTTCCCTCGAGGAGTACGCTCTGGATATCCCGCAGTCCAAGCTCATCGAGGCCACCAAGTCCGATCACCTCGAGTCCGTCAAGGCCACGATCAACAACTACATGATCGACGCCCTGGCCGAGGCGTGAGCCGAAAACTCACTAGGGTTTTAGGTAGCTTCGGGCGAAGTCCGAGACGGTAGTCGAGGGCGAGCAATGACTGGGCGCGCGTAGCGTTCCGGAATTGCAGGACCGAGGCATGGGCGCAGTAAGGAGTTTCCGTTAGGACTCCTGATTCATCGCTGGATCAAACAGTGGGGCTCGACTGTGACAGAGCCGGATGTGGTGTGCCGAAGCGTCGGTGTTCCGGCACACCACTCACTTTTCTTTCCTTCCTCCTTCCTCAAATTTCCTTCGCACGCAAGTCGTTTGCCGGCTAGATCGCCGGTGAGCGGCTTGTTTGCGTTGTTAGACCAAGCGAAAATTTCGATTATTCGCAATGATGTGATGTATCCAAACGTTCCCGAATGAGGCGTACTTATGACCACAACGATTACCATCGCCAATCCCATTCTTCACGGAATGCATCCTGATCCGAGTTGGATTTGGGATGATGATCTTCGGCAAATCGTGCTTGTGACCTCCACCTTCGAACTGGTTCCAGGCTTGCCTATTTACGTTTCCAGGGATATGGCCCACTGGAAACACGTGTCGGATGCCATAGATGAGGAGTTGGCAAGACGTTTGCTCATTCCTTTCGTGGATGACTCGGGTGGCGTCTATGCGCCGACGCTGCGTAGGATTCGTGGCAAATACGTGATTGCCTGCACCATCGCTCGCATCAATGGACGCAAAGCCATCGCGGAAGGATGCTCCCAGGCCGAATTGGATTCGGCCCAGGCGGCGGAAGGCAACTTCGTTCTTGAGTCGGACTCGATCGACGGACCTTGGCGTGGGCCGTTCTGGATCGAGGGCGCCGAAGGCATCGATCCAGACATATTCGAGGACGGGGACGGCAACGTGTACTGGACCCAGACCCGTCCTGCGGTCAATCCGCAATGGGAAGGCC
>OGZF01001975.1_pt1 | contig 10771 bp, 7 predicted proteins | sample 1576771 | NCBI WGS metagenome assembly OGZF01 (sample SAMEA3541536, study PRJEB24748) | human gut metagenome | biome: human gut; feature: human-associated habitat; material: faeces | place: China | collected 2012
CGCGCTCGCGCTCGCAATGGGCGCCGCCCCGACGCCAGCTATGGCAGCCGGGCGCGTTGGAACCACAAAGGTAATGGTCAGGACCGAGATCGACAACGTTGAGTTCAAAGTTCCGACGGTTATTCCCTTCGTCGCCAAGGCCGACGGCACGCTTCAGGGCCCCTCGGAAGACGCGACCACCATCGACAACCATTCGGCCTACGGCATCCATGTCACCAACATGAAGATCGACGCCATGAACACCTGGACCATTGCCGCCGACGCCAAGGCCGGAACCGCGCAGAACTCCATCGACTTTAAGGTCGGCCCCGACGGCGCACTCCAGAACGCCAGCGCCGCAATGCAGGGGACGGGCCTCGATCTTTCCAAGAATGCAGCCTTCGACATGGGCTACCAGGGCATTGCCGGCGGCGCGGACAAAATTAAGCTCAAGACAAGCGGAAACGTCGCCCGCGTCACGCGCGACATCTTCCACGTAACCGGCGAAGGCGATCAGGTTGCAACGATCACCTGGACGGTCGAGCCCGGTGCGCACACGGCATAAGGCCGTCGCCCTGGCCACCGCCGTCAGTATCCTAGCGTTTGGGCCAGCCATGGCCTTTGCCCAGCAAGAACAGGCACAGGCCGCCACGCAAGTGACGGTCGACCTCTCGGAGCTCGGCCGCGAGGAACCGTTGGCTCAGACAGGCGACAGACGATGGCTCTTGGCAGCAGGCGCCACAGCAGCAGGTGCGGGAACCGCCGGCCTCGGTCTGCACATCAAACGCAGCCAGAAACGAAACACGGACAGGCCGCATTAAATTAGCTAAGGAGACCCCATGGCATCGAAGAACCTTTTGCCCGTCGTCGCACTCTGCGGCGCGCTCGCAACCGGAACGCCTGTCGCCGTTTGGGCGACTCCCGTCATGGCGGGCTCCTTACCAGCAGCCTTAAGTTCCGCACCAAATCCGTCGAGCGCCATTGCGTGCAAGCGTTTTTCGTTCGCACAGGCCGCAATCTCAACCTCGGGATGCCTTCGTCGTAATACGGACGGCTCGATAGTCGTGGATATCAAGCGTTCGAACAAGGCAAACGGCTCCCAGGCGGGGTGCGCTGTCTGCACATGGCGCTCGGTTGTGCTCGATGCAGATGGCGATCCATGCAATTTAGAGCTGCGCATCGACATCGCTTCGGTCGATGACTCGGCGAACGGAGCGAAGGTCGCCTTCGACGGTGCGTTTTTTGAGAAAGGAGGCGGTATATGTCTGGGCTGCGCCGCCGCGAATGCAGACGATGTGCAGCCCACCCTCTCATTCACGGCATCGTTGCGGCTGACCAAAGCCGGCACCGATGCCATCGCGGCGGGAGAAGCATCCCTGCTGTTCTACGCCGTCAGCACCAAAGACACAGACGCTCATTTCGAGAAGCCAGCCGGATCACTCAGCCTTACACGAGGGACAGAGGCAGGCCCTATTGAAATCGATGCCCACGCGCAAAGCAGGCAACGCATTCTTGCCGACCCGGCGCTTCTCGAAATGGAGTGGAACGGATCCGGAGCCATCGGGATTGTCCCCTCCGCGCTTGACGCCAAGACGCTCCCCTCAAACGACGAACCCCTCAACGCAACCATACAAGAAGAGAGCACGGACAAAGAAGCAGGTGCGGGCGACACGCCGTCGCCGACAAACAGCGTCCCAGCTTCTTTCGAAGCACCGAATGAGCCCGCTACCGGTCCAAACGATCCCGAGCTCGCGGACAGTCTGGGGCTTGCTGATCCTCAAGAGATCGATGAAGGTAACTGCTGCGTGCTTGCCGCCCTCGACCACACAGAGGTCATCGACGCCGCGAACATCGAAGTTGCCGCCGCCAATCAGCCCGTCCGCAAGTCGGCTATCATCGCATTTCCCGAATCCATCGAAGTCGTCTTTTTGCCATCGGGCGAGGTCGTGGCCCCAACACTGCTCACCTTGTTGGGCGCCAAGAATACTCGAAACGAAATTAAAAAGGTCACGGTTGTCGACCCTGCAACCACCGCTAAACTGCGTCTATACGCCGTTGCCCCAGACGGAAGCAAGACCTTGGAATTCGATGGCGACACACTTCTAGCCTGGCGACGTCTGGACATTATGCAAGACGTCTCGTATCAGATCGAACTCGAAGGGTTTGATCGTGCCCGCGATGCCAATATCATCGCCGCGGCTATTGAATCCCCACAGCGGCTTATGACACTGCGCTTTGACTACTATCCCTATGTCCCGACAACCACCTGAGGCTTAAATGCTGCGCATCATTCCTAATACCACTTATATAACGTATTAGATGAGTCGCGATGTGCCTCGCATTTCGTTCTGCTACGATTGCCACGTTGGCATCAATACAGGAGGGCTCATGCCGGGCTTGGGAACAATCATCAACGTTGCGCTTTTAGTTGCGGGCGGTCTTTTGGGATTAGCGGGCGGCCGCTTCATTACACCGCGCATCCAAGACACGCTCATGAAAGCATCGGGACTGTGCGTCCTGTTTATCGGCCTGGGCGGCACCATGCAAAAGATGCTCATCATCGATGGAAAGGCGCTAGCGACCACCGGTACCACCATGCTCATCGTCTCATTTGCGCTCGGTTCGCTCATCGGCGAGGCCATCAACTTGGAGGCCGCCATCGAGAACCTTGGCGAATGGCTCAAGCGCAAGACTGGCAGTGAGGGCGATAACGAGTTCACCAACGCTTTTGTCTCGACTTCACTCACCGTGTGCATCGGCGCCATGGCCATTGTGGGATCGATCCAGGACGGCCTGCTCGGCGACTGGTCAACGCTTGCCCTCAAGGGCGCACTGGACTGCATCATCGTCTGCACCATGACGGCCTCGCTTGGCCGCGGCTGCATCTTCTCCGCCCTGCCCGTCGCCGTGTTCCAGGGGACGATCACGTTGTTTGCCGGCGCGCTCTCCCCCATCATGACCACAGCAGCCCTCAACAGCCTTTCGCTCGTAGGCTCCATGCTCATCTTCTGCGTCGGCGTCAACCTCATCCGTCCTCAGACCTTCCGCACGGCCAATATGCTTCCCTCCGTCGTCATCGCCGTCATATACGCCCTCCTGTTCTAAATCTATCAGCGCAGCGGTATCTCGAACATCTGTTTGATGCTGTGCTATGATATGAGGTCACCGTAGCTGCGTTCGAGAGGAGGAGCGGTGGCCGACCAGGACATCAAGATGCTCATCGAGCGCATTATGGCCGAGGCCCGGACCCATCAGTCCGCCCGCTTCTCAAACGAAACCTACGCAGACGAGCCGATTCTCAAAACCGGCCGACAGATGCAGAATTTCCTCCCCGACCAGTACCGTAAAATGCGCGAGATATCGCGCTGGCAGGATGACCCCAAGGGCGGTGCGGGCCGCTGGCTTTCGGAAGCCGAGCTTTTTTACCGCCAGGGCCTGCTGATGGCCGACTTTGAGGACGACTGTCCCTACAACGGCACCTTTAAGTCGTACTTTCCCACCTACAACGCCATGAGCGACCGGCAACTGCGCGGCTACTTTACCTGGCGTGCCCAAGTGCGCCGCGGAACCGTCGAGGAAACGTCTACGTCCTTTGCCTTTCTGTATCTCTATGAGCTGATCTGCGGCATTGGCGTAGATAATCCACTCGATGGTTTTAACAAGATCAAGGCTTTTTGGGATGTCTATCGCGCCTTCGAGCCCGGCATCGACCGGTTTGCGCGCGTGTGGCTGCAAGATTACGCCGTGTTCCACGGGCTCGACCCCAAGCTGCTTCGCGACTCTAAAACCGTCATGTTCGATAACGCCCTTATCGAACTGCGGCGCGCGGCACGAGACCTTGCACCGGCACCGTCCGGCCAGACCCCTAAGCGTCGCAAAACCTCCGAGCCCACGCTCCCCCTTCCGCCCGATGAGGTGCGCGAGGAGCGACTCATGGCCGCCATCAACGCCCTCTCCACGTACAACCTAAGTAGCTCGCGGCTCGACCGCAGCCACCACCGTGATCTGCGCCACGTGGCGTGCGCCGTGTATGTCCGCATGGTGCGCTACTATGACACGCACCGAAAGACCGGCATCGTGGCAAGTTTATTTGGGGAGGAGACGGCCATGCCCTACACCATGTTTGCCTCGGCCGTATTCTTTGCGCCCGAGCGCCACGAGGACTGCGAATACCGCCTGGATCCTATCCATATCTACCGTTGCCAAAACGGCTTTTGGGAATGCATGCGCATCCATGGTAGTAGGCAAAAGAGCAGCAAGCTCGGTGAAATGATGCGCGCCTGCGACCAACGCCTGCGCCTGGCCCTGGACCCTGCCCACCCCCTTAAGGAAGAAAAGGTCCCCAAATATCTGGCCAAGATTATCGATGACGAGATTGTGGCATGGCTTTCGTGGGACGCCGCACACCAGCCCGTCAAAATCGATATCGATCTGAGCCAGCTGGGGCACATTCGGAACGCCGCTGCGCAAACGCGCGAAGCGCTTTTGATCGATGAGGAACGCGAGGATGGCGCGTCCGCAGAAGCCGAGGCAGCGGACTCAGGGCAACCGGAAGCCGAGCCCGTAGCCGACGCGACGGTCGAGGCGGTCGCGGCGGCCGCAGGGCAGGACGAGTCCGACGAGCCGACCATATCCACCGAACAGTTTGGTGTCGTGGCACCGCTTCTCGCGCCGACGCCCGCGTTCGCAGCGGCTGCGCCCGCTGACGCCACGAACGAACTCGCGCTCGCCGCAGACGCCTATCTCCGCGCGCTGCTCGAGCACAACGCAGTACAGGCGGAATCGGCGGTAGTGCAATCGGAGCAGAGCGAGGACATGCTCGTCGATACCATCAACGAGGCGCTCTTTGACCTGGTGGGCGACACCGTAATTGAATTTAGCGCGGCAGGGCCGCAGATTATCGAGGACTACGAAGCAGACGTGAGAGGATACCTAGACCATGAGTGATACCGCATCCGCAGCACCTCGCGTGCCCAAGCGCGTCGCTGCCGTCATTCTCAACTCGCTCAAGGGCGGCGTGGTCCCGCGCATCGGCCTTCCTTACATCACCGTAGGCCGCGAGGTCGAGATCCGCGCCCTGCTCACCGATCTGAGCCTCATCGCCGACGGTGGCGCGAGCTTCCGCTTTCTGGTCGGTCGTTACGGCGCCGGCAAGAGCTTTTTGCTCCAGACCATCCGCACGCACGCCATGGGCGAGGGATTCGTCGTCGCTGATGCCGACCTGTCGCCCGAGCGCCGCCTGCAGGGCGGTCAGGGACAGGGCCTTGCCACCTACCGCGAGCTCATCCGCAATATATCGACCAAGACGCGCCCCGAGGGCGGTGCGCTCAACCTTATCCTAGATCGCTGGGTCGCCTCATGTGCCGACGTCGACGAGTCGGTCGTCAATGCCCAACTGGCCCCGCTCGAGGAGATGGTCCACGGCTTCGACTTCACCCGCATGCTCCGCCGCTATCGCATGGCCGCATCCGGGGGCGACGAAGAGACCATGAGCCGCGTGACCAAATGGATCCGCGGCGAATACCGCACCAAGAGCGAGGCGCGCGCCGAGCTGGGCTCCTCGACCATCATCAGCGATGACGACTGGTACGACTACGTCAAACTCATCGCGCGTTTTTTGGTTTGCAGCGGCTACAAGGGCATGCTGGTGCTCATCGACGAGCTCGTGAATCTGTATAAGATTCCCAATGCCATCACGCGCCAGTACAACTACGAGAAGATCCTGACCATGTACAACGACACACTTCAGGGCAAGGCGCAGTACCTGGGCATGATCATGGGCGGCACGCCAACCTCCATCGAAGACCGCCGCCGCGGCGTGTTCTCCTACGAGGCTCTGCGCAGCCGACTCGCTCAGGGTCGCTTTGCGCGCCAGGACCTTAAGGACATGCTCGCACCCATCATCCGCCTGCAGCCGCTCACCTACGAGGAGCTACTGGTGCTCATCGAAAAACTCATGCAAATTCACGCCGGCTACTTTGGCTGGACGCCCACGCTTACCGAGAACGACTTGGTGGACTTCCTCAAGATCGAGTTCGGTCGTGTGGGAGCCGACACGCATCTGACGCCGCGTGAAGTCATTCGTGACTTTATCGAGTTGCTCGACATCCTATGCCAAAACCCCGACGCCAACGTGGCCGAGCTGCTGCAAAGCGTCGGCGGCGACGCGCTGGCGCCGGCAGCCGCAACAGGCGACACCGATACCGCAGGCGGCGACCGTAACTTCGCCGAATTCACCATCTAACCTGCCAAAAAGGGACAGGTTTATTTTGGCAGGCTCTATCTGGGCAAACGTTGAAGCAGTAATGCAGCAAGCCACTGCCCGCCGCGTTGAGAGATTCGCTTTTGAAAGGAGGCCTCGTGAACGCCTTTGACCGCTACGCCCCGTTTATCCAAGACTTCATCTACTCCCACGATTGGGAGAGCTTGCGCTCTATCCAGGTTGCGGCAGCTGATGCCATCTTTAACACGCAAGATAATGTGCTCCTGACGGCATCCACGGCTTCCGGCAAAACCGAGGCAGCCTTCTTTCCCATCCTGACCGAATTTTGGGAGAACCCGCCCGCGAGCGTGGGCGCCCTCTACATCGGCCCCCTCAAAGCGCTCATCAATGATCAGTTCGTCCGTCTCAATGACCTGTGCGAAGAAGCCGACATCCCCGTCTGGCACTGGCATGGCGATGTCTCGCAGTCGCACAAGGCCAAGCTCATCAAAAAGCCAAGCGGCATCTTGCAGATTACGCCCGAGTCGCTCGAGGCGCTCTTAATCCATAAGCACATGGCGATCCCGCGCATGTTCTGCGACCTACGCTATGTGGTCATCGATGAGGTCCACTCGCTCATGCGCGGCGACCGTGGCGGGCAGACGCTCTGCCTTATCGAGCGACTCTCGCGCATGGCCGGCGTACAGCCCCGACGCATTGGCCTTTCGGCCACCATCGGCGACCCCGAGCGCACGGGCGCTTTTCTCTCGAAGGGAACGGGGCGCGACTGCGTTATCCCCCGCTTTGAGGAACCGCGCCGCGTGTGGCGCATCTCCATGGAGCACTTCTACAACTCGGGCCCCCAGGCTCAGCAACGAGGATTCGTAGGCACAGGTCCACAAGAAGCCGAGGTGCTTGCTTGCGAGCGTATTGAGACGGCGGCGCCCGCGGCGCTGCCCGCATCCGGACAAGACATGTGCCACAGCGGACAGCTTACACAGGAAGAACACCGTCAACGTCGTGAGCAGGCGCGGGACAAGGCCGCTCCCAAAGACCGTCGCACTTCCTCGGCCCCCGAGGGCGAAGTCGACATCCCACGAGCGACCGAGCAGGCGCTTCTCAACCCCACCGACACGGCGCCCGACAACGCCGACCCCGGCATGGGCTATATCTTTGAGCATACGCGCGGCCGCAAATGCCTGGTCTTTGCCAACTCGCGCGAGGAGGCAGAGGCCGTGTGCTCCATGCTGCGCAGCTACTGCGAGAGCCGGCACGAGCCCGACCGTTTTCTCATCCACCACGGCAATCTTTCGGCATCGCTACGCGAGACGGCAGAAGAGCTCATGCGCGATGAGGAACAGGCGCAGACAACCGTCACCACCTCCACGCTGGAGCTCGGCATTGATATCGGTCGCCTGGAGCGCGCGTTCCAGATCGATGCACCGTTTACCGTCAGCTCCTTTTTGCAGCGCATGGGACGCACGGGACGCCGCGATCTTCCGCCCGAGATGTGGTTTGTCATGCGCGAGGAGGAACCCGAGCCGCGCACGATGATGCCCGAGACCATTCCGTGGAAGCTCCTCCAGGGCATCGCGCTCGTACAACTCTATCGCGAGGAAAAGTGGGTCGAGCCGCCCGAGCTCGATCGACTCCCCTACAGTTTGCTCTATCACCAGACCATGTCGACGCTCGCCAGCACCGGCGAGCTCACACCGGCCGAGCTTGCTCAGCGCGTGCTCACGCTCAGCTATTTCCACCGCGTCTCGGCCGATGACTATCGCGTACTGCTGCGCCACCTCATCAAGATCGACCACATCCAGGTCACCGAGGGCGGTGGGCTCATCGTGGGCCTCGCTGGCGAGCGCATCATCAACAACTTTAAGTTCTACGCCGTGTTCCAGGAAAACGAGGAGTTTACCGTTCGCAGCGAATCGGCCGAGCTGGGCACGATCGTCAATCCCCCACCGCCCGGTGAGCGCATCGCCATCGCCGGACACTGCTGGATTGTCGAGGAAGTGGACTGGAAGCGTCATACCGTCTTTGCCACGCAGGTCAAGGGCCGTGTGCCGGCCTACTTTGGCGACTGTCCCGGCGATATCAATACACACGTACTCGAGCGCATGCGCAAGGCGCTCAACGAGCACGCGGCATATCCGTACCTCATGGGCAACGCACGGGCACGCCTTGCACAGGCTCGTCATACCGCCGAGATTTCGGGCGCGGGAACTAAACCGCTCATTAACCTGGGCGGCGACACCTGGGTGCTCTTCCCCTGGTTGGGAAGCTACGCCTTTTTGGCGCTCGAGCGCATGCTCAAGATTAAATGCGCCGCGGAGCTGGACCTTCGCGGGCTCGATCCGTCGCGTCCATACTTTATGCAGTTTAAGATGAAGGCCGATGAGGAGACGTTCTTCGAGGTGCTCGCCGCCGAGGCTGAGAAGGACTTCGACCCCATCGAGCTCGTCTATCCCGGCGAGGTGCCTTATTTTGATCGCTACGACGAGTACGTTCCCGAGGAGCTTGTGCGCAAAGGCTTCGCCAAAGGCGTGCTCGACATCGAGGGTATGAAGCAGCGCGTCCTCAGCTGGCGCGACCACGCATAAGACCAGTCTTTTTGGGACGGGGCTTGTTGAGCTACTTTGGCATAACCAAGAAGTAGCTAAAGAAGCCCCTTCATAAACAGATTGGTCGCAGGGAGACGCGCTAGTCGTGGAGAGCGGTGCCGAGGAAGTCGGCATTGAAAGGCACGGCTTCGGCAAAGGCGTAGTCGCCGTCGCTGGCGATGAGCAGGTAATTCTCTTCGCCGCCAAACTCCGCATCGCCACATGGGACCACCCAGGCGTGGGCGAATACCTCGAGTGCCGTGGCAGCGCAATCGCGCAGGAACGTCACATCGCTCCCCTCGTTTGCGCTCACGATATTGGCCACGTAGATACCCCCGGGGTTCAGGCTGCCCCGCACTAAACGCAATGCCTCAACCGTCACCAGCTCGCGTACGGGCTCGGCACCGCCAAAGCAATCGCTCACGACCACATCGTAGCGACGATGACCCACGCTCGTCACGCCCAGATACGAGCGAGCCTCAGCGGTAATCACTCGCAGGCGATCGCCCACCGTGCGCTCCAGCTCGTCCAGGTAGAACCAACGGCGCGCCAGGCGCGTAATCTCGGCATCGTACTCAATGACGTCCATGCGCAAGCTCTCGTGCGACATCAGCGCAAACTTGGGATAGGCAAACCCGCCGCCGCCCAGCATGAGCATGCGGTCGATACCGTGACCATAGGCGTCATGCATTGCGCGCTCGGCCTCAAACACGTCGTCAAACGCACGATAGTACGCAAAGACGGGCTCTGCCCAACGCTCGCCAACGTAGCTTGCGCTTTGGTAGACTCCGCCTTGCACCAACACGCGAATCTCATCGCCGCCCTCATCGTGCACGCGTTTCACACGCGCCAACCCATTGCGGGTTCGCGCAACCTGCAGACAGACAGCACGAACAGCGACAGCGGCCGCACCAAGCGCCGCGGCTCCCAGAGCAACGCCGGCAACGACGCCGGCAGAAACACTCGGCTTGTTCATTTAGAGCTCCTTTTGCAGATAGAGTCCGTGGTCGTAGAAACCCAAATGGCGATAGTACTCGCGCGTACCGATCGCGCTAATCACGTTGATACGCGCATAACCCGCATCCCGGGCAATCTCGCACGCACGCTCCACCAACGAGCGCCCCAGTCCATGATGCTGAGCCGCCTGGCCTTGATCGCCCACGCGCGCTGCCATGCCATACACGTGCACCTCGCGAATCATCGCCTCGTCCGGCGTCGTCGGCAACTCGTCCGCATGCGCGGCAACAAACGCGCGGTCGGGCAGCGACAAGCGCAAAAAGCCCGCGATCTTGCCCTGCGGCGTCACCCACTGCAAAAAGCGCTCATGTGTCACCGGCGTCTCGTACGCCACGTCCTCGTCAAGGGTCAACTCGCCCAGGTCGGCGCCCGCCGTGCTGATCTCGCGATAGCGAATCTCGCGCACCTTGGCGCCCTTGCCCTGCGCCGCCAGGCGATTCTCGACCAGCTGGCGAAGGTTGGGCTTCTTGTTGCCCACCATGATGTCATCGGAACTAAAGTCGCGGATCATACGACTGATACGGCAGAACGCCGGCGTCACCACGATGTCGTCGGCTAGTACATCAAGCAGTTCTTCCTCGGTATAGGGGCGCCACTCGCCGCGCTCGTAGCAGCCCACCAGACGCGAGCCCTCGATGAGCGCACACGGGTAAACCTTGACCTCGTCGGGCGTAAAGGCCCCCTCGGTCATAAAGCGCTCGTAGTCGCGCTTGTCCCCCTCGGGTGTGGCGCCCAGCAAGTTGAGCATAAAATGCGCATGAATCTTAAAGCCAAACAGGCGCGCAAGCGAAAACGCCCGCTCAATCTGTGCCACCGAAATACGACGCTCGTTGATATCGAGCAGGTGCTGGTCGAGGCTCTGGATACCCATCTGAATCTTGGTGCAGCCCAGACGACGAATGAGCGTGAGCGCCTGCGGCGTTACGGCATCGGGACGCGTTTCGATAACGAGCCCGACCACGCGATGCTT
>OGZF01001980.1_pt1 | contig 10716 bp, 10 predicted proteins | sample 1576771 | NCBI WGS metagenome assembly OGZF01 (sample SAMEA3541536, study PRJEB24748) | human gut metagenome | biome: human gut; feature: human-associated habitat; material: faeces | place: China | collected 2012
GCGGCCTCCCCCTTTTTTGCGTTTACCGGGCGTAAATGACTCATTTACACCAGACGATCTTATCGTTTTTGGTATTGAGCTTTTATTTAAAGAAAATAAATCGAATAACAAGGGCAACTGCTATGACCGCAATGATAAAAAGCAGGATTGTCAGTCGATGCTGCTTGCGTCGTTTACTTGTCGAAACGAAGATTGATTTTCCCTGTTTTGGCGTTTCGAGATAGCGAGCCGAATGCGTCAAGGTTTGCTTTGGTCGAGGACCTCTTTGTCGATGAGTGGCGGATGCTTTCATCGGCTCATCACTAGCTGCGCTGTTTTTAGATAATGGTGCGTCTTTCAGATATACAGGGTCTCCCGAGGCGACGCCCATATGTTTACGTCCCGTTTGGGCATCCTCGAGCGTTTGATATCGATTTCTCGTCACATACTCGGGCTCCGGATCATTAATGGGCTCTTGCGAGATGTGGGGGCGATGGAACCGCGGCGGCTGCGTGGAAGTATCTTCCCCCTGCGTCGGCATAAACATTTTGTTCTGGTTTTGGTCGTCCATGATGCCCTTTAGCTCGTTACCAACAACGTGTACGCGCTCATTGTAAGCCCCTTGCTATTTGTAGCTGTGAACATACTTGTTATTTAAGCTCTGGTTCAAAGAACCTTAACCTTATTAAAACCTGAGTCAAACACACTTAGATATGCTTATAGTACTAGACTCAAAAAACTTTATAGTCGATGTATATATGAGCACTGGGTGGGCATATATAAGAGCGTCAAAAGAAGTCCCAGTCACCTAGAAGATGACTCGGCAGTCCTTAAAAGGAGTGGTAAACATGGCAAGCATGGTTCCTTATCGTTCGGTTTTTGGCGTTCGTCCTTCTGCTAGCTCGCTGTTCGATCTGTTTGATGATATGACTGACCTTGCAAACAACTCGATTGCTTCCAAGGCGTTTCCCGTTGACGTTGAGGATAAGGGCGACGGCTATGAGGTCAAGGCTTATCTGACCGGCGTCGCCAAGGACGATATCGATGTCGAGCTTAACGAGGGTCGTCTGTCCATTAGCGTGAATGTCGAGGAAGACGAGGAGAACGAGGGCAAGAACTTCCTGCAGAAGGAGTTCAGCTCGTACAGCGCGACGCGTGGCGTGTATCTAAAGGACGCTTCGAGCGAGGGCCTCTCGGCTAAGTACGCTGACGGCATCCTGACCGTTACGGTCCCCAAGATCGTCGAGAAGAAGAACGTTACGAAGATCTCCATCGACTAACTTCGTTGGTGTTCTGCGCTATTAAAAGACAGCAAAAGGGGCTGGGAAGCGATTCTCGGCCCCTTTTGCTGTCTAGGACAGTCTATTGAATGGTTACTGGCCGATGCTGGCTTGCGGGGCGTATCGAGAGTTTTCGCGATCCTTGGAAAAGGGTTGCGGAGCTGCCGACCTCGTCATCCAGGGTTGCGGTCAGAGCTTTGGCATAGCTTTTGACGGTAAGGCTCGGACGATTGTTATCTTGGCTGATATGCATGGCAATGAGCTGTTCGGTGCGTTCGGTAACAAGTTCGCGCGCGGCTTCGGCGGCTTGGCCATTGGAGAGGTGTCCCCTTGCAGACAGGATGCGCTCCTGAAGAAAGCGGGGATATTCTCCTTCGCGCAGCATGGTCACATCGTGGTTGCTTTCGAGTGCGAGGACTCGACAATCTTCGAGGGTGTTCATGGCTTGGCTCGATAGCTCTCCGGTGTCGGTGGCAAAACCGATGGAATCATCGAGGGTGTCGAATCGATAGCCGACTGGATTGATGACATCGTGTGACGTTGAGTAGGTTTGCACGTGGATGCCGGCAATGGATAGGGTGTCACCGGGATCGAATTCCTCGACAGGCAGATGCGAAAGATTTTCTTTGCCCGAAAGTGTGCCCCTGCTGGCAAAGAGGGGGCCGTGCCAGTGCTTGCACCAGACATCGAGGCCCTTGATGTGATCGCTATGCTCATGAGTAATGAGAAGAGCCGAGACGTTGTCTGCCGAGAGCCCCAGTTCTGCCATGCGCTTTAATGTCTCGCGGCGAGACAGTCCGTCATCGACCATAATGAGCCCCTGCGGGCCCTCGATGAGTGCGCAGTTGCCTTTAGAGCCACTGCCGAGGATATGAAGGTGCAGGCAAGACATAAGATTCCAAAGGATACAATGGGTGCGGACGAATAAAGGAGGAAGCGAATGCCAACGGTATCACAGCATTACGGACACCATGCCGTGCCTGGGGCAGTCGATGAGACCCGGACGAGGCAGCAGGCAGCTCCTGTCGTGCTCATGGTATCAGGCGGCGCGGACTCGACGGCACTGCTTCTTATGGCGTGCACATCAAAGCTGGATATCCAAGACGGACGCGGTGTTGCCCCCATTGCTCGCGAGCGCCTGCATGTGCTGCATGTAAACCATCATCTGCGCGGCAAGGCGTCCGATGGCGACGAGGCCTTTGTGCGTGAGCTCTGCGCGCAATATGGTTTACCGCTGTGTGTGGAGCACGTTTATTTTGATGGGGAGTCGGGCAATATTGAGGCCGCGGCCCGCGAGGTGCGCTATGCCGCGGCGCGGAGGTATGTTCGCGAACTCTGCGCCCAGACGGGGGCACCGCGAACGGCGGCTCGTATCTGCACCGCGCACACGTCTTCGGATCGCGCGGAAACGTTTTTGATGAACGCGATTAAGGGTTCGGGGCCCGCTGGTCTATCGAGCATTCCTCGCCGGAGGAATATCGTGGTGCGTCCCTTGCTCGACCTAACTCATGGCGAGCTCGTGGGCTATCTACAGGTACATGGTCAGCCGTGGCGTGAAGACGAGAGCAATGAGGATATCTCGTATCTGCGAAACTACGTGCGCCATCGGGTAATGCCAGTGGTGGCACAGCGTAATGCGAGCGTGTGCAAGACGATTGGCGCCGCCTGTGAGATCTTGGGTGACGAAGATGCGTTTCTATCCCAGCTGTCGGCACAGGCGTTTCGAAGCTGCCTGCGCAAGGAGGCGGCGGGCGCGCTAGTGCTCGATGCCAGACGCCTTGCTGCGGCCGAGGTGGTAATCGCGCGGCGCATCGTGCGACTGGCGATCAAACGCATCGATCCGGGCGCTCGTCCAGAGATGCGACATGTGGAGCGAGTCCTTTCCTGCGTTGCCGAAGGCACAGGCTCGGTCACGCTTCCGGCGGGAATTGACGCGCGCGTCGAGTTTGGCATGCTAGCGATTAAGGCGCCGGCGGCTCGTGAGGGGCTGGTTGCGGACTGGATTACCATACCCGGTCGTTTGCCGTTGGGCGGGGGGCGCATGCTGGTCGCAGAGCCGATGGCCGTTGAGCCGGGATGCGATATCGTGCGCCGCGCCCGTGAGCTTGCGGCTGCCGGGGAAGTGACAGCTTTGGTAGACGCGGCTGCCCTGGGTTTTGCCGACAGCGATAGTGAGCGGATCCTGGCGGGCTCACGTGGCGAGATCCCTGCAGAGGCGCGATTGGCGCGCCTGTGGGTGGACGGTCCCGCACCGGGAGACGTGATGTGCCCGTTAGGAATGAGTGGCCGAAGCAAGAAGGTATCCGACTTGCTAGGCGAGGCTCGCATTCCCGTTTCCGAGCGCGCCGGCGTGCCCGTGGTGAGGACGGCGCCGGGGGGCGCCGTGGTGTGGGTCGCCGGAGTTCGCGCGGACGAGCGTTTTAAGTGCACGGCCGCAACGCGCGTGGCATATCTGCTCCGCGTGGTCGATGCGGAATAGCGTCCCACGCCAGCTATTCTGTGCGACGTTGACGGTATTCCCGCGCTGATGGCGTACGGGCTGGAAAATATACCCCGTGCGCTGCTAAAATGTGAAGTTCGCGTCCATACGGCGGTGTGTGGGCGATAAGCACAAGAAAGGGTTGTCATGGCTTCTCAACATCCGGATATCGAGAAGGTTCTGTTCACGCAGGAGGATATCGACGGTATCGTCTCTCGCCTGGGCGAGGAGATTACTCGCGACTACGCGGGTAAGGATCTGGTGCTGATTGCGGTCCTGCGCGGCGCCGTGGTCTTTATGGGCGACCTGATGCGTAAGATCGAGCTGCCGACCAACATCGATTTCATGGCTGTTTCGAGCTATGGCGACGGTGTGAAGTCCTCGGGTATCGTGCGTATCATTAAGGACCTGGATATCGACATCCGCGGTCGCGACGTGCTGATCGTCGAGGACATTCTGGACTCGGGCCTGACGCTCAAGTATCTGATGAAGAACCTCGAGAGCCGCAAGCCCGCTTCTCTGGAGGTCGCCGCCTTCCTGTGGAAGGACGTTGAGGACCGCGTCTCGGCCATCACGCCCAAGTATGTTGGAACCCATTGCCCCGATGCCTTTGTGGTGGGCTACGGCCTCGACTATGCCGAGCGCTATCGTAACCTTCCGTATCTGGGCATTTTGAAACCGGAGGTTTATTCGTAAGATGCCCGACGACCGTAACGATAACAATTCCCAGACTCCCCGGGACCCAAAGATCCCGGGGATGCCCGGAGGCAAGAAGCCCACGCGTACGGGCTGGCTGTATTTTATTTTGGCTTGCGCGCTTCTGGGCTACGCCTTCTTTAACATGGGCTCCGGCTTTGCCAATTCCAGCAATACCGTTAAGCTCGCGACGAGCGAGATGGTGAGCGCCATCAAGCAGGATCGCGTCGAAGATCTGACCTATACGGTTCAAGACGGAAGCGTGACGGGTCATTACTGGAAGACGAAGAAGGACAAGGGCGATACGAGCGAGCTCAAGAGCTTCTCTTCGACCTATGTCGGCTCCGATTCGCTTGCCGAGCTCATGGCGGAGCACCCCGATACCAAGTACATCGTCAACACCAACGATCCCGATTTTTGGGGCGACTTGGCGATGAGTGTGCTTCCGACGATTGCCCTGATCGCCATCATGTTCTACTTTATGCGCCAGATGATGGGCGCCAACAACAGGAACATGCAGTTTGGCAAGACCAACGCCAAGACCAACGAGGCCACACGCCCCAAGGTCAAGTTTGAAGACGTTGCCGGCGTGGACGAGGCAGTCGAGGAGCTCGAGGAGATCCGTGACTTTTTGAGCGATCCGGATCGCTATCGCAAGCTGGGCGCCAAGATCCCGCGTGGCGTGTTGCTGGTTGGCCCTCCGGGCACCGGTAAAACGCTGCTGGCCAAGGCTGTTGCCGGCGAGGCGGGCGTGCCGTTCTTTAGCATCTCGGGTTCCGACTTTGTCGAGATGTTCGTAGGTGTCGGCGCCAGCCGTGTGCGTGACCTCTTTAAGGAGGCCAAGTCCCAGGCCCCGTCGATCATCTTCATCGATGAGATCGACGCCGTGGGACGTCAGCGCGGAGCCGGCTTGGGCGGCGGTCACGACGAGCGCGAGCAGACGCTCAACCAGCTGTTGGTCGAGATGGACGGTTTTGAGGAGAGCGAGTCGGTCATCCTGATCGCTGCGACCAACCGTCCTGACATCCTGGATCCGGCATTGCTGCGTCCCGGCCGTTTTGACCGTCAGGTTACGGTCGACCGTCCGGATGTGAAGGGCCGCGAGCAGATCTTGCGCGTGCATGCCGAAAAAAAGCCGATGGACGAGGACGTTAAGTTTGAGAAGCTCGCCCAGATGACCGTTGGCTTTACCGGTGCCGACCTGGCGAACATGCTCATTGAGTCTGCACTGTTGGCTGCTCGCCGCCATCGTTCCGTGATCTCGATGGACGAGGTCGAGGAATCGATGGAGCGCGTGATTGCCGGACCGCAGCGCAAGGGTCGCGTGATGACCGAGGCCGAGCGCGCACCACGATTGCCTACCACGAGAGCGGTCACGCCCTGGTGGGCCACATCTTGGAGCATTCCGATCCGGTTCACAAGATCTCGATCGTCAGCCGCGGTCAGGCCCTGGGCTACACGCTGCAGCTTCCGCAGGAGGACCACTTCCTCAAGACTAAGAACGAGATGCTCGACGAGCTCGCCGTGTTCTTGGGCGGTCGCGTTGCCGAGGAGCTCATGTGCGATGACATCACGTCGGGCGCGAGCAACGACCTGGAGCGTGCGACCAAGATGGCGCGCGAGATGGTTACGCGTCTGGGCATGAGCGAGGAGCTGGGCACGCAAGTGTTTGGCGAGGCGCAGCATCAGGTGTTCCTGGGTCGCGATTACGCCGATCACCAGGATTACTCCGAGGAGACGGCACGCCGCATCGATATCGAGGTTCAGCGCATCATGCGCGAAAAGCCCATCGTCGTGCGGTCGAGATTTTGGATGCCCGTCGCGATCAGCTCGATCTGATGGCGAAGGTGCTGCTTGAGCGCGAGACCGTCGAAGGCGACGCCGTGAACGCCCTGCTCGACAACGAGTGGAATGCCTACCTTGAGCGCGAGGGCGATATCCTGGCGGCCAAGGAGGAGCGCAATGCCAAGGCGGCCGGCATGCCGACCAAGAAGCGCGCGCCTCGCATGAGCGAGGAGGAGCTGGCGGCCATGCAGGAGGATGCCGAAGCCGCATCCGATGATGCTGACGATGACCATGCCGTCGTCGATGCCGATGCCGACACCGACGCCGACAAATAGTCTTTGTGGCGAAAGCCTCTGCGGGGAAACCTGCGGAGGCTTTTTCTTTTGAGCGATATGGGGCCGTCTGTTGATTGGGGACAGACTTAAATGAGCGTTTTCACGCATTTAAGTCTGTCCCCAATCAACATTGCTGCGGCACTTTGCTCGGCTAAAGCGTACAATAGCGCCTATGCGAAAGGGGAACAGATGATCAACGAAACTATGTATGCTCGCGGTGCGGAAAGCTCCATCATCCGTGAGATTTTTAGCTATGGTCTTGAGCGCAAGGCGCAGATCGGTGCGGAGAACGTATTCGATTTTTCGCTGGGCAACCCGAGTGTTCCGGCGCCCGCTGCTGTGGCTGAGTCGATTAAGAAGGCCCTGGAGCTGCCGAGTGACCAGTTGCACGGCTACACCCCCGCTCCGGGCCTGCCGCAATGTCGAGCAGCCGTCGCCGAATCGCTCAACCGCCGCTTTGGAACGAACTATGAGGGCAAAGACGTCTTTATGACGGTGGGTGCCGCGGCTTCGCTCACCTGCACGCTCAACGCCGTTACGAACCCGGGCGACGAGGTTATTGTTATCGCCCCATACTTTCCGGAGTATCGCGTTTGGATTGAGAAGGCCGGCTGTACGTGTGTTGAGGCGCTCGCCGATGAGGATACGTTCCAGCTGAGCGTGGACAACGTGCTCAAGGCGATTAGCGATAAGACGGCGGCCGTCATCATCGACTCTCCCAACAACCCGACCGGTGCCGTATATACGCGCGACACGCTGACGCGACTGGCCAATGTTCTGCGCGAGGCCAACGCTCAGCGCGATCCCGAGAATCCGATTATGCTCATCTCGGATGAGCCGTACCGCGAAATCGTGTACGGTGCCGAGGTGCCTTGGGTGCCCTCGATCTACGAGCACACCATCGTGTGCTACTCGTATTCCAAGTCGCTGTCGCTGCCGGGTGAGCGCGTGGGGTGGATCTTGGTTCCCAACACCAATCCGCAGGCTGCCCGTCTGATGCCGGCTGTTGCGGGTGCTGCCCGTACGCTGGGTTTTGTATGCGCACCGGCACTCTTCCAGCGCGTAATTATCGACTGCATCGATGAGCCGAGTGACGTTGAGGCCTATGCACGCAACCGCACCGCGCTTACCGACGCACTAGCGGAGTATGGCTACACCTATGTTGAGCCGGATGGCGCGTTCTACCTATGGGTGAAAGCGTTGGAGCCCGATGCGAATGCGTTTTGCGAGCGCGCAAAGAAGTATGAGTTGCTTGCGGTTCCCTCGGACAGCTTTGGTATGCCGGGCTGGTTCCGCCTGGGCTATTGCGTGAGTTACGAGACGATTATCAATTCGCTACCCGCTTGGAAACAGTTGGCGGACGAGTATCGTTAAAAGTAAAGCGCTCTGCCTACAATGTTTTACGTGAAACGGGGTTTGGTGTTAAGCCGGACCCCGTTGTCATGGACGTTGTGTCTTTGGGATGGAGTGGTTTTACGACTATCGAAGGCTATGCGTACAATGAATATAAGCGACGGCCGTGCCAGATAAGGAGACCTGATGCCCTACCTGCTTTCTTGTGACATTCATACCCATACGATGTTCTCTGCGCATGCATATTCGACCATTGAGGAGAATGTGTACTGGGCGGCAGAGCGTGGCCTGCAGGTGCTCGGATCTGCCGACCATCTGAGCTCTATGGTTACGGCTTGCCCTAATGACCTGCGCAGTTATCAGTTCTTTATCAACCAGGATATCTGGCCGCGCATTTGGAGCGGCGTGCTGGTGCTGCGTGGTGCCGAGGCCGATATCGTTTCGCTGGACGGAAGCCTGTTTGGCGAGGACACTCCTGTCACGCTCGATATTGCCGGCGATTCGTATAGTCGTGAGCATTCGCTGTTCGATTTGGTGACGCGTAATTTGGATTATTTGGTGGCAAGCGTGCATAACCCGCAGTTTGCCGAAGGCGCGGCGCTCGCCCAAACGACCCAGATGTACATCAATGCCCTGGAGCACCCCAAGGTGTTCATGCTTGGGCATGCGGGTCGTTCGGGCGTGCCGTTCGATATCGATGAGGTGCTGTTGGCGGCCAAGGCCAAGCACAAGATCATCGAGATCAACAACCATAGTCTTGAGCATGGCACGGATGCCGAGCATTGGAACGTGTGTCGCAAGATTGCCGAGCGCTGCGCCGAGCTGGGCGTGGGGATCGGTGTCTCGACCGACGCACACATTGGTATGGCCATTGGCAAGCTCGACCAGGCGCGCAAGATGCTCGACGAGATTCACTTCCCGTTGGATTTGATCGTGACGCGCGATCGCGAGACGCTGCTGCGCGAGATGGCGGCAGCCGGCGTGTGCGACCTGCGCAAGGGGATGTAGCGGAGTTCATAAACCAAGCGAAGGGGGCAGTCCAGACGGGCCGCCCCCTTTCTTGTGCCGGTGGATTAGCGGCGCTCGAGGACCGCGACGGTCTCGGTGTGGTCGGTATGAGGGAACATGTCGACCGGCGTGATCTTGAGCAGGCGATAACCTCCGTCGAGGAGCTGGTGTAGGTCGCGCTCTTGGGTGACGGGGTTGCAGCTGATATAGGTGATGCGGCGCGGCTTAAGTGCGCAGGCGGCTTCGAGGAACTCGGGTGTGGAGCCGGCGCGCGGCGGGTCGATGGAGAGAACGTCAACGCGCTCGTTGTTATCGGCAGCGTCCAGGATGTAATCGGTGGCGTCGTCGGCCATAAACCAAGCGCTGCGGGTGAGGCCGTTGAGCTCGGCATTGCGGCGTGCGTCGGCAATGCCCGCCGGGTTGCGCTCCACACCGAGCAGCATGATTCCGATACCCTTGTTCTGGGCTTCTTTAGCTGCGCAAAGACCGATGGTGCCGCTGCCGCAGTAGGCATCCATAAGCACATCGTCCTGGCGCAGATCCATGCCATCGATAGCGAGCTGGTAGAGCAGCTCGGTCTGCTGCGGGTTGGTCTGGTAGAACGCGGTAGGGGAGATATCGAATTCGCAACCGAGCAGCTGGTCGCGCATGCACTCGGCGCCATAGACGATGCGAGTCTCCTCACCCAAGATGGCGTTACCGGGGCGTCCGTTGATGTTTTGGGCAACGGTGACGATATGCGGATCGAGTGCGGCGACAGCCTCAAAGAACTCCTGCGCATGCGGCAAGTCGCGCTGAGCGGTCACGAGGGTGACCATAATCTGGTCGGTACGCCAACCGCAGCGGACGACGGCATAGCGGAGCAAGCCCAGATGCTTGTCCTCGTTAAAGGCGGGAATGTGCAGGCGCTCAGCTTCACGCGCGATGCCGTTAAGAATCTGTCGGGCGCCCGGTACCTCGACGGGGCATTCGGGCACGGCAACGATTTTGTGCGAACCGCGCTCAAAGAAGCCGCAGCGGACAGCGCCCTCCTTACCGGGAGCAAAGGGAGTGGCAGCCTTATGACGAAAACCACGCGGCGCAGGATACTTGCCCGGGTCGCCCAAGGTGACGCCCATACCGCGAATGGGGTCGACGCTAATACCCTCGCGCTCGCAAAGAGCAGCAAAAAGCTCCTCCATAGCAGCCTGCTTAGCTGCCAACTGCTTTTTATAAGGACGATTGAGCGCCGTGCACCCACCGCAAGCTTTCATGATCGAACAGGGAGACTTGGGGTCCACAACCTTACGCGCAGACGAAACCGGATCTTTATGCGAGCGCTTGGAGCGAGTCTGAGATGCCTTATCCTCGCTCCGACGAGAACTGGGGCGCTTGGCCTTAGCCTTGCCCTTGGCCGACTTACCCTTCGCATCCTGAGATGACTTGGATTTCGTAGAAGATTTTTTCTCCTCCGACCCTTCAGTCGCTTCGATCAAAGCACGACGAGCCCTACGCTCCGCACGAGATTCTGCCATGAATTAACCCCACTAATTTACAAATTTAAATCTGAAAGCATTGTACCGTGCCAAGCTAGCGGACGATATGCAAGCACCCATTTCATGTTAGTGATAAGCCCAACGACGTTTGCCCGCCGGGTGCCGGGGCTGGGGTTAAGTTTGTCGCGAATTCCGCACGAACAGGAGAGCACTTAATGTGCTCTCCGTCGTGAGCAGGACTGTAGAGCAGCAACCTTAATATGTCTCAGGCCCGCCCCCTCCGCCGCACACTGGGAACGCCACGTTAATGTCTGCTAAACCTTGCT
>OGZF01001993.1_pt1 | contig 10645 bp, 6 predicted proteins | sample 1576771 | NCBI WGS metagenome assembly OGZF01 (sample SAMEA3541536, study PRJEB24748) | human gut metagenome | biome: human gut; feature: human-associated habitat; material: faeces | place: China | collected 2012
GAGCGCCTGCCTTACAAGCAGGATGTCAGCAGTTCGATCCTGTTATCGCCCACCAAACTCTATTCAAGGAACTGGAGCATGAAGGTTTTCACCATCGTGCACGGTTCCTTTTTATTTTAGTTTGTAGTATGGAGTTTGTAGTTTGTAGAAGATGGCTTTAAATTTAAAAACCTTCACTACAAACTGCAAACTTAAAACTCAAAAGAGGCTGTCGCACGCACGACAGCCTCTTTTTTGCGCGCAGCGCCTGTACCAATATTCGTATTTTGTACTACCGTCCATTGTCGTGTTACGGAACCGAAAGGCCATAAAAGAGTTGTCTTTATGGCCTTTTTTCATTATCATGAGAATATAGATGTTTTTGCGTACAGACAGGAGGCCGACTATCATGGCAGATACGATAAAAAAATGGGAAAAAATGAGACAGGCATTGCAGTTATCCGGCGCAGATCTGCGGGAACTGGCACAGCATTTCCGGAAGAGTGCCGAAGACGCTCTGGAAGGGAAGGCGAGCTCCCTTTCGGCGCTGCGCACCTATCTGGGCTTGCCGACGGGACGGGAAACGGGGACCTTCCTGGCCCTGGATTTCGGCGGCACGAACGTCCGGGCTTCGCGCATCCGCCTTATGGGCGAACAGGGCTTTGCCGTAGAAAGCAAGGTGGCCAAACCCTTGAAATGCGCTGACTACGACTACACGTCTTCGTCGAAGACGGCAGACGAACTCTTCGACTTCATCGCCGCCATCGTCAAGGAAGCGGCTGACGGCAATCACGACTATAAACTGGGCTTTACCTTTTCCTTTGCCGTCGACCAGACGTCGGCCAAGGATGCCAGCCTCATCGCCTGGTCCAAGGAAATCGCTGTTCCCGGCGTGGCCGGCCAGTCCATCAATGGCCTGCTGAAAGAGGCCCTCGTCCGGGCCGGCCTGGACCGCATCGAACCGGTGGCCCTGCTCAACGATACGACGGCGACCCTCCTTTCTTCGGTCTATCAGCACAACCCGTCGCGCATCGGCATCGTCTGTGGCACGGGCTTCAACATGTGCTATTATGAACCGGCCCTGCAGATGATCGTCAACCTGGAAGCGGCCGGCTTCGACGGCGGCCCGGCCACGGTCTGGGACCGCCTCGTCGATGAAGCGTCTCAGCTGCCTGGCGACCATCCCTTTGAAAAGATGATCGGCGGCCGCTATTTGAGCGAAGTCTGCCGCGTCGTCTTTGGCGAATACCTCAAACGGGATATCCCGTATTTTACGACGCGCGACATGAACGAACTCATTTCCGGCCAGCAGACGGCAGAAGAACTGCTCGGTTTCGCCGTCAGCGAAGAAGAACAAGAAGGACTCTGTGCCCTGGTCCGGGCCGTCTTTGCCCGGGCAGCCCAGTTCATCGGGGCGGCCAGCTTCGGCCTTCTCAGTCACTTGGCAGCGGATAAGGGCTTTACGGAACAGTCCATCGCCATCGAAGGCAGCCTGGTCGAAAAGATCAAAGGCGTTCCGTCGCTCATCGAAGATGCCATCTGCGTCTTCTGCATGGCTCCGACCGAAAATACGCGCATCCACGTCATCCCCAACAGCAACGGCGCCTCCGTCGGCGCTGCCATCGCTGCGGCACTTTGTAGATAATAGTCAGCCAGCGGAAGTGCTATTCTATACAGACAGCTTCTTATGGAGTTTTGAGTTTGTAGTTTGCAGTGAAATGGCAGCCTTTTTCTGTGCGGCACAGCGCCCACCAGCTTGACGTCCGTCCCTGGATTCCTTATAATGAAACTATGACCCGGCCCCTGCGGATTTTTCCGCCGGGGCCTGTTTCGTGAAGGGGGAACCAGCCATGCAACTTGCCGAACTCATCAACGCCCATCGTCAGCAGCTCAATAATACGGATATGGGAATATGGAAGTACATCTTGCAGCACCGCGCCGCTGTCCGCCACAGCTCAATCCATGAACTGGCCAAGGCCTGTCACGTCTCGACGACGACCATTGTCCGCTTTGCCCAGAAATTAGGCCTCGACGGCTTCGGTGAATTCAAGATGCTCCTCAAGCGGGAAGAACCGGAAATTTCCTGCTATGATACGAATGTCATGGACGAACTCCAGCGCTTCTATGAACAGACCGTGGACAAGCTCTGCAGCCGTAACTTCGATAGCGCCAGCGCCCTCGTCCATGAAGCCAACCGGATTTTCACCTATGCGTCGGGCTACGTCCAGAATAACGTCGTCCAGGAGCTGAAGCGTCTTTTTTTCTACGACAACGTCATGCTCTACGACGTACCGGCACGGGAAGAATTCCGCAACCTCATCCGGACCATGACCAAAGACGACTTGTTCATCATCGTCTCCTTCTCCGGCGAATCGCCGGCCGTCAAGGAACTGGCCCAGGCCCTGAAACTGCGGGACATTCCCTTCATTTCCATTACCCGCCTGCACGACAATACCCTGGCGTCGCTGTCGACGGTCAATTTTTACGTCTCGCCGGCCCGCTTCCAGCTCTACGACAAGGAAGACGACCACGTCGCCTTTCAGTCCATGATGCCTTATTTTGTCCTGGCTGAGATATGGTATGTGAAATATTGTATGTATCTGCACCATTTGAAACAAGAACAAGAGACTTCCCGATAGGCTGTACCAAAGTACAGGAAATGTACCAGGTTACAGGCCGGGGGCCGTGTGCCAGAACGCCGCGAATCTATTGTATTCGCGGCGTTTTTTTTATATCCTGTTACTAAAGAAAGCTTATGTACTTTGTTTCACAAACGGGAGGAATTGTCTATGTCATTCAACAAGGACCGCGTGATGCAGGAACTGCAGCGTTTTGGCGGCGCTATGTACACACCGGTCATCTTATTCGCCTTCTTCGGGCTGACTGTCGCCTTGTCGATCATCTTCAGCAATACGGGCCTCTTCGGCAGCCTGGCAGAAAAAGGGACCCTCTGGTATGATTTCTGGTACGTCGTCCAGCAGGGCGCCTGGACCGTCTTCAATCAGATGCCGATCCTCTTTGCCATCGCCGTTCCCATTGGCTTTGCCAAGAAAGAACAGGCCCGCTGTGCCATGGAAGGTTTCGTCATCTACATGGTATTCAACTATTTCATCGCCGGTATCCTGACCCTTCACGGCAGCTACTTCGGCGTCGACTATAGTCAGAACGCCGGTGCCGGCACGGGCCTGGCCATGATTGCCAACATCAAGACCCTGGACATGGGCATGCTCGGCGCTATCTTCATTGCCTGCATCTCGGCCTACTTGCACAACCATTTCTATGATACGGAAATCCCGGACTGGCTCGGCATCTTCAAGGGACCGGCCTTCGTCGTCGCCGTCGGCTTCCTGGTCATGCTGCCCATGGCGCTCCTCTTCTGTTACATCTGGCCGCCTATCCAGCACGGTATCGAACAGTTCCAGTTCTTCCTCAAGACCAGCGGCATCTTCGGCGTCTGGGCTTACACCTTCTCGGAACGCATTCTCTTGCCGGCAGGCCTGCATCATTTTATTTACCTGCCCTTCATTTACGGTCCGGCTGTCTGCGACGGCGGCATCCAGGCTTACTGGCTGCAGCACCTCAATGATTTCGCCACCAGTGCTCATTCCCTGCGGGACATGTTCCCCCAAGGCGGCTTTGCCCTCCACGGCAGTGCCAAAGTCTTCGGCCTGCCCGGCGCAGCCCTGGCCATGTACTATTGTGCCAAACCGGAAAAACGCAAGAAAGTCGCAACCCTGCTCATTCCGGCTACGATTACCGCCGTCCTCTGCGGCATTACCGAACCGATTGAATTTACCTTCTTATTCGTCGCTCCGCTCTTATACGTCGTCCATGCCGTCTTAGCGGCTACCTTGTCGGCGACGCTCTATTTCATCGGCCTGTCGGGCAACTTCGGCGGCGGCCTCATCGACTGCTTCGTCCAGAACTGGATCCCCTTGTTCCGCTATCATGCCTGGACCTACATTTTGCAGATTGCCATTGGCCTCGGCTTTACGGCCATTTACTTCGTCGTCTTCCGCTTCCTCATCCTTCACTTCGATTTGCCCACGCCGGGCCGTACCGATGATGGCGGCGAAGACAAATTGTTCACCAAAGCGGAATACAAAGCCAAGAAAGAAATGGAAAAGAAAGGCATTGCCGGTGGTGCCGATGCCCTGAAAGCCCAGGTCTTCCTCGATTGCCTCGGCGGTCCGGACAATATCCGCGAAGTCACCAACTGCGCAACCCGCCTGCGCGTCACGGTCAACGACCCGGATAAGGTCGCTGCGACCAGCAAGTTCACCAATGCCGGTGCCTTCGGCCTGGTCAAGAACGGCCACGCCATCCAGGTCATCGTCGGCCTGTCCGTGCCCAATGTCCGCGGCCACTTCGACGCCCTCATGAAAGGGGAAATGCCGGCAGCCGTAGAAAGCACGGTTCCGGAAACGAAAGAAGCTTCGGCAGAAACGCCGGCAGCTCCGGCTGCTGAATCCGTCGCTTCCGTCGATGAAGACGACCGTTCCATGAAGCTGAAAGCCTTTGTTTCTGGCGACCTCGTCGACATCAGCGAAGTACCGGACGATGCCTTCTCGCAGAAGATGATGGGCGACGGCGTCGCTATCAAACCGTCGGGCGATACTATCGTCGCCCCGGCAGACGCGACCGTTTCCATGATCATGGAAAGTTCGCTCCATGCGATTGGTCTGGAACTGAGCAACGGTGCCGAAGTGCTCATCCACATCGGTTTGGATACAGTCAATATGAATGGCGAAGGGTTCACGTTGCTGACCCAGCAGGACGCCCAGGTCAAAGCCGGTGACCCCTTGATCCGCTTCGACCGTGATGCCATCGCCAAAGCCGGCTATAACGACATCGTCATCATGGCCGTCACCAACTCGACGGAATACCCGCAGATGAAGAAGGAACCGGATCAGCCTGTCGTCGCTGGTGAAACACCGATTGTCATTTTCTAGGAGGGTTTTATGGATACTTTAAAATGGTGGCAGCAGACGGCTGTCTATCAGATTTATCCCCGCAGCTTCCAGGACACGACGGGCAGCGGCGAAGGCGATATTGCAGGCGTTACGCGCCACTTGGATTATCTCAAGAAGCTCGGTGTCGGGGCCATCTGGCTGACGCCGGTCTACCCGTCGCCCATGGTCGACAACGGTTACGATATCAGCGATTATACGGCCATCGACGGGCGCTACGGCACGACAGAAGATATGGATACCCTCATTGCCGAAGGGAAAAAGCGGGATATCCGCGTCGTCATGGACCTGGTGTACAACCACACGTCGGACCGGCACGCCTGGTTCCAGGAATCGAAACGCAGCCGCACGAACGACAAAGCGGACTGGTACATTTGGCGCGATGCCAAAGAAGACGGCTCGGCGCCGACGAACTGGCGCTCCATCTTCGGCGGCCCGGCCTGGACGTGGTGCGAAGAACGGCAGCAGTATTACCTGCACACCTTCGCCGTCGAACAGCCCGATTTGAACTGGGAAAATCCGGCCGTCCGCCAGGCCCTCTATGATGCGGCCAACTTCTGGATAGCCAAAGGCGTCGGCGGCTTCCGCATCGATGCCATCGTCTACATCAAGAAACCGGCCGTCTTCACAGACGGCCCCGTCGACGGAGCCGATGGCCTGTCGTCCATCCACAAGATGACCGCCAATACGCCGGGCATCCTCGACTTTCTCCACGAATTCCGCCGGAAGGTCTTCGACGGCCACGATATCTTTACCGTCGCCGAAGCCAACGGCGTCACGCCGGCCGACCTGCCCCAGTGGGTCGGAAAGGACGGAGCTTTCAGCATGCTCTTCGAGTTCAGCCATGTGAACCTGGAATTTCCCGACGATGAAGTCTGGTGCCGCGCCGAAAAATGGCCTCTGACCAAGCTCAAGAAGGCCCTGTCCGACAGCCAGCAGGCGACGGCAGCCAATGGCTGGTATCCCATCTTCTTCGAGAACCACGACCAGATACGCTGTGTCAACCGCTATTTCCCGGAAGGGACGGATAAGAAGAAGGCGGCCAAAGCCATGGCGACCATCTTGTTCAGCCTGCGCGGGACGCCCTTCATTTACGAAGGCCAGGAATTAGGCATGGCCAATACGGCCTTTGCCCGTATCGAAGACTACAATGACATTTCGACGCACGGCCAGTATCAGCTGGCCCTGGATGAAGGCTTTGCACCGGCAGAGGCCCTGCGCCTCGTCCAGGCCCACAGCCGCGATAATGCCCGGACGCCCATGCAGTGGACGACGGCAGCCCAGGCCGGCTTTACGACGGGGACGCCGTGGCTGCCCGTCCATGACGATTACCCGCAGTGCTGTGCCGAAAGCGAAGAACACGATGCTGATTCGGTCCTCTGGTACTACCGCCGCATCCAGGCCGAACGCTTCCAGGGGGAAGCGGCAGCTATCTTGCAGCGAGGGCGTTACGAAGAGCTGCTGGCTGATGATGAACGCATTTACGCTTTCAAGCGTATCTTAGACGACCAGGCGACATTAACGCTGGTCAATTTTACCAACGAAACTATCGATTATGACGCATCCCTGACGGAAGGTGCAACGGTCCTTCTGGGCAACTATGACGCCCAGGAAGCCGGAAGATTGCGCCCGGCCGAAGCCGTCATCTATCGTGTATGAGGAGGATTATTATGTTAAAAGTTGCTGCCAGCGATTATGACGGAACCCTGTTCCGCGACGATATCATTACGGCCCGCGATGCCGAAGCCATCCGCAGATGGCGGGCTGCAGGCCATAAATTCGGCGTCGTGTCCGGACGGGACCACGGCATGCTCATGCCCCAGCTCAAACACTATGGCGTCGAATATGATTACCTGGCCTGCAATAACGGCGGCCTCATCAGCGATGACCAGGACCGCGTCCTCTGGGAAGCCCGCATCGAACCGGCCGTCCTCAAGGCCGTCAGCAAGCTGGAGCTGGTCCGCAAATCCTTCCATTTCTCCTTCTCTTCGCAGGACCGGACCTATCTCTGCCATGATTTGCCGGGCACCTGGGTCTGGCGGGAAGCGAAAGAATGGGATTATCCCATCGTGCCGATAACGGAAGACGACATCGACCATCTGCCCCAGACGATTCACCAGTATTCCCTGGGCTTCACCGATCCCGACGATGCCCTGGCAGCGAGCGAACAGGTCAACGCCCATTTTGGCGATACCGTCCATGCCTATCCCAACCGCTGCGCCGTCGACATCATCCCCTCCGATATCAGTAAACAACAGGCAATTGCCCACACGCTCTCCCTCTTTGGCTGGGACGGTGCGGACATCCTGGCTATTGGCGATGAAATCAACGACCTGCCCATGATCCTGGGCTATAACGGCTATACCGTCGCCACGGCTCGTCCGGCTATCCAGGAACAGGCTCGTAAAGTCTATGACAGTGTAGGGGCCATGCTGGAAGATAATTTATAAGAAAAGAGGTCCTTACCATGGATTTGAATAAAAAAGCCCTGGTTGTCCTGGCTGCCGTGACTCTCGGCACTGCCGGCACGGCCCTGGCCACATCGGCTGACAGCTTCTCCGATGTCCCAAAAGACCACTGGTCCTATGAAGCCCTGGATTACCTGGCCAAAGAAGGCGTCATCGAAGGCATGGGCAACAGCACCTTTGAAGGCGGCCGTACCATGACCCGCTACGAAGTCGCCAGCATCGTCGCCAAAGCCATGCAAAAAGGCGGCGGCAACTTCGGTGACAAGACGGTCCTGGAAAAACTGCACGCCGAATATGCCGACGAAATCAACGTCTTGCAGCAGCAAGTCGCCAAGAACACCAAGCAGATCGAGCAGAATACCAAGGATATCCAGGAAAACAAGGAAAAAATCGACCGAGTCAAATTGTATGGCTTCATGCGTACACAGTACGATTATGACAAAGATACGACCTCCGGCACTATTGATAAACAGACCAATCGTTTTTACATGGACTTGCGCGGCGACTTTAAGGTCAACGATTACTGGACGGTCAAGTTCCAAAGCGAAACGAACCGCCATTATAATGACGGTCATCGGCGCAGTGAAAATGCCTTTAACTCGAATGGGGAACAGACTTGGTCCGGCCATGACGGCAATATGCAGCGAATTTGGGTCGAAGGGCAGAAAGACGGTCGTTTTGTCAGCATTGGTCGTGCCTGGCGCGGCTTAGGCTTTCAGAATGTCCTCGTCGGTAATGAAACTGATGGTATCCAATTCGGAGCGCCCATTCCGGGAACGAAATTGACTGGCAGTGGTTTCTGGTTCGCTTCGACAGGTGCAGGGAACAGGGAAAGCTTATACGGTGCTGCTGTTTGGGGGTCTGTGGCCAAGAACCTGGATATCAACTTTGCCTATGCAAAGAGCAGCTTAGGTAAAAATGAGAAGTACGGTTCTGGCAATGTTTCGTACTACCAGACGGACATGAAGGAATTTAACGACGATGGGACTCCCAATAAAAATTATGGCCGCGTATCGCCAGTATACGATAATCAGGATACGACGAATAAACGCAGTTATGGCTATGTCCTCAGTATGGCTACGAACATCAATAAAGACTTGCGCTTTATTGCCGACTATGCCAAAACCGATGCCGATTTCCAGAACAACAGCATCGCTTTGCGTTTGAATTACAAAGATGCTGATTATAAAAAGCCTGGCAGTTATGGCCTTTATCTGCGTTATATTAAATATGGCGAAAACGGCTGGCTCGCTGGGGATGACGAATGGAACTCCATTTGGAATGGCACCAAGGGTTGGATTGCCGGTGTCCGTTATGCCCCGTGGAAAAACATTATCTGGGAAACGATGTATTCCAAACAGAAACGCCACTGGAGTACGTCGGATGAATATGACCGTAATCTCTTCCGGACTGAACTGGATTTCCATTTCTAAAATTTAAGGCCTTTCCTCGGACTCAGATGCGGCTGCGCCGCGACAGACTCAAACTGACAACGACGCTGCGGGCAACCCTCAGCGCGTAGCGGGCCGCCTGCAGCCACTGTTCGTCCAGGGAACTATCCAGCAATTGACAGACCCGAAAAATCTGGGCGTCCCCTACGGAATCGCATACAGGCGATGAAAAATAAATGCAGGCGACAGGTCACAGGTCGCAAAAAAAAACGGCCAGCGGCCGCACGTAGGGGCTCGCACGTGGCGAGCCCACTAGGAGGATTTCGCCACAGCCTGTTCTGATATAATGGCAGGTTTTATGAATTATGAACAAACAATGCAACGTAAATGCAACGAAAAAACTTTCGTTGCATTTACGTTGCATTTTTGATACGATAAAACAAGAAATGGGGTGAACGAAAATGAAACGAGAAACCTATAATTTAGAATTTAAAGAATCCGTAAGCAACACTTTTTTGAAAACCGTTAGTGCTTTTGCGAATTATGGAGATGGGCAAGTCCTTTTTGGTGTTGATGATAACGGTCAGGCTATCGGATTGAAGCAGGTGACACAGACTTGTTTGGATATTGAGAATCGTATCAATGACAGCCTTTCCCCTGTCCCCGATTATAAGCTGGAAATCAATGATGATGATACGATTACCCTTTGGGTCTATAAAGGACCGGACACACCGTATTTATATAAAAACAAGGCATACAGACGAAATGATTCTGCTACGGTTGAAGTGGATAGGACAGAATTGAAACGGCTCATTTTATCGGGGATGAATCGAAATTTTGAGGATCTTCCCTCACACATCGCTAAATTAAATTTCCACGTATTGGAAAACTTTATGCAAAAGCAAGTCGGTATCTGCAAATTGAATCAAGATATTTTGAAAACTTTGGGCTTATTGACTTCTCAGGAAACCTATAATCGTGCGGCTGAACTCTTGGCTGATGAAAATACGTTTCCCGGTATCGACATTATCCGTTTTGGCAACTCTATTGATGAAATCAGAGCGCGGAAACGGATAACCCATGTTTCTGTGCTGTTACAATATCAAGAAGCTCTGCAATTCTTTAGGGAGTATTATACCTATGAAAAAATAGAAGGAGCTGAACGGCAGCTTATTGAAACGATTCCGGAAAAGGCTGTCCGTGAAGCTATAGCCAATAGCCTGGTTCATCGGATGTGGGATATATCGGCGGATATTCATATCAGTTTTTTGGCAGACCGCGTTGAAATCACTTCACCAGGCGGCCTTCCGGAAGGGATTTCTAAAGAGGAGTATTTATATCATCAGATTTCCATTTTGCGGAATCCTAAAATAGCCAATGTTTTTTATCGGTTAGGCTATATTGAAAGTTTTGGAACGGGAATACAGCGGATTTTTAATGCCTACGCCGCCAGTCAGGTCAACCCTTCTTTTGACATTAGTGAAAATGCAGTTAAAATTACACTGCCTTTATTGCAACTGGAACCCGAACTGACCCGTGATGAAAGTGTGATTGTACAGGTATTACGGGACAATCGCATGATGAGCCGCCAAGAAATCGAAGAGCAGACTCCTTTTACGAAAGCAAAAGTTATCCGATTGTTGAACGCACTGATTCAGAAGGAAGTTATCCGAAAGATGGGGAATGGCAGAGGAACTAAATATACTAAGAAATGTTAAATGAATAGAAATCGCATACAGGCGATGAAAAAATAAACGCAGGCCGCAGGTGGCCGGTCGCAGGTCGCAAAAAAACGGCCAACGGCCGCACGTAGGGGCTCGCACGTGGCGAGCCCGCT
>OGZF01001994.1_pt1 | contig 10644 bp, 9 predicted proteins | sample 1576771 | NCBI WGS metagenome assembly OGZF01 (sample SAMEA3541536, study PRJEB24748) | human gut metagenome | biome: human gut; feature: human-associated habitat; material: faeces | place: China | collected 2012
ACCGCAAGACTGCTTTTTCGTTTACAACAACTCCGATTGTTTCCTTAACAATTTGACGAAATATTTGGCTGGCTTTCCCTATTTTACAGGCATCCCAGCTTTGCAGATTCCTGCTTGACTTTTCTTGTGGAATGAGTATAGACATTCATTGTGGTACTGACATCTGAGTGTTCTATAATTCCTGCACAGTCTTTGGTGCAGCTCTGTTTGCCAGAAGGTTACTTGCGTAGGTGTGACGTTTGTATTATCCATCCCGGAAGCATTATTACTTCTGGAATTTTTCTACAATATAAAGAAAAATGCAGATTACTAACACAAGTAATAGTGAAAAACATTTTTATATTGTTTATTATAATTATAGAGAACATATGGGGCACGAGAAAAGGCAATTATAAATTGAATTCAGAGAGTGATCCAATAGAATTTCCTGTATTGTTGTATTGCGATTCCTCTAGGGTTACTCATTGTAGTAGCTACATTTTGGAGTATGTTTGGAAAGAGCTCAAATAAAGAAAAAAATAAAAACTAGGAGGGAAAGGTATGATTTGCAAAAATTGTTCAGCACAAATTCCGGATGGCAGTAAATTTTGTACAGTATGTGGGCATAAAATAGTGGTAGAACCATTCGTTGCTCCAAAACCACAGCAACCACCACAGACAGAGCCTACACAGGTTCCGCCACAGGCGCAGCATATGCAGACACCGCCACAGACACAGCATACACAGGTGCCGCCACAGGCACCATATACGCAGATTCCACCACAGGTACAGCAGGGGCAGGTGCCACCATATAATCTTAATGATGCACAACAACAGACTGTGAGTAAGAATCCTGCACTTGATGCACCGTTGACAGTGCTTGATTTTTTCCTGATGTCACTGTTGTCATTTGTTCCTATAATTGGATTTATTTTCTTGCTTATATGGGCATTTTCTGGAAATACAAATATTAATCGAAAGAATTATGCCAGAGCAGCACTTATCTGGATACTCGTAAGTATTGGATTAGTGATTTTGCTGAGCATCATAGGAGGCGGAATTTTAAATAGCATGATGTAGGGAATAATGATAAAAAATACGTGTAAAAATAAAGAAATTTAGCTTTGCAGTTTAGAATAGAAATATCCTGATAAGTATAAAGTGTTTTAACTTTGCAACTTGTCAGGATATTTTCTTGTGTTTTCTGTGCTGGAAAAGTAATATTAATAGTGAGTTGTATGTGGCTTGTATTTGTAATGGATTGCATTCATAAAGAGAGGAATTAGAAATGAGAAAAGAAAGTACATTATGTTACATCGAACAGGATAACAAATACCTGATGCTTCATCGTGTTGTGAAGAAAAATGATGTGAATAAGGATAAATGGATTGGAGTAGGAGGACATTTTGAGCATGGAGAAAGCCCGGAAGAGTGTCTGCTTAGAGAGGTCAAAGAAGAGACCGGGTATACGCTGACATCGTGGAAATATCGCGGGATTGTAACATTTGTCTATGGAGAAGACGTCATTGAATATATGTCGCTTTATACGGCAGATGCATTTACGGGAGAGCCGATAGAATGCGATGAAGGTGTTCTTGAATGGGTTGAAAAAGATAGAATCGGAGAATTGAACTTATGGGAAGGAGACCGTGTTTTCTTTCGATTGTTGGACGAGAGGGAAGACTTCTTTTCGTTGAAATTAGTATATAACAAATCCGATGTGTTGGAATATGCAGCGCTCGACGGCATACCAATGGAGCTTTTTGATGTTATTAATCCGGATGGTAGTAAAACGGGAGTTGTAAAAGAACGTGGAGTGGCACATCGGGAGGGGGCTCTTCATGCAACTGTGCATACATGGATCGTCAGACCAAATAACAAGAGTGGTTATGATGTACTATTGCAGAAGAGAAGTATTTGTAAGGATTCTAATCCGGGAAGTTATGACATTTCTTCAGCAGGACATGTGGACGCAGGAGATGAGACTCTCGAAAGTGCTCTGAGAGAATTGCGGGAAGAACTGGGGATTGAGGCAGCAAAAGACGATTTGACAGAGGTTGGAATTCATAGAGGACAGTTTGAGGCTGTATTTCATGGAAGACTATTCAAAGATAACGAATTGAGTACGGTTTACCTTTATCAGAAACCGGTTGATATTACAACGCTTACGTTACAAGAGTCAGAAGTATCCGATGTTATTTGGATGGATTTTTCAGAGTGCAGAGAAAAGATTAAAAATAAATCATTACCGAACTGTATTTATCTGGAAGAATTTGATATGATTGGAGAGAAACTCGGAATACTGTCTGAGAAAAATATATAGTAGGAGAGCAAGATGAGTATATTAAATGTAGAACATTTATCACATGGATTTGGAGATCGTGCGATTTTTTCGGATGTATCATTCCGTCTTTTGAAGGGCGAGCATATCGGTCTGGTGGGGGCTAATGGTGAAGGAAAATCCACATTTATGAGTATTGTTACCGGAAAATTGCTGCCGGATGAAGGGAAAGTAGAATGGGCGAAAAATGTGCATGCAGGATATTTGGATCAGCATGCAGTTTTAAAAAGCGGGATGACGATTCGCGAAGCATTAAAAGCAGCATTTGATCCGCTTTTGCAAAAAGAACAGAGAATGAATGAAATCTGTGACATGTTAGGAACAGCAGATGATGAGCAGATGACGGAGCTTATGGAAGAACTTGGAACAATCCAGGACGAGCTGACACTACATGATTTTTATACAATTGATGCAAAAGTAGAAGAGGTGGCAAGAGCGCTGGGGCTGCTTGATCTGGGGCTTGAGAGGGATGTGACAGATTTAAGTGGAGGTCAGAGAACAAAAGTGCTCCTGGCAAAACTACTTTTAGAAAAACCAGATATCCTTTTGTTAGATGAGCCGACAAACTACCTGGATGAGGAACATATTGTCTGGCTGAAACGATATTTATTGGATTATGAAAATGCATTTATATTGATCTCGCATGACATTCCGTTTTTGAATGATGTGGTAAATATTATTTATCACATGGAGAATCAGGAACTGAATCGTTATGTCGGAGATTATGATCATTTTCAAGAAGTTTATGCAGTAAAAAAAGCACAGCTGGAGGCTGCGTATCGTCGTCAGCAGCAGGAAATCAGTGAGCTGAAAGATTTTGTGGCGCGTAATAAAGCACGTGTTTCTACAAGAAATATGGCTATGTCACGCCAGAAAAAACTGGATAAAATGGATGTAATCGAATTGGCGGCAGAGAGACCGAAGCCACAGTTTAAATTTCAGTATGGAAGAACTCCTGGAAAAATTTTATTTGAGACAGAGAATCTTGTTACAGGATATGATGAGCCATTGTCAAAACCTTTGAATTTTTCTATGGAACGTGGAAATAAAATTGCTCTGGTAGGAACGAACGGTATTGGAAAAACTACATTGTTGAAGAGTATTTTAGGGCTGATTCCTTCTCTGTCCGGAAAGTGTGAGCTGGGTGAAAATTTACAGATTGGTTATTTTGAACAGGAAGTAAAAGGTGATAACCGAAATACCTGTATTGAGGAGATTTGGGAAGAATTCCCTTCGTTTACTCAATATGAAGTGCGTTCTGCACTGGCGAAATGTGGATTGACGACAAAGCATATTGAAAGTCAGGTGAGGGTACTTAGCGGAGGAGAGCAGGCAAAGGTGCGTCTTTGTAAGCTGATGAACAGAGATACGAATATTTTGCTTTTAGATGAGCCGACGAATCATTTGGATGTGGATGCAAAGGATTCATTAAAGAAAGCATTACAGGAATATCGGGGAAGCATTTTGCTAATTTGTCATGAACCGGAATTTTACAAAGATGTAGTAAATGATGTCTGGGATATGAGCCGCTGGACAACAAAAGTTTTCTGATAGATTTGCGGGGATAAGAGTGATTTTTCGAAGTGTCTGTGCCGGGTAACTAATAAGTACTTATTAGAATGTATTGATGGTGAGCATATTGAACTTAAAAAATTTCATAGTTATAATAAGAGTATGCGAAAAAATGAAAATTAAGTTTGAAAACAAAGGAGAATCATCAATGAAAATGTTATCCATTGAACAGGAACTGAAGAATAACACTTATCCGGGAAGAGGAATCATCCTTGGAAAAAGTGAAGATGGTACAAAAGCTGTAGCAGCTTATTTTATTATGGGGAGAAGTGAGAACAGCCGTAATCGTGTGTTTGTGGAAGATGGGGAAGGTATCCGCACACAGGCGTTTGATCCATCCAAATTGACAGATCCAAGTCTGATTATTTATGCACCGGTACGTGTGCTTGGAAACAAAACAATTGTTACAAACGGAGATCAGACAGATACAATTTACGAGGGAATGGATAAACAGCTTACATTCGAACAGTCTCTTCGTTCACGTGAGTTTGAGCCGGACGGACCGAATTATACACCACGTATTTCAGGTGTGATGCATTTGGAAGACGGAAAGTATAACTATGCAATGTCTATTTTGAAAAGTAATAATGGTAATCCGGAAAGCTGTAATCGTTATACATTTGCATACGAGAATCCGGCAGCAGGTGAGGGACATTTTATTCATACATATATGCATGATGGTAATCCGCTTCCAAGCTTTGAAGGAGAGCCAAAGTTAATTGGAATTCCAAATGATATGGAGAGTTTTACAGAGTTGTTATGGAACAGCCTGAATGAAGAAAATAAAGTTTCATTATTTGTCCGCTACATCGATATTGAGACAGGAAAATACGAGACAAAGATTGTAAATAAAAATAACTAAATAATATCAGAACTGTGAAATACAATTAGTAAGAGGAGCAGATAAGATGAAAGAATTAGAATTAAAATATGGTTGTAATCCAAATCAGAAACCTTCAAGAATTTATATGGCTGACGGAAGTGAACTTCCAATCCAGGTATTATGCGGACGTCCGGGATATATTAACTTCCTGGATGCATTTAATGGCTGGCTGCTTGTATCAGAATTGAAAAAGGCAACAGGTCTTCCTGCAGCAACATCATTTAAACATGTTTCACCGGCAGGAGCAGCAGTGGGACTTCCATTAGATGAGACACTTGCAAAAATTTACTGGGTAGATGACCTTGGAGAACTTTCTCCGCTGGCATCAGCATATGCAAGAGCAAGAGGAGCAGATAGAATGTCTTCATTCGGTGATTTTATTGCACTTTCTGATGTGTGTGATGTAGATACAGCAAGATTGATCAAGAGAGAGGTCTCAGATGGTGTAATCGCACCTGGATTTGAGCCGGAAGCATTGGAATTGTTGAAACAGAAGAAAAAAGGAAATTACAATGTTATTCAGATCGATCCAAATTACGTGCCGGCTCCATTGGAACATAAAGAAGTGTTTGGGATTACATTTGAACAGGGAAGAAATGAGTTGAAGATTGATGATGAGTTTTTCTCAAATGTTGTAACAGATAATAAGGAAATTCCTGATTCAGCTAAGATGGACCTTGCCATTTCTATGATCACATTAAAATATACACAGTCAAACTCTGTATGTTATGTAAAGGGCGGACAGGCAATCGGTATCGGAGCAGGACAGCAGTCTCGTATTCATTGTACACGTCTGGCAGGACAGAAAGCAGACAACTGGTGGCTTCGTCAGTCTCCACAGGTTCTGGGACTTCAGTTTAAAGATGGAATCGGACGTGCGGATCGTGATAATGCAATTGATCTCTATATTGGAGAAGAATATATGGATGTTCTTGCAGATGGTGTTTGGGAGAATACATTTAAAGAAAAGCCAGCAGTATTTACAAGAGAAGAAAAGCGTGCATGGCTGGATAAGATGACAGATGTTTCACTTGGTTCGGATGCATTCTTCCCATTTGGAGATAATATCGAACGAGCTCATAAAAGTGGTGTAAAATATATTGCACAGCCGGGCGGCTCAGTGAGAGATGACAACGTAATTTCTGTATGTAATAAATATGGCATGGCAATGGCATTTACAGGAATTCGTTTATTCCACCACTAAAATATACTGAGAATGAAAAAGAATGTGCTTCGGTACATTCTTTTTTTTGTGCCGTGGGACTGGAAAAAACGAGGGTAATGTGGTATAGTCACTACTATATGGAGGAAACACTATGGTATTAGAGACGAGAAGTCCTGAACAGACATTTCAGATTGGTGTTGATCTGGCAAAGAAAGCCGTACCGGGACAAGTATTTACTTTGACAGGAGATCTAGGCGTTGGCAAAACTGTATTTACACAGGGATTTGCACATGGATTAGGAATCACAGAGCCTGTGAACAGTCCGACATTCACAATCGTTCAGGTGTATGAGGGTGGACGACTTCCATTTTATCATTTTGATGTATATCGTATTGGTGATGTAGAAGAGATGGATGAAGTCGGTTTTGATGAATATGTGATGGGGGAAGGCGTATCGCTGATTGAATGGGCGAATTTGATCGAAGAGATACTTCCTGAAAGACGTACAGAGATCATTATTGAAAAAGATCTTCAAGAAGGATTTGAGTATCGGAGAATTACGATAGAAGAACGATAAAAAACACAGTTGGGAAAAGGTCAGCGTTGTCTGACCTTTCTTGGTTAACTAGGTGACAGGAGGAGCATATGAAAGTACTGGCAATTGACAGCTCAGGAATGACTGCAACAGTGGCAGTTGTAGAAGATACGCAAACAATTGCGGAATATACAGTAAATTTTAAAAAGACACATTCACAGACATTGTTGCCGATGATCGATACAATGGGGAAGATGATAGAACTTGATCTGAAATCAATCGATGCGATTGCTGTAGCAGGAGGACCGGGTTCTTTTACAGGTCTTCGAATTGGGTCAGCTACGGCAAAAGGATTGGGACTGGCATTGGAGAAACCATTGATACACGTGCCGACAGTAGATGGACTTGCGTATAATCTTTATGGGTGCCAGGATATTATTTGTCCTATTATGGATGCCAGAAGAAAGCAAGTTTATACAGGAATGTACACATTTGCAAGAAGAGAACTGGAAGGCAGTAAGGAGACAGAACTGGTACTGGATGTATTAGAAGCACAGAATGCATCGCCAATAGACGAGTTAATAGAGCGTTTGAATATACATGGAAGACCGGTTGTATTTCTCGGAGATGGAGTGCCGGTATATCAGGATGTAATCAGAGAAAAGATGCGTGTACCATTTTCTTTTGCACCTGCGAGTGCGAACCGTCAGAGAGCAGCAGTAGTCGGAGCTCTTGGAATTCAGTATTATAAAGAGGGAAAATTTGAGACGGCAATGGAACATCAGCCGGACTATCTGCGTGTATCACAGGCGGAAAGAGAGCGTGCGGAAAAAGAACGTAAGGCTGTTGTATCGATTCGTCAGATGAAAGTAGAAGATGCGGCAGCAATCGCAGAGATGGAACATCAGACATTTTCAGATGCTTGGAGCGAGAAGGCGATTCTTGATACACTTCGTAATCCAAAAACAATTTGTCTTGTAGCAGAAAAGATTGGGAAGATTGTAGGATATTGTATTGTCTATACAGCAGATGATGAGGCTGATATTGCCCGAATCGCAGTCTTAAAAGAATCAAGAAGATTTGGTATCGCATCAGAATTGATACATGCATTAGACGTGATCTGCTGGGAGAACCAGATACAGATTATTATGTTGGATGTTCGTGTCAGCAATGATGGTGCAAGAGCATTTTACGAAAAGCATGGCTTTACACAAGACGGAATTCGTGAAAATTATTATAAAAATCCAATTGAAGATGCGATTTTAATGAGTCGTGCGGTGATACCAACGAAAAAATAGAGCGTAGAAATAGAGGAATAATATGTTAGATGTATGTTTACTTGGCTGTGGCGGGATGATGCCACTGCCATATCGTTGGCTGACTTCCCTGATGACCAGATTTAATGGAAGCAGTTTGCTGATCGATTGTGGCGAGGGAACACAGATTGCAATAAAAGAAAAAGGCTGGAGTTTTAAACCGATTGATGTAATTTGTTTTACTCATTATCACGGTGATCATATTAGTGGTTTACCGGGATTGTTACTGACAATGGGAAATGCGGACCGAACAGAACCGCTGACTTTAATCGGACCAAAAGGCTTGGAGAGAGTTGTAAATGCCCTCAGGGTAATTGCACCGGAATTACCATTTCCAATTTATTACAAAGAAATCGAAGGTGCAGAACAGACTTTTGAGATGAATGGATACAGGCTTAAGGCGTTTCGTGTAAATCATAATGTACTCTGTTACGGATATACATTGGAAATCGATCGTGCCGGAAAATTTGATCCTGCACGTGCAAAAGAACAGAATATTGAACAGAAATATTGGAGTTTGTTGCAGAAGGGTGAAACGATAGAGACGGAAGGTCGTGTGCTGACTCCGAACATGGTGCTTGGACCAGCCAGAAAAGGAATTAAGCTGACTTATACAACGGATACAAGACCGACAAAATCAATTCGTGAAAATGCGGTGGATTCGGATTTGTTTATTTGTGAAGGAATGTACGGAGAGAAAGAAAAGGCAGCAAAAGCTATTGAATATAAGCATATGACATTTTATGAGGCAGCAGAGCTTGCAAAAGAAGCAAATGTAAGAGAAATGTGGTTGACACATTATAGTCCGTCGCTTACGCATCCGGAGATGTATATGGATGAGGTGCGTAAGATTTTTCCGGCGTCTAAGGCGGGAAAAGACAGGATGTCTGTAGAAATGAAATTTGACTAGGAGAAAATTATGAGGGAAATACAGGATATTAATATTTTGGCAATAGAAAGCTCCTGCGATGAAACTGCAGCAGCAGTAGTGCATAATGGAAGAGAAGTACGATCTAATATTATTTCTTCTCAGATTGACCTGCACAAATTGTATGGTGGAGTCGTACCGGAAATCGCCTCCAGAAAGCATATTGAAAAAATTAACCAGGTAATTGAAGAGGCATTGAAAGAAGCGGATACAACATTGGACGAAATCGATGCGATCGGAGTGACTTATGGACCAGGGCTTGTGGGAGCCCTGTTAGTTGGCGTTGCAGAAGCAAAGGCAATCGCATTTGCAAAGAATAAACCATTGATTGGAGTGCATCATATAGAAGGTCATATTTCTGCAAATTATATTGAACATCCAGATTTAGAGCCGCCATTTTTGTGCCTGGTAGTATCTGGCGGACATACCCATCTTGTATGTGTAAAGGAATATGGAAAGTATGAAATCTTAGGCGGAACACGCGATGATGCCGTTGGAGAGGCCTATGATAAAGTGGCACGTACAATTGGTTTGGGGTATCCGGGAGGACCGAAGATTGAAAGAATTGCACGTGAAGGAGATCCAGATGCGATTGTATTTCCAAAAGCACGAATTGAAGGATCACCATATGATTTTAGCTTTAGCGGATTGAAATCAGCTGTCTTAAACTATATCAATGGATGCCAAATGAAAGGACAGGAATATAATCCGGCAGACATTGCGGCATCATTTCAGAAGGCAGCAATTGATGCATTGGTAGAGAAATCTATGAAAGCAGTAGATGAATTTGACATGTATAAGTTTGCGATAGCAGGAGGAGTGGCATCGAATGGTGCACTGCGTCAGGCAATGGAAGAGGCATGTGCAAAACGTGATATGAAATTTTATTATCCGTCTCCGATTTTCTGTACAGATAATGCAGCGATGATCGGTGCAGCGGCATATTATGAATATCTTGCAGGAACAAGACATGGATGGGATTTGAATGCCGTGCCAAATCTGAAGCTTGGAGAACGATGATATAAAGTAGGGAATAAAGAGGAGAATCTTGAAATGGTAAAGAAACATTGTACAGCAATCGTGTTGGCAGCAGGACAGGGAAAGCGAATGGGAACAAAAGTGCATAAACAATATCTGTTGTTACAGGATAAACCGGTGCTGTATTATTCATTGCAGACATTTCAAGATTCGGCTCTTATAGATGAGATTTATCTTGTTACCGGACAAGGAGAGGAATCCTATTGTGAGGAACAGATTGTAAGACCATACGGTTTTACGAAAGTGACACATATTGTGGAAGGCGGAGCAGAACGTTATAATTCCGTATGGAATGCATTAAAGTACGTAGAGGATGGATATGTATTCATTCATGATGGCGCACGCCCATTTATAAGTGAAGAGATAATAGAACGTGCATATGAATCTGTTCAGAGTTGTAATGCATGTGTTGTTGGAATGCCAGTAAAGGATACAATAAAGATTGCGGATGATCATGCAAACGTTGCTGAAACTCCGGACAGAAGTAAAGTATGGATGGTGCAGACACCACAGGTTTTTCATGTTGGGCTGGTGAAAGAAGCATATAGATGTTTAATGGAACAAGAAGAGACGAATGTAACGGATGATGCGATGGTAGTAGAAACATTTACAGGGCATTCTGTAAGATTAGTGCAAGGAAGCTATGAAAATATTAAAATCACAACGCCGGAAGACTTGGAAATAGGCGAGGTTTTTGCTGGAAAATATGGGAAATAAATAACTTTAAAAAAAGTTTAAAAAAGTTTTGAAAAAGTGTTGACATAATATAAACCATGTGATAGTATACTACTTGTCGCGAACGACATAAACGAAAAGCGACAAAACAGAATATGGAGAGGTATCGAAGTGGTCATAACGAGGCGGTCTTGAAAACCGTTTGTCCGCAA
>OGZF01001997.1_pt1 | contig 10610 bp, 8 predicted proteins | sample 1576771 | NCBI WGS metagenome assembly OGZF01 (sample SAMEA3541536, study PRJEB24748) | human gut metagenome | biome: human gut; feature: human-associated habitat; material: faeces | place: China | collected 2012
CAAAAGAGCCAGTTATCCCCGTCCCTGTGGTTCTCTCCCTGTGGTTCTACTTGTCAACTATACTCTCAATTGTGTATAATAGAAAAATCAGAAAAACACTGAATATGAATTTACGAGAGGTAAGAAAGACAAGTATGGATATTAATCAGAGATTAACAGAAGAACTTCAGGTAAAACGCTGGCAGATTGATGCAGCGGTAAAATTAATAGATGAGGGAAATACAATTCCATTTATTTCACGATATAGAAAAGAAGCAACTGGTTCATTAAATGATGAGCAGTTGAGAAAGTTATATGAGAGACTTGTGTATCTTCGCAATCTGGAAGAGAAGAAGGAACAGGTGTTATCAAGCATTGAAGAACAGGGCAAGCTGACAGAAGAGCTTAAAGCACAAATTCTTGCGGCAGAAACACTTGTTGTTGTGGAGGATTTGTATCGTCCATATCGTCCGAAGAGAAGAACGCGTGCGACGATCGCAAAGGAAAAAGGACTGGAACCTCTGGCAGCATTGATTACATTGCAGCAGACGAAAGCTGCACTGGAAGAGGAAGCACAAAAATATATATCAGAAGAAAAAGATGTGAAGACAGTGGATGATGCCATCGCAGGAGCAAAAGATATCATTGCAGAATCCATTTCAGATGAGGCGGACTATCGTAGCTGGATTCGTAAGCAGACAATGAAAAAAGGTAAGCTGGTGTCAACAGCAAAAGATGCCGAGGCAGAGTCTGTCTATGAGATGTATTATGAATTTGAAGAAGCTTTGAGCAAGCTGGCAGGACACCGTATACTTGCGTTGAATCGTGGTGAGAAAGAGAAATTTCTGACAGTAAAGATTGAGGCACCGGAAGACGATATTTTGCGTTACTTAGAAAAGCAGGTGATACACCAGGATAATCCATATACGACACCGGTTTTAAAAGCGGTTGTGGAAGATAGTTATAAACGTCTGATCGCACCGGCAATTGAGCGTGAAATTCGAAGTGAATTGACAGAGACGGCAGAAGATGGCGCAATTGAAGTATTTGGCAAAAACCTTCATCAGCTTTTGATGCAGCCGCCGATCACAGGTCAGGTCGTGCTTGGATGGGATCCGGCATTTCGTACAGGATGTAAACTGGCCGTAGTGGATGCAACTGGAAAAGTAATCGGCACAACAGTCATTTACCCGACAGCACCGACTACTCCGGCAAAGATTAAGGCATCGAAGGATTTGCTTAAGAAAATTATTCCAAAGTACCATGTGTCATTGATTTCTCTTGGAAATGGAACGGCTTCACGTGAGTCTGAGCAGTTTATTGTAGAGTTATTAAAAGAGATGCCGGATCAGCATGTGCAGTATGTAATCGTAAATGAGGCCGGAGCTTCAGTATATTCGGCAAGTAAGCTGGCAAGCGAAGAATTTCCAAAGTTTGATGTAGGACAGAGAAGTGCGGCATCAATCGCACGCCGTTTGCAGGACCCACTGGCAGAGCTTGTTAAGATCGATCCAAAATCCATCGGTGTCGGTCAGTATCAGCATGACATGAACCAGAAGAAACTGGGTGAATCTCTGAATGGTGTGGTAGAAGATTGTGTAAATAAAGTCGGTGTGGATCTAAATACAGCGTCTGCCCCATTATTATCTTATATTTCAGGTATTTCCAGTGCCATTGCAAAAAATATTGTTGCATATCGTGAGGAAAACGGAACATTTGCAGACCGTAAACAATTATTAAAGGTTGCAAAACTCGGACCAAAAGCATTTGAGCAGTGCGCCGGATTTATGAGAATCCAGGGCGGAAAGAATCCTTTGGATGCCACAGGAGTACATCCGGAATCTTACGAGGCAGCAGCGAAGCTTCTTGAAAAACAGGGCTTTTCACTGGATGATATCAGAAATGGTAATCTGACCGGATTGTCATTGACGATCAAGGATTACAAGAAACTGGCAGAAGAACTGGAAATTGGTGAAATTACATTGCGAGATATCGTAAAAGAACTGGAAAAACCAGCAAGAGATCCGCGTGATGAGATGCCGAAACCAATCCTCCGCACAGACGTACTGGAGATGAAAGACTTGAAAGAAGGCATGGTTTTAAAAGGAACTGTGCGAAATGTAATTGATTTTGGTGTATTTGTTGATATCGGAGTACATCAGGATGGGCTCGTACACATTTCACAGATTACAGATAAATATATCAAACACCCATTAGAAGCAGTCAGTGTGGGCGACATCGTAGATGTTAAAGTAATGAGTGTGGATTTGAAGAAAAAGAGAATCCAGCTTACAATGCGTGGAATTTCACAATAAAAAATAAGAAGAAAAAACTAAAAAATGTTTTTAAGCGGAAACAATTGTCAACTTTAAATAAAAATAGGTTGACAATTGTTTCCTTTTTTTTTATACTGTCAACGTATTGTTGTTTGCTAAAGATTAGTTGAAGCAATCAATATATTCATGAATGAAGTGGATGAATAGTTATTACGAATGGGAGGCATAAAAATATGCAAAAATCAAAAATTTCAGTTCAGGATATCTGTAGTATTGCAATCATGACAGCGATTACTGTAGTGATGGCACAGATTTCAATTCCAATGCCAATGGGTGTACCAATGACGATGCAGACATTTGCTATTACACTGGCCGGAGTTATTCTTGGTTCGAAAAAGGGCGGCCTGTCAATTCTTGTTTACGTTTTACTCGGAGCAATCGGTGTACCGGTATTTGCAGGATTTTCAGGTGGAGTTCAGAATTTGATCGGACCTACAGGCGGATTTATTATTTCATTTCCAATTATGGCTTATGTTATTGGTCTTGGTGTTGAACACCGTAAGAAAAAAGGAATGTTCGTATTGATGCTTATCCTTGGAACAGTTTTGAATTATGTAGTTGGTGTAGCAATGTTCTGTATTATCATGAACAGCTCTGTTATGACAGGAATTACAGCCTGCGTACTTCCATTTATTCCAACTGCGATTATTAAAGCTGTTGTTGCAGCACTTTTAGGATTGCAGATCCGTTCAAGATTAGGAGCAGCATTACAATGGGCATAAAATTAAGACCACACCATTTATTGTGTACGCAAGGGTATAGCGGAAAAGGATATAGTGAGGAATTTGTAGAGCATATGAATGAGGTTGTGGCAATGCTTCGAAGAGAAGAACCGACCTTGATAGATCTGACATTTTCAACAGACACATTGTGCGGCGCCTGTCCAAATATGAAGGCTGTCGATAATTGTGAGACAAATGAAAAAGTAAAACGATACGACCGAAAGGTAGTAGAATATTTTCAATTAGAAGAGAAAGAATATGTTTATCAGGAGCTTGTGAAACAGATTCGGGAACAGATCACTCCTGAGATGCTGGAAGATATCTGTGACGGATGTAGCTGGTATCCAATCAGTGCCTGTCGCAAAAAGATATTATGCAATTATTTACAGGGGTTAGATAAAGCAGAGTAATCACAGTAAAGGAGCATTTTTCTGTTCTGTATATAAAAATGATAATTGGCTTCATAAGGAGGTCAGTTATCATTTTTTTATTCAAATTTCCTTGACATCTCCTGTAAAACACAGCACAATATTAGTTAGAGTATACAAAAAAATGTACGTAATTACAAAAAAGAAATGGGGAAAGAACATGAAGATTTTAATTAAAAACGGCATGATTGTTTCTGATTCAGAAACTTATCAGGCAGATATTTTAATTGAGGATGAAAAAGTAAAATGGATTGGAACAGATTTGCCAAAGACAGATGTAGACACAGTGATCGATGCAGAAGGAAAATATGTAATTCCGGGAGCTATTGATGTACACACACATATGGACATTGATGTCGGGATTGCAAGAGCAGTAGATGATTTCTATGACGGAACAGTTGCTGCGGCATGTGGAGGTACAACTTCGATCGTGGATCATATGGGGTTTGGTCCGGCAGGAGTTCCGCTTCATTATCAGTTTAATGAGTATAAAAAACTGACAGAAGGAAAAGCTGTCATTGACTATGGATTCCATGGTGTTGCACAGCATGTGGATGATGACATTATCGCAGAGCTTGAGACAATGGCAGAGGATGGAATTCCAAGTGTGAAAGCGTATTTGACTTATGGATTTAAACTGAATGACGCAGAAGTCCTCCAGATATTGAAAAAGATGAAAGAGATTGGCGGAGTGACAGCATTTCACTGTGAGAACCATGAATTAGTAGAATACATGAAAAAGAAACTGGTGAAGGAAGGGAAAACAGCACCGATTTACCATGCGAAGAGCCGTCCGAATCTGGTAGAAGCAGAAGCAGTAGAGAGAGTATTGAAGCTTGCACGCCTTGCTGGAGACGCACCGGTTTACATCGTTCATTTATCATGTAAAGAAAGTTTGGAAGCAGTTCGTGAAGCAAGAAGAAACGGACAGAAGAACATTTTTGTAGAGACATGCCCACAGTATCTGCTGTTGACAGAAGAATGTTATGAAAGAGAAGATGGTTTGAAATATATCATGTCGCCACCGCTTCGTACACAGGCAGACTGTGACGCACTTTGGGAAGGGTTGGCAGATGGAACAATCCAGGTTGTGGCAACGGACCATTGTCCATTTAATTATGGAATTGAAAAACAGATGGGTAAAGATGATTTTACAAAATGTCCAAATGGTGCACCGGGAGTCGAGGAACGCTTGATGCTTCTTTATTCAGAAGGTGTTGTGAAAAATAGAATTTCATTCCAGAAACTGGTAGAGACTCTTTGTACAAATCCGGCCAAGATTTATGGATTATGTCCACAAAAAGGCGTATTGCAGCCGGGAGCCGACGGAGATCTGGTAGTGATCGATCCGAAGAAAGAGTCTGTTATTACAAAGAGCAGAATGCATGGGGCAGCAGATTACACAGGATATGAAGGATGGAATATAAACGGTGAGATTGATATGGTTATGCAGCGTGGACGCGTGATCGTAAAAGAGAATGATTTTGTAGGAGAAAAAGGTGCAGGACAGTTTATCCACCGTCACACATTAAAGGCAGAAGATATAAATTAAGGGCTGTAAAAACAGTTATGAGCAGGAGAACAGTATGGCAATCAATCAGGCAGCAAAAAGAATTTTAAAAGCATTATCGTTTGACGGCGTGGAAGTAGAGGCGTTCCGTCATATGGCGGATTTAAAACGCTTAGATCCGATGAAGATATTTTATAAGAAGATAGATGAAAAAATATATAATGGAAGTCATGAGGTACCAGTCCGTATTTTCTTCCCGAATGAAAAGAGCTTTCAGGAGAGTGAAGATAAGCGGCATGACAGTAAAGATAAAAAGCTGCTTTTGTTCATACATGGAGGCGGCTGGGTGACAGAGAGTATTGATAATTATGAAAGAATCTGTGCAAGACTTGCAGATGCAACCGGGCAGTATGTTGTTGCGGTTGAATACAGACTGGCACCGGAAGATAAGTTTCCATCCGGATTAGAGGATTGTTATGCGGTTGCAAAAGCATTATATCGCGGAGAATTTGTGTTAAATGTAAAACCGGAAAATATTACATTGATCGGGGACAGTGCGGGCGGCAATCTTTGTGCGGCACTGTCTTTGATGGCACGGGACCGCGGTGAATTTATGCCGGGCAGACAGATTTTAATCTATCCGGCTACTTATAATGATTATACAGAGAATTCGCCATTTCCGTCTGTGAAGGAAAATGGGACAGACTATCTTTTGACAGCGGGGAAAATGCAGGATTACATCGATCTTTATGCAAGAGATGAAGAAGATAAAAAGAATCCGTATTTTGCACCATACGTGGCAGAAGATGTGAGTAATCAGCCGGATACATTGATACTTACATCCGAATTCGATCCGCTTCGAGATGAAGGTGAGGCATATGGACAACGTTTGAAAGAGGCTGGTAACCGTGTGGAGATCCATCGTATCAAAGATGCACTTCACGGCTATTTTGCACTGGGTATCAAGCAGTTACATGTGCAGGAAAGTTTCACCTATATCAATGCATTTTTGAAGGGAGAAACATTGTGAATCAAAAAAAAGCGCGCTGGAGAAAACTAGATAATGCAGCAAAATTATATTCTGCAGCCAGCAATAAAAAGGATACAAGAGTATTTAGGTTTTACTGTGAACTAAAAGAAGAGGTCAAACCAACGATTTTACAAAAAGCACTGGACCAGACGATGGAGACATTTCCAATGTTTCTTATGGTACTTAGAAAAGGCTTGTTCTGGCATTATCTTGAACCTTGTAATTTGCATCCGATTGTAAAAGAAGAATACAAAGAGCCTTGCAGCAGGCTTTATATAAAAGATAAAAAAAACCTGCTTTTTGAGGTGACATACTATAAAAAAAGAATCAATTTTGAAGTGTTCCATGTATTGACGGACGGAACCGGAGCAACTGAATTTTTAAAAGAACTGGTGACCAATTATTTGTATCTGGTGCATAAAGAGGAAGGATTAGAGCAGATTTCAATGCTTCCGGAAGATATGACTGTGCAGGATCAAGAGGATGACAGCTTTTTGAAATATTATTCAAAAGAGCAGCGCCGTCCAAAAGAAAAGAAAATACATGCATTTCAAATTCGAAAGAAAAAGAAAGACGGACATCACCTGCATGTTCATGAAAGTGTAGTTTTGGTGCAGGATGTGCTGAAGCGAAGCAGGGAGCTTGGGGTGTCTATGACCGTATTTTTGACAGCGGTATATTTGATGGCAATTCATGAGGAAATGTCAAAAATGCAGGAAAAAAGACCGGTAGTATTGATGGTGCCTGTAAATTTGAGAAAATTTTTCCCGTCTACTTCGATGCTGAATTTTTTCAACTGGATTGAGCCGGGATACGATTTTGCAAAACAGGACAACAGTTTTGAAGCTATACTGGAATATACGAAAGAATTTTTTAAAGAGCAGCTGACAAAAGAAAAAATGTCGGCACATATAAGTGAATTGCTTGCATTGGAGCTTCATCCGATTTTGAGACTTGCTCCATTGGAATTGAAAAATCTGTGTATTCATGCAGGAGCAAAATTTTCTGAGAAAAATGTGACGGCAATCTTTTCAAATATGAGTGTAGTCAAGATGCCAGAGAGCTATGTACCTTATATAGAACGGTTTGGTGTGTATACCAATACTCCGAAATTAGAACTGTGTCTGTGTTCATTTCAGGATAAATTGTCATTTGCATTTACATCCAGATATGACACAGAAAATATCGAGAGAAATTTTTATCGCATGTTAAAAGAACAGGGAATTTCATCAGAAGAAGTTAAGCCGGTATTTCCAAAACCGCACGTGCTGAGCGAACAGGAAATGAAAGTATATAAAATATATAGTTTTCTGTGTATCGCACTTGTGGCAGTGATGCTTGTCACTGACTGGAATTTTCATCCACAGGTCCGCTGGACTTTGTTTACAGCAGGCGGCATAGCAACAATGTGGATTGCTTCGTCAATTGGATTTTTCAAGAGGTATAACTTATTGAAAAACGTGATGTGGCAGCTTTTTATAGGTACGATCGTTTGTTTTATATGGGATGTTTTTACCGGCTGGCATAGCTGGTCGGTAGATCTTGTACTTCCGATTATGAGTGTGGCTACGCTTGCAGCAATGTTTGTGATTGCAAAAGTGCAAAAAAGCCCGGTGCGAGAATATCTTATATATGAAATTATGGCGGCCGGATATGGGTTGATACTGCCTATGATCCTGCTTTTATGCAAGAAAGTAAAAAATCCGACAGTGAGTATGTTTGGAGCACTGATCTGTTTCTTGTTCCTGGTAGGAGTGATTTTATTTAAAGGAAAAGAATTTAAAGAAGAGATGCATAAAAATTTGCATGTATAAAAATAGAATCGTTGCATTTTTGAGCGTGAAGAGTAACATTTTTCACAAAGAAAGTGCAACGATTTTTTTTAGAATCTTGAACAGAGTCATACCTTTATGGTAAGATAAACATAATTATGGAAATATAACGTTTTTTAGGAGGAAAATCATGATTAATAAACTTATTGAGAACATTAAAAAGACAAATGCACCAATCGTAGTAGGACTGGATCCAATGTTGAATTACATTCCGGAGCATGTACAGAAAAAAGCATTTGCTGAATATGGGGAAACTTTAGAAGGTGCCGCAGAAGCAATCTGGCAGTTCAATAAGGAAATCGTGGATAAAACATATGATTTGATTCCAGCTGTAAAGCCACAGATCGCAATGTACGAGCAGTTTGGTATTCCTGGACTTGTGGCATTCAAAAAAACAGTAGATTATTGTAAATCAAAAGGCCTGGTTGTAATCGGAGACATCAAACGTGGAGATATCGGTTCTACTTCAGCTGCATATGCAGTAGGACATATCGGTAAAGTTAAAGTTGGAAGCAAAGAATTTACTCCATTTGATGAAGATTTTGTAACAGTCAATCCATATCTTGGATCTGACGGAGTAAAACCTTTCGTTGAAGTATGTAAAGAAGAGAAGAAAGGCCTCTTTATCCTTGTTAAAACTTCAAATCCATCCAGTGGAGAATTCCAGGATCGTCTTGTAGACGGACGTCCGCTCTATGAACTGGTAGGCGAAAAAGTAGCAGAGTGGGGAGCTGACTGCATGGGTGATGAGTACAGCTATATCGGAGCTGTTGTCGGAGCAACATATCCGGAGATGGGTAAAGCACTTCGTAAAGTAATGCCAAAATCTTACATTCTTGTACCTGGATACGGTGCACAGGGCGGACAGGGAAAAGACCTTGTACATTTCTTTAATGAAGATGGACTTGGCGCAATTGTAAACTCTTCTCGTGGAATTATTGCAGCTTATAAACAGGAAGCATATGCAAAATTCGGAGCTGAAAACTTTGGTGATGCATCTCGTGCAGCAGTAGAAGCAATGGTTGCTGATATCCAGGGAGCACTTGCGAACAGATAAGGAGAGTTAAGATGACAAAGCAGAAAGAACAGGCATTGGTAGTATCACAGGAGCAGCTTGCAGATGGAATCTTCAGTATGTGGATCCAGACAAAAGCAGCCGATACAGCAAAGCCGGGACAGTTTATTTCAATGTATACAAACGATGGAAGCAAGTTGCTTCCTCGTCCAATCAGTATCTGTGAGATTGATGCGGTAAATGGACGTCTTCGTGTTGTATATCGTGTGACAGGAGAGAATACAGGAACAGAGCAGTTTTCAAAGCTGGAAGCGGGAGATACAATTCCTGTTGTCGGACCTTTGGGAAATGGATTCCCTTATGAGAAGGCAGCTGGCAAGAAAGTATTTCTTATGGGTGGAGGAATTGGAGTTCCACCGATTCTTGAGCTTGCAAAACAGATGGAATGCGAGAAAAAACAGATTGTTGTAGGATATCGTGATGCACAGACATTTTTAAAAGAAGAGTTTGAACAAAACGGAGAAGTTTATATTTCCACAGAAGATGGAAGTGTAGGAACAAAAGGGAATGTTATGGATGCAATTCGAGAGAATGCTCTGGATGCGGACATGATCTATGCCTGTGGACCGACACCGATGCTTCGTGCAATCAAAGCATATGCAGAAGAAAACAATATCGAATGCTACATTTCACTGGAAGAGCGTATGGCATGCGGCATCGGTGCCTGCCTTGCCTGCGTCTGCCAGTCAAAAGAGGTGGACGATCATTCTCATGTACATAACAAACGTGTCTGCAAAGACGGACCGGTATTTCTGGCAACGGAGGTGGAACTGTGAGTACAAAGATAAGTACAAGCGTAAATATTGCCGGAGTTGAACTGAAAAATCCGGTTATGACAGCATCCGGAACTTTTGGCTCCGGAGCAGAATACAGTGAATTTGTGGACCTGTCAAAGCTTGGTGCAGTGGTCACAAAGGGCGTGGCAAACGTACCGTGGCCGGGCAATCCGACTCCGCGTGTGGCAGAAGTCTACGGCGGCATGTTAAATGCTATCGGACTGCAGAATCCGGGCATTGATGTATTTGTAAAACGTGACATTCCGTTTTTGAAACAGTATGACACCAAAATCGTAGTCAATGTCTGCGGAAGAAGTACGAAGGACTACTGTGAAGTGGTAGAACGTCTGGCAGATCAGCCGGTAGATATGCTGGAAATCAATATTTCATGCCCGAATGTTGAACATGGTGGCATTGCATTTGGGCAAGAGCCAAAGATGGTGGAATACATTACCAGTGAAATAAAAAAGATAACCCCAAAGCCTATCTCCATGAAATTAACACCTAATGTAACTGATATAACAGAAATAGCAAAAGCGGTTGAAGCAGGTGGAGCAGATTCTATTTCTCTAATCAACACAATTACAGGTATGAGAATAGATGTACAGAAAAGGAAATTCTGTGTTGCAAATAAAACAGGTGGTTTATCCGGTTCGGCAATAAAACCGATTGCACTAAGAATGGTTTATCAAGTCTGTCATGCAGTTAAGATTCCAGTGATCGGTATGGGTGGAATTGCTACAATAAATGATGTTTTGGAATTTATCATGGCTGGAGCTACTGGTATCGCAATAGGAACAGCAAATTTTAACAATCCTTTTGTTATGCCAGAAATCATATCAGAATTAAGTAAATATATGGAAGAAAACAACATTGAGACCTTAGATGAAATCAGAGGTATTGTTGGTTAAAAACTAGGAGA
>OGZF01001999.1_pt1 | contig 10599 bp, 9 predicted proteins | sample 1576771 | NCBI WGS metagenome assembly OGZF01 (sample SAMEA3541536, study PRJEB24748) | human gut metagenome | biome: human gut; feature: human-associated habitat; material: faeces | place: China | collected 2012
TTACCCCGAAATTCGCTTTAAGGGATTTACTGACCCTTGGGAACAGCGTAAGTTGGGAGATATTGCTGACATTGTGGGTGGTGGAACCCCAAGTACAGGAAATCAGAGCTATTGGGACGGTGATATTGATTGGTATGCACCTGCTGAAATTGCGGATCAAATCTATGCAAATTCGAGTCAGAAAAAGATAACCGGCTTGGGTTATGAGAATAGTTCAGCCAAAATGCTTCCTCCCGGTACAGTCCTGTTTACATCTCGTGCAGGGATCGGGAAAACAGCTATTTTAACCCGAAAAGGCTGTACTAATCAGGGATTTCAGTCCATTGTCCCACATCGTGGAGAGCTTGACTCTTACTTCATTTTTTCTCGAACCGAAGAATTAAAACGATATGGAGAGCTTGTTGGGGCTGGATCAACTTTCGTCGAGGTTTCGGGAAAGCAAATGGCTGTAATGGAGCTGATGATGCCGCCAACGATGCGAGAACAACAGACTATTGGAGGTTTCTTTCAGCAGCTCGACCACCTTATCACCCTTCATCAGCGTGAGTTGGAAAAGCTCCAAAATATCAAGAAATCTATGCTTGAAAAGATGTTCGTGTGACATCAATTTAGCAGGAAGGAGGAAATCGAATGACATTCCAAAAAGAAGCGGACTTTGAGGAAGCCCTGATTAAAGTCTTGGCGGATAAAGGCTGGGAAAAGGAAGTTATCAAGAACCCAACCGAGCAAGACCTCATCCGAAATTGGGCAAAGATCCTGTATGATAACAACCGTGGAATTGACCGCTTGAATAACTATCCTCTTACGGATGGCGAAATGCAGCAGATCATCGAGCAGATCACGGAACTTAGAACCCCGTTGAAACTCAATGGCTTTATCAACGGAAAAACTGTGTCCATCAAGCGTGATAACCCTGATGATAAGCTCCATTTTGGCACTGAAATCAGCTTGAAAATATATGATCGCAGGGAAATCGCCGCTGGACAGAGCCGGTATCAGATCGTACAGCAACCAGTCTTTCCGAGCAAGTCAAAAATGCTGAATGATCGTCGTGGCGATTTGATGCTGCTCATCAATGGTATGCCGGTCATACATATTGAGCTGAAGCGCAGCGGTGTCCCCGTCAGTCAAGCATATAATCAGATTGAGAAATACTCATTTGAGGGCGTTTTTACCGGATTGTTCTCGCTCGTTCAGGTGTTTGTAGCAATGAACCCTGAAGAAACTCGTTATTTTGCGAATCCCGGACCTGACGGAAAGTTCAATACGGATTACTATTTCCATTGGGCTGACTTCAATAACGAACCTATCAACGATTGGAAAGCTATCGCCTCCTCGCTGCTGTCCATCCCTATGGCGCACCAGCTCATTGGGTTTTATACTGTTGCCGACAATGCTGACGGTGTTCTGAAGGTAATGCGAAGCTACCAGTATTACGCAGCCAGCGCAATTTCCGATGTTGTGTCTAAAACGAAGTGGGACAGCGGTAAGCAGCGTGGTGGCTACATTTGGCATACCACCGGCTCAGGCAAGACGATGACGAGCTTTAAGTCGGCTCAGTTGATTGCAAACTCCAATGATGCAGATAAGGTTATTTTCCTTACCGACCGTATTGAGTTAGGAACGCAGTCGCTCAAGGAATATCGGGCATTTGCGGACGAGAACGAAACCGTGCAGGCAACAGAGAACACATATGTCCTTTTGACTAAGCTGAAAAGCAACGCAACGGCAGATACCCTAATTGTTACCTCTATTCAGAAGATGAGCAATATCCGAGATGAGGACGGAGGACTTAATGCAAGCGATATTGAAATAATCAACGGCAAACGGCTTGTTTTTATTGTTGACGAGGCTCATCGTTCAACTTTTGGAGATATGCTATCCATCATCAAGGAAACATTTCCCAATGCCATCTTCTTTGGCTTTACCGGCACACCGGTGTTTGAGGAGAATGCAAAGAAAAACAATGCCCAAACAGATGTTTTTGGCAATGAACTCCATAGATATAGCATCGCTGATGGTATCAGGGATAAGAATGTGCTTGGATTTGACCCTTATAAAGTTCTGACTTTCCGCGATAAGGATGTCCGCAAGGTGGTTGCTTTGGAAAAAGCAAAAGCAGCAACCGAAGAAGAAGCAATCAGCGATCCTAAAAAGGCAAAAATATTCTATGAGTATATGGACTCCTCCACCGTCAAGATGGCGGGCTTCTTGGGCGATGACGGAAAGTGGGTCAAGGGCATTGAAGATTATCTTCCAAAGACTCAGTACCTTTCCTCGGAGCATCAAAGCAAGGTTGTTGAGGATATTCAGGAAAATTGGCTTACCTTGAGCCACAACGGGAAATTCCACGCAATCTTTGCAACGAGCAGCATCCCCGAAGCAATAGACTACTATCGACTGCTGAAGGCTGCAATGCCGAAACTTAGGATCAGTTGCCTTTTTGACCCCAATATCAGCAATGAAGATGGTGACTACAAAGAATACAGAGGGCAGCCGATTGCTTTCTATAAAGAGCAAGGCTTAATCGAAATCCTTACTGACTATAATATGATGTTTGGTCAGGATTTTTCGATTGCTACACACGCTCGCTTCAAAAAAGACCTTTCTCTACGCCTTGCCCACAAAGAGCAATATAAGCGGGTCGAAAGAGAGCCTGAGAAGCAGCTCGACCTCCTGATTGTAGTGGATCAGATGCTTACCGGCTTTGACTCTAAGTGGGTCAACACACTGTATATGGACAAGATACTGGAGTATGAGAACATCATTCAGGCATTTTCCAGAACCAACAGACTTTTCGGACCCGATAAGCCTTTTGGCATCATCAGATATTATCGCAAGCCGCATACGATGGAGCAGAATGTGAGCAAAGCTGTTAAGCTCTATTCCGGCGATAGACCGATAGGTCTGTTCGTTGAAAAACTGTCTTACAACCTCGGAAAGCTCAACGCTGTGTTTGATGATATTGCCTATTTGTTCAAGAATGCTGGTATCCCTGACTTTGAAAAGCTGCCTGCGGACGGAACCGTAAGAGCTAAGTTCGCCTCGCTGTTTAGAGATTTCAACGGATACCTTGAAGCTGCTAAAATCCAAGGATTTAGGTGGGACAAACGCACCTACTCATTCGAGGACGAGGAAAGCGGTAATTCGATTGAAATTACAATGGAGTTCGATGAGAACGCATTTTTGATTTTGGCACAGCGTTATAAAGAGCTTTCCGCTGCTTCTCCCGATGATCCCGGATCACAAGACATAGATATTCCATACGATCTTGTTGGATACCTGACTGAAATTGACACAGGGGTTATTGATGCCGATTATATGAACAGTCGTTTCGATAAATACCTCAAATTGATTCGACAGGAAGGTTCTTCCGAGGAATCTATTGAGCAAGCAAAGGCAGAACTTCACAAGACTTTTGCTGCCCTAACGCAAGAGGAGCAGAAATACGCAAATATCTTTCTGCACGACATTGAGCGAGGCGATGTCATTGCCGAGGACGGAAAAACGCTTCGTGACTACATCACGGAGTATCAGTTTAGAGCAAAAGATGACCAAATTCATCGTTTTGCGACTATCTTCGGTCTTGATGAGGATAAACTCAGGAATATGATGGGGCTTAACTTGAATGAAGCGACTATCAATGAGTTTGGCAGGTTTGACGAGCTGAAAAAGAGCGTTGATAAGACCAAAGCAAAAGCGTTCTTTGAAGCATATGAACAAACCAAGTTGATTCCACCCAAGGTCAATATGAAAACGGATCAGCTTTTGCGGCAGTTTATTCTTACCGGTGGATTTGAGGTTAATATGCCGTAATGAGTGCCATCACCGCTAAAGCAAGCCGAAAAATGAAAAAATATGCGGTCTTAACAAGAGAGCCAAGGTGTTTCCTTGGCTCTTTTGATTTTTCTTGGGAACAGCGTAAGTTGGGAGAATGTTTTAAAGAACGAGTTGAAAGTATGCCCAACGGTGAGCTTATTTCGGTTACAATCAACGACGGTATCAAGAAGTTCTCCGAACTTGGCAGACACGATAACTCAAATGATGACAAATCGAAATACAAGAAAGTGTGTGTCGGAGATATTGCATATAACTCTATGAGAATGTGGCAAGGCGCAAGCGGTTATTCTCCTTATGAGGGCATTGTAAGCCCTGCATATACAGTACTTTCACCAAATTCGGGAGTAAATTCAAAATGCTTGGCTTATCAGTTCAAACTACCTGAAATGATACACACTTTTCAAATCAACTCCCAAGGAATAACATCAGACAACTGGAATTTGAAATATCCTGCTTTGAGCGAGATAGAAATATTTGTTTCAACGGATGAAGAAGAACAAGCCAAAATTGCAGAGTATTTTGAAAACCTCGACCACCTTATCACCCTTCATCAGCGTAAATGTGCAAATTTATGCAGCCCTTCTCAGGTAGTTTTCTCTCTGTTATTTGCGACTTCAACTTTTTCTTGGGAACAGCGTAAGCTCGGAGAGATGGGGCAAACATACACAGGCTTATCGGGAAAAACAAAAGACGATTTTGGTCACGGACAGGCTCGATTTGTGACTTATATGAATGTCTTTTCAAATCCTATCAGCAATCCAGAAATGACCGAACCGATAGAAATCGACCCTAAGCAAAATGAAGTTGAAGTTGGAGATGTGTTTTTTACCACTTCGTCCGAAACACCCGAAGAAGTAGGAATGTCCTCTATTCTGCTTGAAAAACGGGGAAAAACTTATCTTAACAGCTTTTGCTTCGGCTTTCGTCCTTCAGAAAAAATAGACAGCTACTATCTTGCGTATATGCTACGCTCTGAGTCTACAAGAGCAAAGATTATTTTGTTGGCACAAGGTATCTCACGATACAATATTTCAAAAAACAAGGTTATGGAAATAGCCGTTTCACTTCCATCACTTGATGAGCAAAAGATGATTGGACAGTATTTCAGCCAGCTCGACAACCTTATCACCCTTCATCAGCGTGAGTGCATTTCCTTTACCGGAAGGGCGGACAGGCTTATCCTGACCGCAAATAAAAAGCGAACTACTTCTTCTTGGGAACAGCGTAATTTTGCGGATGTCGTTCAAATTGAGCGTGGCGGTTCGCCAAGACCGATAGACGATTATATAACCGATTCCCAAAATGGTCTTAACTGGGTGAAGATTGGTGACGCTCCAGCACAGGGTCATTACATTACAAAAACTGCTGAAAAAATTAGACCCGAAGGCTTATCAAAAACGAGAGAAGTACATCCCGGAGATTTGATTTTGTCAAACTCAATGAGCTTTGGAAAGCCTTATATAATGGGCATTGACGGCTGTATTCACGACGGTTGGCTTCTTATCCGAGATACAAATAGCACCTTTGATTTAACCTTCCTTTGCCACCTATTAGGTACACCACAGATGCTTGACCAATACAGGTCACTTGCTGCGGGTAGTACAGTGAATAACCTCAATAAGGAATTGGTGGGGAATACTGTTGTTACCATACCTACAATAGATGAGCAAAGAGTATTGGGTCAATATTTGGAACGACTGGATAACCTTATCACCCTTCATCAGCGTAAGCCATTTTTAATGAAATGGAGGACTTCTGATGCTAACAGAAACCAAACGAACAGACTTGTTCTGTGAATATTATGCAAAATGGATTACGGTGTATAAGAAGGGCGCAATCAGAAAGGTGACGATGGACAAGTACCTGATGACGCAGAAATGGCTCGTTAAGCTCGTCCCGAACCTGAGAGTATGTGATATGAACCGGATCGCTTATCAGCAGCTGTTGAACGACTATGCTGAGTTCCACGAGCGCCAAACCACGATGGATTTTCACCACCAGCTCAAGGGAGCTATTCTTGATGCTGTTGATGAGGGCTTGATTGAAAGAGATCCTACTCGCAAGGCAATCATCAAGGGGAAGCCACCGGTTGCTAAGAAAATCAAGTATCTCAATCAATTTGAGCTACACACGCTGCTGATCTCGCTTGACCTAAAGGATAAGGTGAATTGGGACTACTTTATCCTGTTGGTAGCAAAGACGGGGATGCGCTTTTCTGAAGCACTGGCTCTTACCCCGAAAGACTTCGACTTTGCCCATCAAACACTGTCCATAAGCAAGACTTGGGACTACAAGGGAAAGGGCGGCTTCCAGCCTACGAAAAATAAGTCGTCTGTGCGGAAAATTCAAATTGACTGGCAAACCGTCATTCAATTTTCTGAATTGGTAAAGCACCTTCCCGAAGATAAGCCCATCTTTGTCAACTCCACTGTCTATAATTCGACGGTGAACGACATTCTCGGCAGGCATTGCAAAGCCTGTAACATCCCTGTCATCTCTATCCACGGATTACGGCATACACACGCCTCTTTGCTGTTATTTACGGGCGTTTCCATTGCGAGCGTTGCCCGCCGTCTTGGACATTCAAGTATGACCACTACGCAAAAAACCTATCTGCACATCATTCAGGAACTTGAAAACAAAGACATCGACTTGGTGATGCGCTCTCTTTCGGGTTTGAGCTAAAAAAACAAAACCGGCTTGCGCTGATTAAAGGTGATAAAAAAGATGCCATCCGAAAGGGTGGCATCTTAGTTATTTGTCGTATCTTAGAAAATCGTTACAGTGTTCCTGCTGGCGCAAGCGATACACATTAAAGAAAGTGTCGCAGGAAAACTTCATTCGCTGCTTGCAGGGATTTGTGATACTCGCAGTAAGCAGGGCTAAGCCTCTGCATTGCGGGGATGAATACATCGTTATAGCCGCTCTCCCTTTGGAATTGCTTTAGATACTCTTGCAGCCGGTAGGCGGGAGATGCCTTATATTCCTCCGATTCCGCAACTGCTCGATATTGTTCGAGTATTTCCTTGTTGTCGTGAATATACTTTTCCGGGTCTGCCATAGCTGCCGCAAGTGCAGAAGATGCGCTTTGCGTCACAGCAGCATCAGCATTTTCTTTAATCTCATCAAGATACTGCTGCACATCGCTGGGAACGGCTATTGAAACGCCGTCCAAGTATCGGATGATCGTTTCAAACGCTTCCCTCTGCTCATCTGTTGTGATTGTTTCGCTCAAAAACGGAGCGAAGTGCAAGCATACGAATTTTCCATAGAAGCCCGGAAACTTATCAAGGATACGGTTCAATATGGATTGCTTGTTTTGAAGCGCCTCCACTTGTCCTTCAATATGCTCCCAATCGCCGCTTTCCGCAAGTTGTTTTATCAATGCCTGCTTTGTTTGCAGCTCGACGATTTCAAACTCTTTCCTGTTGAGAACATCGTAAATTGCTGTACGGCTATCATTCTCAAGAATTGTGCGAATCTCTGGAACGGAAAAGCCCAGTCCACGCAAAACTGCAATCCGCTTGAGCTTCAAAGCATCTGTCTCGGAGAACTGCCGATACCCGTTTTCTTTTATCCTTGGCTGGATTAGTCCCTGTTCTGTGTAATACTCAACTGCTTTTTTGGTCAGGTTACATTCTTTGCATACTTCATTTATGAGCATTGTTCTCACCTCCACATATAGGATAAGCTATCCCCCAAGGTGCCAGTCAATAGGTTTTCAAAAAAATGAGTTAGAAGATTCCCTTATTGTACTTGAACTGTGCATACAAGATAAAGCCCAAGCCGATGACGAGCGCCGGAATAACAATGAAAGACATTGCCTTTTCGCTCCAGAAAGTTGTGACAAATGCCGCTATCAAAGATACACCGATGATAAGCGTACCTGTGCCGACGGCTCTCCCATACTTCGGTACATCTTCTTCCTTGACCTTTCTTCGGTTGTAGGAATGTATTGTGCTGATATTTCCAGTCATATTCACGATTCCAATGATGGAGATGAATATGCCTAAGATCAACAGAGCGATATTATCCATTCGCTTCCTCCTTAAAAGTAAAACAGTTCTTCAAATTTCTTGTCCAGAGCAATGCAGAGGATCAATGCCAGCTTTGCGGTTGGATTGAATTGCCCTGTTTCAATGGAACTGATTGTGTTTCTCGATACACCAATCATTTCCGCCAGTTGTGTTTGGGATAGCTTTTTCTCTGTGCGTGCTTCCTTGAGGTTGTTTTTCAATTTCAGTTCGTCATTCATCCCTTGACCTCCACAAGCCGCAGGACAAAAAAGGCAAGAAATGTAAGGCACATCGCTAAATAGAGAATACCGAGGATCAAGTCGGTTTTTCTCTTTAGCCTTGCATACTTTACAAGAGTGTGGGTGGTAAGAATGCTAAAATAAACAACCCACGGACTCAGAAAGTATGTTTTTGTAAAGATACGAAAGATAAGCGTGAGAACAACGCAGACCGCAGCACCAACACGACCGGCAATATTTCCTGCCTGCGCGGTTACTTCCATCTCCGCCAAATCCCTGTTTTTGTTCTCTCTGCGGCTGCTTTCCAAAATCTTCTCTTTATTCATTGAACAGAATCGCTCCTTTCCAAGTTTTCTTGTCATTATTATATCAATGCCAAGTAAACTTGTCAAGCACAATTATCTTACCGCCCTGTGTCTTTTCTATGAACGCCGCACTTTTTCGCTGCCTCGCAAAAAACCTATCTGCACATCATTCAGGAACTTGAAAACAAAGACATCGACTTGGTGATGCGCTCTCTTTCGGGTTTGAGCTAAAAAAACAAAACCGGCTTGCGCTGATTAAAGGTGATAAAAAAGATGCCATCCGAAAGGGTGGCATCTTAGTTATTTGTCGTATCTTAGAAAATCGTTACAGTGTTCCTGCTGGCGCAAACGGTAGCCCTGAGAAATCAGCGTATCGGCTTTTAGAGCGACAAGGTTAATATCTGAATTCAATGTCCGTGCGATTTGCTGCGTGTCGTATCCTCTTTCCGCAAGTTCAAGGAAGTCCTCATCTGATAGGGAAATCTGTGCGGCAAAGAGATTGGCTTCGTACTCCATACGGTTGTCCCGCATATTGAAGATCTCAAACTCTTTGAAGCCACCGACTTTCGTGGCTTCCTCCCGGTGTAAAGCATCGTGCCCTAATTCGTGAAGTAGCACGATGTTCTCCATAACCGGATGCAGATCATTTTTGATAAAGATGAAGCGATTACGCATCAAGACTTTATATGCTCCACGCTGTTCATTGAACGGATAATACATTACCTCGACTCCTAAGTCCCTTGCTATTCTGAGAGGATCACGGGTTCCGCATTGAGCAACGATGGAGTTTGCTTTTTGTACGATTTCCGAAGTGCTTACATACATCGGCTTCACCCCTTTTCAGTTTGTTCCTGTTTCCATTCTAACACACAATGTGTCCCATAAACGGGACTCAGTCCTGCTTGCCCTTAGAACGGTACTTCTTTGGGGTGTACTTTTTGTTTTTCTCTTTCGCCAGCCAATAGGCATCCATAATAGCTTGCATCATAACATCCATATCATCCTGTGCCAACTCGCCGCCGGTAAACAAACCAGTTACTTCATCTGTGAGCTGTTGCGCTTGTTTGGCACCTCGTGCGCCGTACTGCTCCGCAGCCTGAGCAACGAGCATACCATCCGTACCCAGAAGCTGATCCACGGAAATATTAAGTGCCTTTGCCAGCTTCTCCGCTGCATCCAAGCGAGGACGAGAGGTTCCGCATTCGTATCTCTGTATGGTACGGGGGGAAACACCGGAAACCTTAGCAAGCTGCTCCTGCGTCATATCATTTTTTTCTCTCAGCCCTTTTAATCTGTCGCTGAATTTCATTATCAATTCCCTCCATAAGATTTCTATTTTTAGCAGCACGACACTTTTTTCGTCACTTCTTATTGACACGACATTGGTGTCGTGCTATAATCTGAATCACAACGACGACACTTCTGTCGTGTTCATATGATACAACACGACACTTTGGTTTGTCAAGAGGTTTCGCAGAATTTCCAAGAAATAAGGTGATTTAGTTGAGCAGATCAATACTGCATTGCGATATGAACAACTTTTATGCGTCGGTTGAGTGTATGCTCGACCCGGTTTTGAAGAAGTATCCTGTCGCAGTCTGTGGTTCGGTAGAAGAACGACACGGTATTGTTCTCGCCAAAAACTACGCCGCAAAAGCCTTTGGGATAAAAACCGGCGATGCTGTATGGCAAGCAAAGCAGAAATGCAGAAACCTTGTTGTAGTGCCTCCGCACTTTGAGGAGTATATCAAATACTCTAAACTTGCAAGAAATGTCTACCAGCGCTACACAGATCAAGTTGAGCCGTATGGGATGGATGAGTGCTGGCTTGACATCAGCGGAACAGACTACACCTTTGGTTCCCCTGAAAAGGTGGCAAATGACATAAGAGAAACAATCAAGTTTGAGCTGGGGTTGACCATCTCAGTCGGCGTGTCTTTCAATAAGATATTTGCCAAACTCGGCTCGGATATGAAAAAGCCGGATGCTGTGACGGTCATACCGAAAGACACTTTCCGAGACAAAATATGGGGACTCCCCGCAGCGGACTTGCTCGGTGTGGGACGGGCAACGCAGCGTGTATTAGATAGCTATTGCATTAGAACCATTGGCGATTTAGCTAAGACCGATCCTGACTTTCTGAACCGACGGCTCGGTAAAAACGGAATTGCCCTTTGGCAGTATGCAAACGGTAATGAC
>OGZF01002002.1_pt1 | contig 10582 bp, 7 predicted proteins | sample 1576771 | NCBI WGS metagenome assembly OGZF01 (sample SAMEA3541536, study PRJEB24748) | human gut metagenome | biome: human gut; feature: human-associated habitat; material: faeces | place: China | collected 2012
TGTATTGAATCAGGGAGACCGCATTGTCCTCCACACTGCCGAGGTGTCCGGCAAATGTATCACGGATCTTAGAGAAAGCTGCCGCAAGGTTTCCAATGCTGTCTTTTCTCTCTAAATATTTCTGTTCCACTTCCTGTGTGAAATCGCCCTGTGCAAGGGAATCCGAATAATTGCACGCAAGGTCAAGGCTTCGGATGTAATCGATGATGCCTGCAGCACCCACAACGATCGTAATGATGAGTCCGATCACCATAAAGACTGCCATTTTTTTAACATCTGATGCGATCATTGCCGCAAGCTGGCTCTGTGCCTGTGCCTGTGTTTCACTGTCTGTCAGGCTTACCGCATATGCCGCGATCTGTTCCATGCAGTTTTTTGCATATAACACTGCCCCTGCACCGAGCAGTATCACAAAAAAGAATACGATCTTTGTTCCAAATTTTGTCTTTCCCATATCTATGTGTCTCCTTTTCTGTTTCAGCGCAGTCCTGCACTTGTGATGATGTCTGCCAGAATTCCCTCTTGTATACTCTTTTCCTGTCCTGGCCCTGTCTCTCTGAGAATGTCCGCCTTCTCCCACCGTGCGATGAATGCGACACACTCCTCTGCCGGGAGCGGCCTGCTGATCAGATAGCCCTGTAGGAAGTTGCAGCCGAGTTTTTCAAGCTGTGATGCCTGTTCCCTTGTCTCGATCCCTTCTGCCGTCACCCAGATGTGGTTTCTTTGGGCGAACACGAGCAGTGTCTGCACGATCGGCATCCCCATCTTCCTGCTCCCGATGCCCCACACCAGTTCCTTGTCCAGCTTGATGCTCTGGAACTCAAAATCCATCAGGCGGACGAAGTTGGATTCGCCCTTGCCGAAATCATCCATGACAAGGTTGAATTTTTTATCCTGAAGCTCGTGTGCAGTCTCTAACAGCTTCCCGTTATCCGCCGTCTTTCCGAGTTCGGTCATCTCCAGCCAGATCTTTCCATGCTGGAGCCCGTACCGGTCCAGGCATCTGCTGATCTCCTTCCAGACATCCTCCTCCATGCAGGTCTGCGGTGACAGGTTCACATTGATCCTCGTGATGCCGTATTCCGCGAACCTCGTGAACCACCGGCAGCACTCCCGGATCATCCACAGGTCGATGTTGTGCACCCAGCCGCCTTCCTCCGCTTCCTGCACAAGTCTCTCCGGGTCAAGGAACCCGCCCTGTCCGTCCTTTGCCCGGAACAGTGCCTCAAGTCCGGTGATCCTGTGCCTTTCCACGTTATAGATGGGCTGGAAATAAGCTTCTGTCCCAAGACGGGAAATCTCTTCCCACGTATAAGCTCCTGTAATGCTCATGGTCTTTTACCTCTTACCCTGTTTTTCTTGTTTTATTTTCCAAAACTCACCACCCCGGTGACTCTCCCTTTTATCTCTGACCGGTCTGCCGCACCGAGCGCCCTGCTGTCCATGGACACCGGGCGGTTGTCCCCGAGGAAGAAATAACTTCCCTCCGGCACAGTGTACGGATAGTCCACACTGTCTTCTGCTTCCGACATGCCGTAGACGACATCCGTCTCCTGCACTTTTTCGCCGTTTCTGGTCAGGTGTCCCTCACGGTCCACCTCAATGACATCCCCCGGCAGTCCCTCGATTCGTTTGATCAGGTATTCCCCGGAGATATCTTTTAAGATGACCACATCGCCGTAGTCCACGCCGTCCGGGAGGATCCGCAGGAAGAACACGATATCCCCCGAATGGCAGCCGGGGCGCATGGAGTTTCCACTCACGCGCATGATCCCGAACACCTTGAACACCAAAAGCCAGACCACAAACAGAATGGCGATGCGTTCTGAGCGTATCTTCCTTTTCCGTTTTTTCTCACGGATCTTCATGAGGACCATGTCAAGGTCATACTGTTCTCCCTCTTTCATGGCTGTTCCTGAAGATTGATCTCTTCTATCTGGATCTCTTCCATGTCACCTGTCTGTATCTGTCCGCTGTCGCCGGATGACTGCTCCTGCTGTTCTGCTGATGCCTGTTTTTCCTGCATCACTGGCTGTTCCGGCTGTTTCTGTGGATTCGGGATGTTTTTCTCCGGCGGACATTCGGCAAAGATGTTGTCCAGACCGTTTTTTAGGACTTGGAGACGGTTGCGGTACTGATAGTAGAGTGCCTGTTCCTTCTCCACTTTCTCCCTTGTCTTTACCAGGATGACATCCATCTGTCTTCCTGCTTCCGCAAGGATCTCTTTCTGTTTCTCGTCCGCCTCTTTTAATATCTTTCTGCGCTCTAATCCTGCATCCGAAAGGATTCTTTCTTTTTCGATGTTTGCATTATTGACGATCGCCCTTGCAGACTCCTCCCTTTTCTCCACTGACTGGTTGATACGGTCCATGCGCGCCGCAAGTTCCGCATAGATTTTCTCCTGCGTGGAGACCTGTGATCTCAGCCCTGAGTTCTCTGTCGTAAGCCGCATCTTTTCCAGATAAAGTTCCTTCACGGCATCCTCATTTTTCTTCTCGTAGTAATCCACCAGCTCTTTGATGTAGAGCACGACTTCCTCACGGTCATACCCTAAGACGGCGGTCTTTAACTTTTCTATTTCCTTTACAAAGTTTCTGTCTTTCATGATCTCTTACTTCCTTGTAATCCCTTTTTAAAAGCACGATAAGGGCAGCTTTGTGCTGCCCTCATCGTGTCATCCTGTAAGTTCTTTTGAAAGTCTTGATTCAAACACTGCAAGAGCTGCCATGCAGCCGGCTGTGATGACTGCGCCGGCTATATAGATTGGAATATCTGCCACACAATGCCTGCCTATCACAGCCAGTAAGATGCCTGCTGATATATAGAGTGCACACATCACTACCTGAGCCACGATACATATCCTCTGCGTCTTCTGCAGTGCTTTTCTTCTTTCAGGATTCATAGTTCTCGTCCTCCTGTTCTTCGTATTTCCGGTTCTGATCTTTTTGGACATCATTCCTGGATCTGTCCCATATCCTCTATAGGACCGGATGTTTCATTTGTAAGTATTTTGGGAAAATTACATATATCATTTTTGTTTGTTGTCCGGGGATATTGGCATATCCCCGGGATTGGTTTTTAGTACTCTTCGTCAAGTTCCTCGCGGATCTTTTTGATACGCACGCCTGTGTATCCTGCGATCACAAGGATCAGGATGATCGGATACCAGTGGAATCCGCAGTCTGCAAATCCGACCTGTCCGTCTGCATCGCTGCTGTCTGCCGGGATGCTGTCGTCTGCACCGGCTCCGGTATCTGTGCTGTCAGTGACATCTGTAGTATCATCTGAACCTGCGTCTGCACCGGTCTCTGTGCCTTCTGTCACATCCTCACCATCTGCCGGATCTGACCCGTTGTTGTTTCTGTTGTTCTTGTTGTGTTTGTTGTTTTTGTTTCCACTGGACACATTGTTTCCATCCGCTGCAGCGATATCTGTGGCATTGGTCTTACCATCTGTGACCTCGGTATTGGTTCCGTTTGTATTTCCATTGCTGTTTCCACCGTTATTGCCGCCATTGTTGCCATTGTTGCCGTTGTTATTGCCGCCGTTGTTTCCTTTGTTGCCACCATTGGTATTTCCGCTGTTACCGTTTCCTCCGTTGCCGTTCTCTCCGGTTCCACCGTTTCCTCCATTGCCGCCTGTGCCGTTGTTGGAGTTTCCGCCGTTACCGCCGTTTCCTCCACTGATGTTGCCACCGTTGTTCTCGGTCTTTCCGTCAGTCTCGGTTCCGTTACCGCCATTTCCTCCGGTTCCGCCGTTTCCGTTATTGGAGTTTCCACCGTTTCCTCCGTTACCACCGGAGATATCCGGCTTGTCTGTGCCCGGTCCTATGATGATGTCTCCACCGCCATCGACACCGCTTCCTCCGGTTCCGCCGTTTCCGCCATCGTTTTTGTTGTCACCGGTCGCATTGCCTCCGGCTCCGCCGTTTCCACCGGATACGGTTCCTTCGATGATGGTCACTTTGTTGTCGGTCGTGATACCTGCCCCGCCGTTTCCGCCGTCGCCCGGTTTTCCTGTCGCAGAGTCTGATCCTTTGCCACCATTGCCTCCGGTAACGCTTCCGCCATTTACCGTCGGTGTGATGTCTCCCTCGATCCCGGCTCCGCCGTCACCGCCTTTGCTGGCACTTCCGGCTGCCTCATCTCTTGTATCTGCTCCGTTACCACCGATGATGTTTCCATCTTTGCCGACAGTAACGCCTGCGTTTGCAGGATTTTCAGGATCTTCTGCTGTCCCGATTCCTGCTGCACCATCCGGGTGCTTCTCAGAACCGTCTCCACCCTTGATGGTACCGTTGACGATCTCCAGCTTTGTTCCCGGATGTTCATTTATGCTTCCATCCTTCACAAATTCCAGTCCCGGTTTTGCCTCGTCGGTATCGGTTGCATTGTCACCTGTGATGGTCTTTCCATTTAAGTCTATTGTCACATTGCCCCAGGTGTCCGGAATCTCGACCGTATGGTCAATGTCCTTTTTCACGATGACTTTGTAGTTTCCGTCATCCCCGACAATGACTTTCACGTTGGAGTTTTCCGCTTTCTCAGAAGCATCTGTCCTGTTGTTGCTCTTCGTATCGCCTGCGCCTTTGTCTTCGAACTGCCTTGCAATGTCCGCTGCGTCCACAAGAGAAGTCTTTCCGACTGTGGAACCGAAACTGCTGTGGCTGATCTGATATTCGGTTGCTTTTTTCAGACCATATGCAATGCCTTTTCCATTCCCGTCTGTTGTAAATCTCAGTACGTTTCCGACCAGGTTTCCGGATGTATCCCGCTCTTGCACGTTGTACTCTGTTTTTGGTCTTCCCATAAAGGTGAGTGTATGGGCTGTCTTTCCAATCACGGTCGGATTGTCATCCGTCACTTCCACCGTGATGCTTGTCGCAACCCCTGTGCCCGCCTGAAAGGTCAGTGCCGCTGCATAGATGCCCTTCCCTTTTGCAGTCAGCTCATTTAATTTGTCCTGGTCTACCGTCACGGTTGCCGTGATATCATTACCGTTTGCATCATATGCCTTCACATCGGCACGGTTCTTTGCATCAATCGCTGTCAGTTTTCCGACATCGTTCACATGGATGACGAAATCATCTGCCGCGATGCTGCTTCCGTCTGCCCCCTCGATCACGTTTGTGCGGTATACCGGGATGAGCGTCACTTTATCTGCCGTCTGGCTGCTGATGACCGTTGTTTCATTATAAACTTTTCCGGTGTTTGCCTTATCCACCCAGACAAAGAAGCTCTCATTGTCCGCTTTTAACTTGTCTGTCTCTTTCTGCATTTTTGCAAAGACGGTCTCAGCGATCGTTCCGCCATCAATGACGGTGATGTGCTCCCCTTTGCTGATCTCTGCACCGTTCTGGTCTTCAAAGATAAACTGGTGCTGTTTTTCCAGATCGACTGCCACTTTCCATGCCTGATAGATGCGATGTGTGGTATGGGTATAGACGCCTGCCGCACTGTCGTATTTGATTAGATTGTCTTTCACCGCTTGTTCAATGTCGATCGGATAGCCGTTGACTGTGATGCTCTTTAAGCCGTAGCCGTCATTCGGCTTGATCTTAACCACCAGTGAACCGTTGTTCTTTACGATCCTTGTGTATGTACCGGAACTTTCGCTCCATGCGCCGTCATCATTTAACAGCTTTCCGTTGTTTACCGTCACCTCCACGGTCTGTCCCTCCCCAAAGGTCACGTTCAATGCCTTCGGCTGTTTTACATTCTGTGTCGTGTAGGTATAGGTCTGTCCACCGACATTCTGGATTTGTGTAGACACATCAGCTCCTGCATTCCCCGGTGATTCTGACACATCACTCCAGTAAGCCATCGGAACCAGACCGTTTGCTGTCGTGTCGGTCAGTTTTACATCCACAGTCTCGCCATCTGCCACGATGACATGCTGGAACTGTACTGCCCCTGTCTCCTTTGTGACCAGTTTCTGGTCCGTCACTTCTGCCGTTCCTCCTGTCACATGGAAATGCACGATATGGATGGTGTAAAGGTTGCTTTTAATGTCACATCCGCTTTGGTCGGCGTGTATTTTATCTCATAACTCTTTTCTGTCCAGTTGAATGTTGCTGTGGTAAACAGATCCTTATTGTTATCTGTCGTCTCCTCCAGGGCTGTCAGGATGGAAAAACTCTCTCCCTTCTCCCCGGTCAGGTCTGAATAGTATTTATCCTCAAAATCATTTGGTGTAAATGTAAGTGTCAGTTCCTCATTCCGGTCTACCTGGATGCTGCCGTCGGCTTCCATCTTATAGGTGTTACCGGATGCATCCACTGCCTTGAAGCTGCCCTTTGCACCGCCGGCAGTGAGACCTTCCACATTTAAGGTCGTGAGCTGGCGTTTTGCCGCGGCATTGATGGTGATGTCACCTGTCACCTGCGGGATCGTCACTGTGATGCTTCCATCCGCATCCACAGTACATACATCTGAAAACTTCAATGTCTCTGTAACCCCGGTATCACTTTTTTTCATTGTGACGGTAAAATTGTCCTTGTCCAGGTCAAAGTTTGTCTTAGGAGTGATTTTTACCGTGTACTGCTGTAAGTATCCCGGATCTTTTGGTTGCCCGCCGGAAATCTCGGCATTGTTCCCGGTTGTGATCGTCGTCTTGAATGTCCCAAGATAAAATTTCTTCACGCTGTCGTCCGCTGTATAAGTAACTCCATCAATCACAACACTCTCGCCCGGCGTGAGTGTCACGTAATCACGCGACGGATAACCGCTGTTAGTCGTGCTGCTCTGGCTGACAGTCACGCCATTTGTCGGTGCTGCTCCCACTTCATATCCGAATACGGTCGCACTTGCACCGGCTGGAATTTTCACATCTGCTTTTTTATCTGTATCTCTCCGCACTACGGTCACTTTATCAGAAGCATTTCCGCCTCCTTTTGTCTCAACGGTGTTTTTATCGTCTAACTTGATCACTGCTGTCTTATCCGCCGGGACTTCTGCCTTTGTCACCAGTTCATTCTTGTACATGGCATCCGGGATGTAGACCAGGGTGCTGTTATCAAAACTCTGGTTGGTATAGGTGTATGTCACATCCCCGATCTTTAAGCTGAGTGCATCTGTCGTGTTTTTATTCATCACATACGGTGTCTTGTCCCCTCCCGGAGTATCCGGCACGATCACATCCGTCGCACCTGACGGTGTCGTGATCTGGTAGGTCTGGCTGTCTGCCGGGCTTTTTACCTTTAATGTGGTATCGCCTGTCACATTTACGTTTCCGCCTGTCACTGTGACCATTCCATCCTCTGCAACATCGATTTTGGAATCCACATTTCCTTTATAGACAAATGTCCTTCCATTGCTCTTTAACTGCACGTCTTTTTTGAGGGTTGCATCGGTTACCGCAGTCACTTGGTCTTTGATGATCTCAACAACATCATTTGCCTCTGCCGTATCCAGTGCATCGGCAAGAGGGGCATATTTCACGCCAGCGATCATTGCCTCTGCGTCCTTCGGTTCTACCAGTACATTGGTATCACCCTCTTTTGTGTTATCCGGATGTCCCGGATCTTTTCCGTCGGCGTAACCGCCGAATTCGACGAAGAAACCTTTTACAGGATCTTCATTGAAGTTTCCTTCACAATAATCATTCAATTTTTTCACATCAGTAAGCACCATTACACATGATTCGAATCTTTGTACATCGGATAAAGTCATATCGATAGGACTCCATTGATATGTCGTATAGTCGCCTTGATTAGGTTCACCTGACCTCCACAAATCCTCAATAGACAGCCCAGCCTCCGGTCCTGCTGTCCAATAATAATGTGTTTTGTTTAGATTTACATCACTTGTAGTTTGCATAGATCGATATTTAAGAACACCGGCAGACATTTCTACTTTATCATTATTTAATAATGATCCGTTTACTCTTATTAATCTTGTTCCCGCTACCCATGTCTTTTCGGAATTCAAATTCACGAGATAAGCCAATTCTTCTTCACTCGTTGTTGTTGACAGATATCCTTGTTGACCTGCAAGTTTAAAATCCATAGCTTTATTATATGCTTTCGACCATGAAAGTTGTTCCGGAATATACAAATAATAATGACCATTCTTTGACCACTGTGTCAGTTTCATTTGACTATTAAGATTGCTAAATCCTTTATTATCATTTCCATTAATAGATACATAAATATTCATATTGTTTGCATAATCAAATGTCATGTTCTGGATTTTTTCCTGTATCTCCTGGCTCGATTTTTCATCACCAAAGATCCATGTAACTGATTTACCACTAACATCACTCATGTTAGCATTACCTAAAATATCATCCGGCAGTCTTCCGTTTGATAACGTTATTGTCATCAGGCTTATGCCATCACCGTCTGTGTTAATCTTTGCATTCGTATATTGAAATTTTGTATGTGTACTATCCGTCCACACTGGTGTTCCCAGATTCACAGTATAGTTTCCCTGCGTATTCGCATAGGTCGCTACTCCATCATTTACTGCATAAGTCTCCACCGGTTCTTCCGCTGCAACTACTTTTACAGTTCTGCTGAAGTTTATCACTTTCTGTGACGCATTTGCTGCCTTTGGAGTTTGCTCTTCTGTGATATTTACAGTATCAGCATCTGGTTCTTCTACATCCGTTGATTCATCTGCATTGTCCGGTTCCGATATATCCGCACCATCTGCCCCATCCACAGAATCATTTCCTTCCGGCAGTGTTCCGGTGTCTTCCCCAGTCTCTGTATCTGCCACCGTTTCTGTTCCCGACACTGCTTCGGTGCTTTTGGTAACCTCTGTATTTTCTGTAATCTCTGTGCTCTCCACACTCTCGGTCTCTTTTACGCTGTTTTCTTTTCCTGTCAACGTATAAGAAATCTCATAATCCCCGACCACATTGATATCAAAGTTTCCTGTGTCGGTAACGGACAGGATATATTTTTCACTGTCATACGTGATCCCTGCCGTCAGGTCATAGTCTGATGCACCCTGCACCAGTGTCAGTTCCGGTGCATCATAGTCTTTACTCTGCTCTTTTGCACCTACACCGTGGATTGAACCGATGAGCAGCGCGGCTGCCATCACAAACGTCAATGCACGGTTTGCTTTCGTCCTTCTCATAGGTTTCCTCCTTAATCACATAATGAAAGATTCACAACATAATGTAGATTATGTAGTGAACATAACGAAAGAATTACCACATAATGTAGATTATGTAGTGTGGAGGAACCTCGTTCCTTCCCGGTTACTCTGGATTTTTGAAAATTGTATAAAAAAATGGATTTTTATTTTCTACAAATATAGTAGGATTAGGAAAAACTGATTTTCTTTACTGAAAAGCCATGAAATGCTGACAAACCGGGCATTTACAAATATCCGGTCTTATTTTTGTGCAGAAATGACAATGATATCCTAGAGAAGTACTATGTTATTAGTGCTCCTTTTACAAAAAGCGTGATTTTTGTCGAATTTTAGCCTTAAAATATTGACGTTTATCGAATTTTTTGATAGAAAAATAGTACTTGGAAAATATTGGTAATTATTACCATATTTCAACTGAATGCATTCACTACATAATCTACATTATGTGGTGTTTTTTTCTTTCCGTCGTTCAGACGACAAGCTCCAGACACTCTAACATTTTGACATGGTTTTCCTCTGTGGTTGCGGTATAGATCCTTGTGGTGTTGATGCTGCTGTGCCCTAAGATGTCGGCAAGGTAGCTGATGTTTTTATGCATGTTGTAGTAGGTGCGCGCGAAGAAGTGGCGGAGGTTGTGCGGGAATGCTTTTTCCAGTGCAACGCCTGCTTTTTCGGCGACCTTTTTCATTTCCGTCCAGATGTTGCTGCGGTCCACCGGGTTTCCGTTTCTTGTGATGAATACCACTCCGCTTTTGATGTTTTTCTTTTTGCAGTAGTCGAGCAGTTTCCTTTTTAGTTTCGGTATCAAATAGATCTCGCGGTGTTTTCCTTTGCAGGATATGCTGATTTTTCCGGTCTTTACGGCATCCACTGTGATGGACGCAAGCTCGCTGACGCGGATGCCGGTGCCTCCGATGGTCTCGATGATCATGGCAAGACGGAGGTTGTCCTGCTCTTTTGCGGTTTTGATGAGTTTTTCGTATTCGGCGCGCGTCATCTCTTTTTCCTGCGCGTAGATGTGGTTTGGCTGGGTCTTTAAGGTCATGACGCGGCAGTCGTGCCAGCCTGTGTATTCGAAGAAGCCGTTTAATGCGGTCAGCATGCTGTTGGTGCTGCTCGGTCTGTAGTGGGCTTCGAGGTATTTTTTGTAGCGGATCACACAGTCCTTGGTGATGTCTTTGTGTTCCTGCGTTTGCAGCCAGGCAGTGAAGGTGCGGATGTCGCGGATGTATTTGTCGATGGTGTTTTGGGATTTTTCCTGTGTATAGATGTGATTTTTGTATGATTGCAGGGTGGTTTCGTCGATTGTTCTCATGTCGTTTCCTCGTATGCTGTCTTGATTTTTTGTCCACGGATTTCCGGGGAAATCCGCGGGTAGTTACAGTATACGGGGTGTTTTGAAGTAGGGCAATCGGGATGGAGGAATTGGCAGAAATTGGCAGGTTTGTTGACAGATGGTTTGGCATTGATTTTTT
>OGZF01002008.1_pt1 | contig 10560 bp, 10 predicted proteins | sample 1576771 | NCBI WGS metagenome assembly OGZF01 (sample SAMEA3541536, study PRJEB24748) | human gut metagenome | biome: human gut; feature: human-associated habitat; material: faeces | place: China | collected 2012
AAAAGGTCAAATACGTCTCGGCCCGGGCGCAGTTCCGGGAAGAGCAGCTGTTGGAGCCGCTTTTCACCGAGGACGAGCTGGCTGTCTTCAAGCGGGGCCGCAACGCCAGCAAGGCCAGTGTGGCCAAACACGCCTCCCCGGAGGAGTACCGCGCGTCCACCGGCTTCGAGTGCCTGCTGGGCTGGCTGTATCTGAACGGCCGGCTGAGCCGGGTGCATGAGCTGTTCGAGACGCTGTGGCAGTCGTTCGACCCCAACGAAAAATAACCGGAACACGCGAAAGCCCACTGCTTTCCGCACTGGGAAACAGTGCAAAGAGAGCAGCGGGCTTTTTGTTGTCCCGCCGGATGGTCCGTTCAGGCGGGGCGGCGCTCAGCGCAGAAGCTCAGCGGCTGTTGCGGGCGGAGTTGCGAGCCGAGTTCTTGCCGCCCTCGTCGTCGGCACCCTTGGTGTACTGGTTGGGGTGCTTGTGCTCGTTGGCAGCAGAGTTCTGGCTGGAATTGGTGGTGCGGTTGGTGCTCTGATCGCTGGTGCGGTCCTGAGTCTGGTTCTTGCAGTTGGTGCTGCGTTTCTCACTGCGATTTTCCATCGTATCGTCGCTCCTTTCGATTTCGGGAGACGCTCTGCGCTCCCTGCCCATAGTTTGACCGGCTGCGGCGGCTTTATGCACCGCAGCTCGAAGGAGGTCTCATAAAAATGCCTGCCGAATATTTTGAAGCCCGGGAACGCGCCCTTCTGGGGGAGCGGTACGACACCCTCTACGCCGCCCCGCAGGAGACAGCGGCCCGCGGCGTGACCGTGTCCGCCCTCCGCACTACGCCGGAAGGATTTGCGGCCCGGGCAGATTTCCCGCTGCGGCCCTCGCCCTTCTGCAAGGCGGCGTTCGTGGTGGAACAGCCTGACTTCAAGCCGGGACGCCACCCCTACCATCACGCAGGTGTCTTCTACTCGCAGGAGCCTTCGGCCTCGTCGGCAGCGCCGCTGCTGGGCGTCAGGCCCGGGATGCGGGTGCTGGATTTGTGTGCTGCCCCCGGCGGCAAGAGCAGCCAGCTCGCCGCCGCTCTGCAGGGGCAGGGCCTGCTGGTGAGCAACGAATATGTCGCGGCCCGTGCAGAGATCTTGAAGAGCAACCTTGAGCGGATGGGTGTGTCCAACGCCGTCGTGCTCAACGAGACGCCCGCCCGCATCGCAGCGGCCCTGCCGGAGTTCTTCGACCGGGTTCTGGTGGACGCGCCCTGCTCCGGTGAGGGGATGTTCCGCAAAGAGCCTGCCGCGCTGGCCCAGCACTGCGAAGCGCTGGTGAAGCAGTGCGCAGAGCTGGGCGCGGACATCCTCGACAGCGCCGCTGCGGCCCTCGCGCCGGGCGGCGAACTGGTCTACTCCACCTGCACCTTCGCGCCGGAAGAGGACGAGGGACAGGTGGCCGCATTCCTGCAGCGCCACCCGGAGTTCACGCTGGCCGATGTGCTGGGCAATGTGGACTACGCCTTCGGCAGCGAGGGCGAGGCCAACCGCACCGGTGGTCTGCCGCTGGACGTGAGCAAGGTGCGCCGCATCTGGCCCTGTCAGGGCGGGGAGGGACACTTCATGGCCCGGCTCGTCAAAGCCGGTACGCCCCGGACTCTGCCGGCTCCCGGCGAGTACACCCCCGAAGAACAGCTCTGGCTGGCCGCTGCCGCCGAAGCAGGCAAAAAGGCCAAAGGCGGCAAGCCCCAGAAAGCCGCAAAGCCTGCGGATGCCCGCAGCGCCCGGCGGGAGAATAGCCGGGCTTGCCGGGAGGCCGTGCAGGGCCGCAGCTCCCGCAGCCGAGACGCTGGGGCAGGGGATGCATCGCCCGCCCAGAGCCTTGCTGCATGGCGGGAATTTGCGGAGGAATATTTCCCGGAGCTGGCAAAGCGCCCTGCCGTGGTGCATGGCGGCGGCGTTCTGCTGCCGGCGGCTTTCCCGCAGACGAATCTTCACGTTTTGCGTGCAGGGGTCTTCGTGGGCAGTGTGCAGAAGGGGCGCTTTGTGCCGGAACATCATCTGTTCACGGCTTTCGGCGCGCTCTGCCGGAACTGTGAGGAACTGACCCTCGCCGACTCCCGAACTGTGGAATATCTCTCCGGCCGGGAGATAGAAGCTCACACCGCTGCCGATGGATGGTGCTGCGTGACGGTGGACGGCTGGCCGCTGGGAGGCGGCAAAGTGTCCGGCGGCAGGGTCAAAAACCATTATCCCAAGGCACTTCGTCTGCTGTAAAACGTAGTTTTTGGCAGAATAAACCGGAAAACCATCGGTACAAGGCTTGAACGCCGATGGCTGTTGTGATAAAATAATAGAGTTAGATTTTGTGTGCTGCCACAATGCGGGCGACCACAGCCCGTCTGCCCGCAGGCGGAGATCACTGATAAAATACAGGAGGCTCTTTTCCATGTCTGGACATAGCAAATGGAACAATATCAAGCGCAAGAAGGAGAAGACTGACGGCGCAAAGGCAAAGGTCTTTACCAAGATCGGCCGCGAGATCAGCGTTGCCGTCCGTACCGGCGGCCCCAACCCCGCTTCCAACAGCAAGCTGGCTGACCTGATCTCCAAGGCAAAGCGTATGAGCGTGCCGAACGATAACATCCAGCGTATCATCAAGAAGGCCGAGGGCGGCGATAAGACCGAGTACGAGGCGATCACCTACGAGGGTTACGGCCCCGGCGGCGTTGCGGTCATGGTCGAGACTCTGACCGACAACCGTAACCGTACCGCTGCTGACCTGCGCCACTACTTCGATAAGAACGGCGGCAATCTGGGCGCTATGGGCTGTGTGGGCTTCCTGTTCAGCCAGAAGGGCGTCATCGACATCTCTCTGGAAGACAAGGACGCCGACGAGGCCATGATGGACGCCCTGGATGCCGGTGCTGAGGACTTCGATGCAGGCGAAGAGGCCGCTGAGATCACCACCGACCCCGAGAACTACTCCGCTGTCGTCAAGGCAATGGAGGAGAAGGGCTACGAGATCCTCTCCGACGACCTGGCCATGGTCCCCATGACCACCACCCGTCTGACCGACCCTGATCAGCTCAAGCTGATGGGCAAGCTGCTGGATGCCCTCGAGGATAACGATGACGTCCAGAACGTCTGGCACTCTCTCGAGAACGAAGAGGACCTGCCGGAATAAGCTTCCGCAATTCATAAGAATGATGTAAACAAAGCCGCTTTTTGTGCTGCAAGGCACGAAAGGCGGCTTTGTTGTTTTATGGCGGCCTGCGATAAAGGTGTGCCTGCTGGGGCATGGAAAATAAAAAGAACGGTACCATTCTCCCATCGGCTATGTTATAATAAACAGAACAAAACATCACGGGGAGGGGCCGACATGGAGCAACGACGCATTTGTCCATATTGTATGCAGGAGCTGGAAGCGGGGGAGGAGCAGTGTCCCCACTGCGGCCGGGAGCTTGCAGGGCGCAACCCGGCGGGCAGTCTTCCGGCAGGCACTGTGCTGGCAGGCCGGTATACCGTGGGCGACATCCAGAGCGTGGACGGCGAGGGCATCCTCTACCGGGGCGTGGAGAACAACGGCCCCTTCCGGGTGACCATCAAGGAGTATATGCCCCTGACGCTGGCGGCAGAGCGGGGGAGGGACTGCATCCTCCGCCCGAAGCCGGGCAGCGAGGTGCTGTTCAAGACCACCCGGATGGATTTTGCCGACCTCTACCGCTTCATCCAGCGCATCACCCCGGCCAACGGCCTGGAGGCCGTGCTGGACGTCTTCGAAGAGAACAACACGGTCTACGCTGTCATGGAGAACCCCGGCGGCTGTCCGCTCCAGAAGTGGCTGGAGGAGCACGGCACCGTGACGCCCCAGCAGGCCTGCGCCATGCTGGAACCGGTGTTCAACGGGGTGGAGGCCATGCATCAGGTGGGCCTCGTACACCGGGGCATCTGCCCGGCCAACATCCGCATCATGGACAATGGCCGCGCCCGGCTCACCGGCTACGCGACGGTGGGTCTGCGCACGGCGGGCAGCGGCCTCCACGAGCAGCTGTACGAGGGCTATTCCGCCCCGGAGCAGTATTCCACCGCCGAGTTCGAGGGCCGCTACACCGACGAATACAGCCTTGCGGCGGTGTTCTACCGGATGGTCTGCGGGCTGAGCCCCGTCCCGGCGGCACAGCGCCTCGTCTCCGACTCCAACCCCAAGGCCCGCACGGTGACGCCGTCGGTGCCGGCTTACGTCTCCGAGACGCTGTATCTGGGCCTCCGGCTCAAGCCGGTGGAGCGCATCCAGACGGTGCAGCAGCTTTTCCGCGCCCTCTCGGAGCGGGAGTATGCGGAGGAATTGTCCCGCAGCATGGAAGCGCTGGACCCGCCCGCTCCCGCGCCGCAGGAGCCGAAAGCGCCCGCGAAGGCTGAGCTGCTGAGCGTCCGAAATCTGCTGGCGGGCATCGTCATTCTGCTGAGCGTCCTCGTCCTGCTGATCCTCTGGGGTCTGCTGAGCCGTCAGAGCGAGAAGCCGCCGGAGGTGATCGCTCCGGAGTCCGTCAGCGAGGCGGCAAGTGAGCCGGCAAGTGAGCCGGTGAACGAAAACATCACCCTGACGCCGGATCTCGTGGGCCGCGACTATGACGCCGAGGTGCGCAACAACCGCAGCTATATCGACGAGTACCTCTTCTACGTCACGCTGGAATACAGCGACACGGTGGAAAAGGGCCGCATCATCCGGCAGTCGCCGGAGGCGGGCGAGGTCATCCAGAAGGGGGACACCGTCAGCCTCGTGGTCAGCCGAGGCCCCCAGATGATGGAGATGCCCGACATCATCGGCCAGACCCAGGACAGCGCCGTGCAGGAGCTGGCCACCAAGGGTCTGAACGCCACCTGCTTCACCGTGGTCAACGACGGCTCTGAGGCGGCGGGCTGCGTCGTGTCGGCCAGCGAGGACGCTGGGAGCATGGTGGAGGTGGGAACCACCATCGTGCTCTATATCGCAGGCGATGTCCCCGCCGATGCCCCGGCGGGACCGGAAGCGCCTTCGGATACCGGGACGCCCGCCGGCGGGGATGCCGCGCAGGGCGGCGTGGAATACGATACGGATTAAACAAAAAACATCTGCAATACGGACTTCGGGAATCGAAGAAGTGTTGCAGATGTTTTTGGTTTTATGGAAAGCCTCTCCCTTTGGGAGAGGTGGCATTGCGAAGCAATGACGGAGAGGGCAAGCCCGGCACGAAAGAGCCGCTGCACAGCGATAAGCAGGCTCTTTGTCAGAGCGATACGATCGCAGTGTAAGAGCTGTTTGGCAGCATCCTTGCCCTCTCAGGCGCTTACGCGCCAGCTCTCCCAAAGGGAGAGCCTTTCGGGGGGCGGGGCTTCAGAAAAAGCTCTTCATGAACGCAAGATCGCTGGCGGCGCGGGCCGGGACAGCCTCTTCCCGCAGGACGGGAAGGAGGGGCTGGGGCAGGGCGCGCAGCATCTCGAAGCCGCCCTTGTAGTCCACACAGGAGTCTTCGAGGCTGGTGGAGTAGAGGGTGCCGTCGGGCTTGAAGTTCTGACCCTTGAAGTGGACGGCCACGATCTTGTCGCCGTACCAGCTGCCGACTTTGTCCCAGAGGCGGCGCTGTGCGTCCACCGAGGCGTTCTCGGGGCCGACGTAGTTCGCCAGATCGCAGATGACCCGCAGGTTGGGGCTGGCGATGGTGTCCAGCACCATCTTGACAGCCTCGGGGGTGTTCATGGCGTGGTAGTAGACGCACTCCACCGCGAAGAGCACACCCTGCTCCTCGCAGACGGGCAGGATCTCGCCCAGGCTGCGAAGGAGTGCTTCCTGCGCTTCCCTGCGGCTGACGGTGGGCTGCTTTGCCATGTTGGTGGTCTCGCTGCCCATGCAGCCGGCGCGGAGAGCTTTTGCCACCGGCACCTGGCTCAGGGCTTTCGCCACCTCGGCGCGGCGCTTGTCCTCGTCCGCATAGCTCAGCTCAACGTAGGTGCCGTCCACGGCGATGGACACGCCGCTCTTCTGGACGGCGGCATTGGTGGCGGCCACCAGCTCAGGGGTCACGTCTGCATAGCTTTTGACGCCCTCCACGGCCTTGGTGTAGGCCAGCTGGGTGCAGCGGAACCCTGCGTCCCCGATGGAGCTGAGCAGTTCTTCCACGCTGCGACGGCCAAAATCGTGGCCACGTGCGCCGACGATGAATTCAGACATCCCGCATCCTCCTTACGCTCAGCCGAACAGACGCTCGGCAAACATCCCGAACTCCTTGCCCCACCAGTACCAGTCGTGGGAGACGTCGCCGCCCCAGACTTCGAGGTGGCAGGGGAAGCCGACTTCGCTCAGGGTGTCGGCCAGAGCCTGGGTGTCGGCGAGGGCGTCGCCCTCATAGCCGCCCTGACCCACGCAGAGCAGCAGGCTGTTCTCCTCGGCCTTGGACAGAACATTCCTGTCGCAGATGCCGTTCTTGCGCAGAGCGGCGAGGGGGCTGCTGCGGAGGATGAGGTCATCCTCTGCGCTGCCGAGGAAGCGGCCCATATCGTAGAGGCCGGAGAGGCCCATTGCACCCGCAAAGGTCCGGGGACGGCGCAGGCGGCACTGGACGGCCTGATAGGCGCCGGTGTCCACGCCCACGCACCAGATGAGGGGCTTCTCTTTGCGCTCGGGGGCATTCAGCTCCGCGATGCGCGCGGCCAGCTCGCTGGTGAGGTAGACGAAATACTTCTCCTGCATCTCGGCCCGGCGGCGGGGAGACTCATTGCCGGCCAGCAGGCTCTCGCCGTCGATGCTGTCGGCGCAGAAGAGCTGGATTTTGCCCTCGTGCAGCAGACGGGCCGCTGCGTCGGGCATCCCGTTGTTCTCCCAGTCGTAGAAGCGGCCGCCCCGGGCGGGCAGTGCCAGCACCGGCACACCGCCGTGGCCGTAGACCTTGAACTCCATCTCGCGGTCGAGCACCGCGCTCCACTCCTTATAATAAGTGCCTTCCATCATGAAAATGCTCCTCCTGTCAGATGAATTGATTGCGTGCCGCGTCGTAGGCATAGCCCACGGCGGAAAGTGCCTTGCACAGGGCGTCCTTATCGGCGTCCATGTCGTCGCAGAGGGCGTCGAGGCTGGGGTAAAAATCGCGCAGTTTCAGGTTGACCACGCTCAAAAGCATGATCGGGTCGCTCGGCAGAGCCATCGTTTGTTTCCTCCCATGTTCCGAGATAAAATAAAAAGCCGGCCACTCGACAAAGTGACCGGCAATACGCATCAGCTTAGACAGCGCGGGTGACTTTGCCAGCGCGCAGGCAACGGGAGCATGCGTAGATATACTTGGGAGAACCCTCCACGACCGCCTTGACACGACGGACATTCGGCTTCCAGGTACGGTTGGAACGGCGATGAGAGTGAGAGACCTTGATACCAAAGGTAACACCCTTGCCGCAGCATTCACACTTAGCCATGGTAATTGCACCTCCTACAGTGAAGTATGGAATCAAAATAATCAGCTTGACTATTTTACCAGAACTGCCGCCAAAAAGCAAGTCCCTTTTCGATTTTTTTGCGGCTTTTTTTCGTCTGCGGCCCAAACGCTTGTCTAAAGGCGAAAAAAATAGTACAATAAACGCGTATATCTTATAGAAAACAGGAGAACACCATGACCCCAAGAATGTTTTATACCCTCGCACGGGTGCTGGCCGCCCTGACCGTCATCCCTTTCCACGAGGCGGGCCACGCGCTGGCCGCATGGCTGCTGGGCGACCCCACAGCCAAGCAGCAGGGGAGACTGTCGCTGAACCCCTTCCGCCACTTCGATCTGCTGGGAACGCTCTGCATGGTGTTCGCGGGCGTGGGCTGGGCAAAGCCTGTCTCCACCGACCCCCGCAACTTCAAAAAGCCCAAGCAGGGCATGGCCCTCACGGCGTTGGCCGGCCCGGTGGCGAACCTCATCCTGGCCTACCTTGCGATGGTGGTCTGGAAGCTGTTCTATTATTGGGCGCCCGTCAACGATGCGACGATTTTTCTGGCGCTCTTCCTGCAATACTTCGTGTATCTGGATGTGAGCCTCGCGGTGTTCAACCTCATCCCGGTGCCGCCGCTGGACGGCAGCCGCATCCTGCTGGCTGTGCTGCCCGAGCGCATCTACTTCGGCATGATGAAGTATGAGCGGGTCATCCTCATCGTCCTGCTGGCGGCGGTCTGGGGCGGCTTTCTGGACGGCCCCCTCAGCGTGATGAACAATGTGGTGTGGGACCTGCTGGACAATGGCACCCAGTACATCGACACCATCGCCTATTCGGCCTACTATGCGTCTGCAGGGGCGGTGATCTGATGGCGGAGGAGCTTACCTTCCATCTGGAAGAGTTCGAAGGCCCGCTGGAACTGCTGCTGGCGCTGGTGTCAAAGCACAAGATGGACCTGCACAACATCCCCATCCTCGAGCTCATCGACCAGTACACCCGCACCGTGGAGGCCGCGCAGGCCGCAGACCCCGACATTTCCAGCTCCTTCATCGAGATGGCAGCCCACCTCGTAGAGATGAAGAGCTATCTGCTGCTGCCCCGAAGCACCGAGGGCGAGCGGATGAAGCAGGAGCTCACCGGCCAGCTCATCGAGTACGACCAGTGCCGCCGGATGGCCTCTGCCCTCCGCGCCGCTGCGGAGGCGACGCCCACCTTTGTCCGACAGCCGATGCAGCTGGAACGGGACGAGACTTACGCCCTCAACCATCTGCCTCAGGTGCTGGCCGACTGCTGGGAGAGCCTGATGGGCCGTGCGCCTGTCCGGCGGATGCCGACCCAGGCCGTCTTTGAGCCGCTGGTGACAGCCCCGCAGGTGTCGGTGAGCAGCCGGGTGGTGTACATCCTGCGCCGCCTCATCGCGGGCGGTGCGGCCCGGATGAGCCAGCTTTTCGCCCGCAGCCAGAGCCGAAGCACCAACGTGGCTACCTTTCTGGCTCTGCTGGAACTGGTGCGCGGCGGACGTGTCACCCTCGGCCCCAAGGGAGAGCTGACCATGCAGCGCGGACGCCTGCCCCGTGAAAGGGCAAAGGAGGAAGAATGAACCAGAAACAGATAAAAGCCGCCGTAGAGGCGATGCTTTTTGCGGCGGGCGACCCGGTGAGCGCCGATAAGCTTGCCGCCGCCGTCCAGCTGCCCCAGACCACGGTGGAGACCGCACTGGAAGACCTGCGCGTCCGTTACGCCCGGGAGGACTCCGGCCTCTGCCTGCTCCATCTGGACACCCGCTGGCAGCTGGCGACCAAGACCGAGTGGGCCGACTGCATCCGCCGTCTGCTGGACGCCCGGCGCTCGGTGCCTCTCGGCCCGGCGGCCATGGAGACGCTGACGGTCATCGCCTACAACCAGCCCGTCTCCCGCGCCTTCATCGAACAGGTGCGCGGCGTGGACTCCTCGTCCAGCGTCAGCGGCCTGCTGCAGAAGGGCCTCATCGAGGAGGCGGGCCGTCTCGACCTGCCCGGCCACCCGGTGAGCTTCCGCACCACCGATGTTTTCCTGCGGTGCTTCGGCCTTTCCTCGCTGGCAGACCTGCCGCCGGTGCGCGGAGATCAGGAAGGGGAGGCGGCGACATGATGGGAGTCCTGATGGCTCTGGGCTGGCTGCTGCTGACCCTGCTGAAGATCGCAGGCGTCCTGCTCCTGATCCTGTTGGTGTTGCTGGCCCTCGTCCTGCTCTGCCCGCTGTGCGCGGACGTCTGCTGGGAGGGCGGCGTCCTGACCGTCCGGGCCGGTGCGCTTGGGCTCACCCTGCCGGTGTTCCAGTGGCCTGCGCCGGAAAAGCCCGCCGGAGCCGAAGAACCGAAAGGCTTCTGGGGAAAGCTGAAAGCGAAGCTCCGCGCCCGCCGCGAAGAGCGCAAACGGAAGAAAGCCGCCGCAAAAGAGGCGAAGAGACCGAAAAAGGAGACCGCTCCGCGCGAGAAGGCGAAGCTGACGCTGAACATCCTCGTGACCATCCTGCGGGGTGCCGGGCGGCTGACGAAAGCCGTCTTCGGCTCGCTGCGCGTCACCAAGATCCGGGTCTGCCTCGGCGTCCGGGGCGAAGACCCTGCCGAAGCCGCCCGCGCCTACGGCAGGCTGAACGCATGGCTCTACCCGTCCCTCGGCGTCATCGACCGCTTCGTCTACCTCGATTTCGACGAGCTGCGCATCCTGCCGGACTTCGGCAGTGCCGAGCCGACGGTGGCCGACCGGGTGTCGTTCCGCCTCAGCGCAAGGCTGCTTTTCATCGTTGCAGCCGCTCTGCGCGTTTTGTATGAGTTCTGGCGCGAAAAAGTGCTGGACGTCTTCCTATAAAGTGTGTTACAATAATATCGTATGGTGTATACTCCTATCCAGAGGGAGTTTTCCCGGAAAATAATAGTAGGAGGCCGATTTTATGGCTGAGCATCCGATTCAAGGTTTAATGAACGTCACAATGGACAAGATCCGCCAGATGGCAGATTCCAACACCATCATCGGCAAGCCCATCAAGACCGACGACGGCACCACCATCCTGCCGGTGTCCCGTATCTCGTTCGGCTTTGCTTCCGCAGGCACCGACTTCGACGGCAAGAACGCCGCCAACAAGGACCTGTTCGGCGGCGGCTCCGGCGCGG
>OGZF01002013.1_pt1 | contig 10547 bp, 9 predicted proteins | sample 1576771 | NCBI WGS metagenome assembly OGZF01 (sample SAMEA3541536, study PRJEB24748) | human gut metagenome | biome: human gut; feature: human-associated habitat; material: faeces | place: China | collected 2012
TGTGAAAGACTTTGGTGTATATCAGAAGGATATAATAGAATTAGGCCCAGAGAATTTTAATCTTTTTATCTTAAGTGGCAGTCCGTGGGATCTCGCACAGACCATCTCCACCGGATTGGAATTATCCCGTCTCGGAAACACCGCTTTTATCTGTAATTACAATAACCAGTCCTCTGCAAAAAAACTTGCAGGAAAACTCGGCTGTAAAGTATACTGCTTTCCTTTTGACGGGGATGCATTTACCTGTACCGAAACCAAAACAGATTTATTCTTTCATGTATTATCTTTCGAAAGGGGAAAAAAGAAATTTTTAAATTTCAGAAAAAGACAACCTTAAAACATTATTCGATCGGCATCTGTGGCTGCGGTCACGGCTGTGGTGTCACGCATCTTTCCATTGCACTGTCAAACTACTGTGCTTCCAAACTGCGCTGTTCCACTGCCTGTCTGGAACTAAACCAGTCCCAGGACTTTGAGAGTCTGTCCGGATTCACATCCAAAGACACACCTTTTTTCAAAAAAGAAAGCCCTCATAATATGTTTACCATTTATGATGTTGATTATTACCCTGCGGTTTCAATTGGGGAAATTCCGCAAATTTTAAATCATGGCTACTGTTATCTGCTGTATGATTTTGGTGTGCTGACAGAGACAAACTACAATGAATTCTTACGATGCGACCGGAAAATCGTAATAGGCAGCCTTGCGCCGTGGAAAGAGCAACTTTACCACAAATTTATTCAATCAACTTTTATCGGGCAGAAATCAGGGGAAGACTTTTACTATTTAGTATTGTTCGGAGAAGGAAATGATATGCAGGCTTTTCGTAAAAAATATCATCTGTCCATGGCGCAAATTCCCTTTTTCAAGAATCCGTTTCATATCGAAAAAGAACAGTTCCCTTTTTTACAGGAACTGCTTTAGGAGGCATTCACATTTTACACAATCGTAAAAAAACAATTTTAATTACTTTTTTCATCAGCATATGCATTGCAGGCATTCCTTTGTCGATTCTGCTCTTGATCCAGCGCTACAATTGTAGGGTATTAAAGCAGACAGTGTCTGCCTACGAAGCCGAACAGAACGCCTACGTGGACACAAACGTGTATCTTCTGTCAAAAGCACTTCCTGCCGGGGAAGCACTGACAAAGGATGATCTGACCTCGTGCACGGTAAAACTTCCACGCAGTCAATCGATTCTCTATGCTTCTGACAGCAAAAATCTGATCGGTCAATATGCGAAAACGGCACTGAAAAAAGGACAGCTTCTCACAGCCGATTTTTTCTATTCGGATGAAAGACTTACAGAACGTAACCGCTATCTCGAATTATCAGATATCCGCTTACCGGAATCCGTTCACACCAATAATCTGATTGATATCCGAATTTCTTTTCCTACCGGCGAAGATTATATTGTTTTGAACCAGCAGCGTGTTCTTTCCTTATTAAATGAGGATGAAGGAACTTCTGTCTGCGGCATAGCTTTAAATCTTTCCGAGGAAGATCTGCTCCGGCTGTCAAGTGCCCGTGTCGATGAAAATTTGTTTGAAGGTACCTATCTGTATGCGGTTATTTACCAGGCAGATTTTGAAAATGCTGCTGTGACAACCTACCCGGTAAACCCTCAGGTATTCACCTTAATGCAATGGGATCCTAATATTGTTTCGCTTTTTACTGTAAAAAAGGAACAGGAAAAACGTTCTGTATTAGAGAACCATCTGCAATTATTTACCCAGAAGGAAATGGGGAATTCTATCGAAGCTGAGCTGGAATCTCTTCCGGACAGCCAAGAGGAATTGCCAGAACAGGATAATAATATATCACAAATGTAACCTATGCGTTTTCCTTTTGGTCAGGACTATAAGCAGGAGAAAATCTTATGGTTAAAAAAACAGAAAAACTCTATATGGAACTGTCCGCCTTAGAAAACAGAGGTGTGACGATCTGGCTTGAGGGAACTCCAAGCAATTCCCTCAATGTATCAAATCAATTATCCATTCACGAAGATACCTCTTACATGAGGGATTACGTGTTTGAAGAAGGGAGGCTGAAAGAGGTACATTTTGACAAGGTTTCTAAATGAACCTGTATTATTTTGTCATTCTCTCCTTTTGTAAATGGAGACTTTTGACATTCATTCTTGTAACTTATTATATTGTAGATATCGTTTATGCATAAAAGCAGTGGATGTTCTAAGGCCCTCAAAACCTGATGATCCAGGTGTCTATATAACACTATTTGATAAGAAAAAGATTCAGAAGCCGCGGGGAGTCCGCGGCTTCTTTGCATTTCTGTCGGTTCAAATTTACAATTTCTTTATGTCCACGAATAAGAAATTCTTAATAATACTTTTACTATGATTTTAAGTGTCAATATGCTACAATTGTTTTTGTAAATGTAATCCATTTCACCATACTGATCATTACATTTCACAAATTGATAAAATTTGTTCTCAAACTGCACTTTTTCGATAGAAAGGAACTTTTATGAAGAAAAAAATTATACCGTTTATTGCGGCTATCGCACTTATCATTGTCGTTGTTTTATTTATGGTATTAGGAAATATCATTGAAAAATACACTCCTTCCAAGGAGACAAAAGATCTGTCTGAATATTATGGACTGACTTCGGATACAGATGTCGCTCTCATATGCAACAACGAAGTCATTGATACCAAAGGAAAACTTGTAAACGGAGAAGTTTATTTAAGTTATGAAACAGTACGGAACTATCTCAATGCACGTTTTTATTGGGATCCCAATGAAAATATCCTCCGTTACACAACTGCCAATGATCTGATTTCCGTAAACGCGGAAAGTTCTGATTACACCGTGAACAAAGATACACAGTCATTTGGCCAGACAATTGTAAAAGCAGATGCCTCTACCGCTTATATTGCAATCGATTTTGTCAAACAGTACTCTGATTTTCAGTACAATTACTATACGGATCCAAACCGTGTCGTTCTTACCAATGCATGGGGTGATTATACCATTGCTTCTGCAAAGCAAAAAACAGAAATCCGTTATCAGGGCGGTATCAAAAGTCCGATTCTTACAGAAGCAGATAAAAATACCGAGCTCACTATTTTAGAACCGGGTGATACCTGGACAAAAGTTGCCACAAATGATGGATATATCGGTTATATCAAATCCAATAAACTTGGAACAACTTCTACTACGACAATTTCCAGTGACTATGTTGCAGAAGAATTTTCCCATATTACCAAAGATTACAAGATTAATATGGCATGGCATCAGGTAACCAATCAGTCTGCCAACGACAATCTTGCTTCTATCTTACAGAAAACAAAGGGAATTAACATACTTTCTCCAACCTGGTTTTACTTAAACGACAACAATGGAAACATTGCTTCCCTTGCAAGTTCCACTTATGTTGATTACTGTCACCAGAATGGCATTGAAGTCTGGGCATTGATCAGCAATCTGGAAAATGACAGCGTCAATACCGCAGAAGTGCTTTCCCACACTTCCTCCAGAGATAATCTGACCAACAATATTATCTCTGCCGCTATCCAGTACAATCTGGATGGAATTAATGTCGACTTTGAAGCATTGAATGCGGATGCTGTAGGAAACTCCTACATTCAATTCATCCGTGAGTTGTCATTAAAATGTGCCAACAATGGAATTGTACTTTCCGTTGATAATTATGTTCCAAGTGATTACACTGCATTTTATAATCGTGCCGAGCAGGCTCTTTTTGCTGATTATGTTGTGATCATGGCATATGATGAACATTATGCAGGTTCCCCGGAAGCTGGTTCCGTTGCTTCGATTGGTTTCGTGACAGATGGTGTGGAAAATACTTTAAAAGAAGTTCCTGCAAACCAGGTAATCCTCGGTATGCCATTTTACACAAGAGTCTGGTCCGAGACACCGGTAGAATCCGATTCCACTGCAACCGATGAAACGGACACAACCGTTGATTACGAATTATCTTCCTATGCGACCAATATGACAGAAGTACAGAAACTCATCAGTGCAAATGGTGTGCAGCCTGTTTGGCTCGATGATATCGGGCAGAATTATGTCGAATATCAAAATGGTGGTGTCAACTACAAGATCTGGATTGAAGATGCAACTTCATTGGAGAAAAAGCTTACCGTCATGGACACCTATGGTCTTGCCGGTGGTTCCTTCTGGAAACTTGGAATGGAAGATTCCTCTATCTGGGATACCATTATCAAATATATCAATTAGTGTTTGAAAACGATCCTGAAACGCAAATTCAGGTACAACCGATCAATAGATTCATATCTCCCACAGTTTGTGAATACAATATAGAAACAAACTGTGGGATTTTTTATGAAAAGAAAAATAGAATTGCTTATGGGACTTTGTGTGATTCTCTGTGCCTTTGTCCTCGCCCGTAAAGGAGCTGTTTTTGTACAGAGCGAGCAGGCAAAATCTGCGCCTGTCTGCATTGTTGTAGATGCCGGTCATGGTGGTGATGATCCGGGAAAAATCGGCATCAATGACGCGTTGGAAAAAGACATCAATCTTCAGATTGCATTAAAACTGCAAAAAATATTAGAACAAAATAACATCAAAGTTGTGATGACACGAAACACAGATGCCGGACTGTATTCCGAGGGCGCAACCAATAAAAAAGCGGAGGATATGCAGAAACGCTGTAAAATTATCGAGGATTCCAATGCCCTTTTTACGGTAAGTATTCATCAGAACAGTTACACTTCACCTGAAATTCAGGGAGCACAGGTCTTTTATTATGGACAGTCAGAAAATGGGAAAAAACTTGCCGAGATTTTGCAGACAGCTCTGATCGAACAGGTCGATCCCGACAACCACCGTGCTGCCAAGGCAAACGAAAGCTATTATCTTCTAAAAAAAACACCCACACCTACGGTCATCGTAGAATGTGGGTTTTTAAGCAATCCAATAGAGGCGGAACTGCTTTTGCAGGATGACTATCAGGATCAATTAGTCAACGCTATTTACACCGGCATTAAAACTTATCTTGGAGACGAACTCCCGCAAAACGAATCATCGTAATTATTCAAATTCACGGATTGTTTTTAAAAATGCCTCTGCAATATGGTATAAACGGGCAGTCTGCACTTTGTATACAGAGTCCTCTTTTTCTCCCTCTGTGGACTGTCCCTCTTTATCCACAGCTTCTTTCGTAGAAGCTGCCGAATCATTCACAAACGTTACATTTCCACTCTTTCCCGATGCGACACCGGAAAAATGATTTAAATCGAGGTTTTTTTCTATTGCAAATCTGAGGTCTACCTGCTCTCCGTCACTCTCCTGAATGGCAGATGCCAGAAATCCCATCTGATCTGCCAGAAGATCTCTTGTCTCCTGTTTATCGGTCACAACCAGACCGCTGATTCCTTCCTCTTTCGCCTGAAATGTCGCTGCGATCTTACCAGACATTTCGCTTTCTAACATAATGTCCACAATACCTTTTGTCTCTACTCCACGGACAATCTTCAGGGAAACATTGGTCACTTTATCCCCCACCAGAACCGGAATGGAATACTGCTCTTTTTTCGCCAGAGTCTGGTTAATGGAAAGTTTTGCCTGCATAAGACGCATCTCACGCACATCAATGCTGGTCACTTCATCGCTGGAGATCATCGTCTTCATCACGTTCTCCGCAACTTTTCCCAATGTCTCCTGAACCTCTGCCAATGCTTTTGGCTCCGAAACTGCCTCTCCAAAATCCTCGATAATACTTTCCTTGATCGCTTCGATATCTTCTGCTGTGATTTTTTTCTCACGATCCGGATTTGTACTCTCTTCCCCGAAGATCTGTCGGAACAGTTGATTACGGTTCGCCATCATCGACTGGATAGCATTGACATTCATTGCGCTGTTTGGCAGATCAAACTGCTCTAACATCCGGTAAATCTCATCCGGGGCAGCCGCTGCTTCCTGCACCATCCGCATCTGTTCCTGAAGATATTCCCGCTCGGCTGCTGCGTCTGTGTCGACAGTTTCCGCAAGTGCATGCGCAAATTCCTCCGGAGTCATATTCTGCCAGTCCGGATGCTGATCAAATACCTGCTGCAATCTGCCCGGTGTCAAAAGATCCGCTGCGTCCTTCATACAGTTTGTCTGGTAAGCGGTCTCGATCTGATCTGTGATGGAGTTTGCGTTTACCGTCTGTTCTTTGCTCTCTCCGTAATCATTGTCCACAGAAATATCCATGCGATTTGTCTTGTGGGATGATCGCACGGCAGTGAGCAGATTTTTCATGGTCATCTCTGCCCCCTGATTCACCAATGCACCGATCGCCGCACCGTCTGTCTGCTCCACCTGATGGATGAGACGGTAAATTCCGATATAGGAGTTTCGTTCTTCCTCTGTGATCTGATTATTTTTTTCCATTTTATATAAATACTCACTGAACTTCTGATTATCATCTTTTCCAACTTCTGATCTCACCCGCTCCGCAACACGGTTCAGATCCGAAATCTTCATTTCCAGTGGATTAATGCCCTGCTTGATCAGCTGTGTGACAACAGCAGGTGTCATATTTTTAAACATCCGCTGTACTTCTTCATCCGCAGCTTTCATCTGTATAATGGAATCCTCCGTAATTTCAATTCCATTGTACCCAAGAATACGCACTGCACGACGATTTTCCTCCGTTGCTTCCACGCCAAGATCGTTTAAAATATCATCCACATTGCGGAATGCCTTCTGGATGGAATCTCCCATGTCGGTGCGTGGCGCTGTCATTAACGTCTCATACTGCACACCTGCTTTTTCCAGTGCAGATTTCATCTGCTTTCCCTGCTCATATGCTCCATCGATCGTGGAAACATCTGCTTCCGGGATTCCAAGCACATACGCCGGAACCTGCCCCAGCTGCGCTACTTTTTCAGTTGTCTCTGCAAAAAGTGCTACATTTTCCGGGGTTGCATCCGCACCCTGTGCTTCCAATAAATTTGTATAGTATTGGTTTTCCATATTTTTCAACTCATCAACGAGTTTCACCAGAGGCTCTGTATCGATGGAAATACCTTTTTTCAAAAGTGCATAATTTGCTTCCGCTGACATTGCAAGACGTACTTCCTCCAACTGTCTCTTTGCCGTGAGAAGTTCTAAGCCTTTATCCGTATAAGCTTTCTGATTTTGGGAGTCGCTTTCAGCATCTTTTCCACGGTTTTCTGCTGCTTTGGCAAGATTATCCACAGTCAGCTCCATGCCATTGTTCACAACATAAGCAACATCTTCATCTGTAGCATTTTCAATCACATCTGCGGCATTCTGTGCCTGATCTCTGAGGCTGTAGCCCTCTGCCACCATTGCATCCTTTGGCATATTTCCCTGTGTAATTGCATCCGCAATCTGTCCCATTGCCTGTGATGGATCCGCCGGAAGTTCCAAAGTTTTCAGATCCTCATAGTAGGTCAGATTCTCTTCCGTGAGGGGAACATCGTTTTGGATCAGCCACTGGCAGTCTGCCATAGTATTCTCATTTACCGGCAATCCCATAGAAGACAGCATGTTCTGGATCTGTCCTGACAACTGTTCCATATCTTCTACGGTCTGCCCTGTATAACCTGCACTGCCTGAAAACTGTGCCATATACAAATTCTCAATCGTTGGCTGCAACTGATTATCCAACATGTATTTGATCGCACCATCTGTCATAGGCTGCAACATCTGCAACTGTTCAAACGCCTCAATGCTCATTGCAATATTCTCATCTGTCGCCGGAAGATCAGCTTCCTTAAATGCCTGTTCCAGCTGACTTGCGAGTGCCGCACTTCCTGTCATCGCTTCTAATTGTGCTGCATCAAGGTCATCTCCAAACACTTCTTTTCCTGCTTTTGCAAGCTGCATCTTGATTTTATCTGTCACCGTAATGATCGTATGCGAATCTGTGGAATCCAGGGAAAAACCTTCCTCCTGCATTTTCGCATAATCTTCTTCTGATGTTGTATTTGATAAAACTGCCATCTGATTTTTACGGTCAAATGCATCCATCCCTGAACTCTCTTCAATCTTTTCCGCTATGGACTTTTTCTCTTCTCTGGCAGGATTCAGGTAGGTAGTATCCTTCATCTGAATGGAAGTCTGTCTGTCGCTCACACTCTTTGTCGTCTTAGCCTTTTCTGCCACAATCCCGGAGGCAGTCTTTACATCTTTGCCTGCCGCCTGCTGCAGCGCCTCCAGAATCTGATTCTGCTGTTCTACTCTCATCTATTTGATATCTCCTGTTTCGGATTTCATTTCACTGCTATGTATATCGGCTCATTTCCTTTTTTCTTAATACAAACGGAGTTTAACTTATGCACTGCCGCTTGTGGGTGGTGTTACGGATTTTTTGCAGGTTGTGTTGTATTGCATGCCTAAAGTATTTATAAACATAAAAAATAGAACTGTTTGTTTTCAGGAGCGCTTCCGCTTGTTGTCGCTGGCAGCGGTACTAAGAAAGCATCCATCGTGATTTCAAAATCCAATTACATTGGCTTTTGAAATCGCAATGTCTGCTTTCTAAGGACCGGCCGCTCCCAAAATCCTGAAAACAAATCAGTTCTATTTTTTATTTATCCAAGGCTGTGCAGCATGCAATATCCCAGTTGTGAAAATCCGTCAATCCAGGTTACAAGCGGCAGTAATCAAAGCTTAAACTCCGGGAGGTGTGCCCTTTATCATTGGCGAATCGCAAGGCATTAAGAATGACTGCATTTAGTCGCCACCTCCTTTATAGGCACTCCACCCATAACCGTGAGTTCCATAACGTAAATTGCAGATTCTGTGGTGCAATTCATAACGTTGACCGGGCATGTATAAGCGTCCTCTCACAAGTCATTCACAGCGTAAATGAAAGAAAAACGGTGCAGACAAATATGATTTCCTTCGTGAGCAATGAAGATAAGACTCTTTAGAGGCTTATCGGAATGCCCTGCGAACAGGAACATCATATTTCGTCTGTACCGTTTTTCTTTTTCATTACATATAAAATCACGACTTGTGAGAGGACACTTATACATGCCCCTTCAGCCCCTGAGAAAGCACCACAAAATCTGCGACACTACGCTAATGAAACGATGGATACTTATCTTATATCTGTCAAATTAGAACAAGTAAATGCACATATAAGTAACACTAATAATCGAATGTAAATTGCACAAAAATGCTTATAAAAAGCGGCGGATTTTCTATATGTGTAAAAGGGCAAAGAACAGGTAAACACATTGACTTTGCAAAAGCGTGTGTATTAGAATAGTGGTATAATATTGCTTCGCAAAAACAAGGAGGCGAAATCCTCTCCTCGTATAGGACTCGGATTTTTGCTTCGCAAAAACAAGGAGGATAAATCAATGCAGGAATTTAAACCAGTAAAAGAAGGAAAAGTACGTGAGGTCTATGATAACGGAGACAGTCTGATCATCGTAGCGACCGACAGAATTTCAGCATTTGACCATATTTTAAAAAATAAGATCACAAAAAAAGGTGCAATCTTAACACAGATGTCCAAGTTCTGGTTCGACTATACAAAAGACATCGTTCCAAACCATATGATTTCTGTAGATGTGAAAGATATGCCTGAATTTTTCCAGAATGAAAAATATGATGGAAACAGCATGATGTGCAAGAAACTGAACATGCTTCCAATCGAGTGTATCGTTCGTGGTTACATCACAGGAAGCGGCTGGGCAAGCTACAAAATGGTACAGTCTGTGGAATCAAACTTCCGGAAGGTCTGGTGGAATCCGATAAATTACCGGAACCGATTTATACTCCTAGTACAAAGGCAGATCTTGGGGATCATGATGAGAATATTTCCTTTGAGCAGAGTGTGGAAGTGTTAGAGAAACTTCATCCGGGAAAAGGTGAGGAATATGCAACCAAAATTAAAGACGCAACCATCGCCCTTTACAAAAAATGTGCAGAATATGCTTTAAGCAAAGGAATTATTATTGCAGATACAAAATTTGAGTTCGGACTTGATGAAAATGGAAATATGGTAATCGGAGATGAGATGCTCACTCCTGACAGTTCCCGTTTCTGGCCTGCAGATGGCTATGAGCCAGGTCATTCCCAGCCATCCTTTGACAAACAGTTTGCACGTGACTGGCTGACCTCCCATTCGGGAAATGACTGGACTCTGCCGGAAGATGTAGTACAGAAGACCATTGATAAATATCTCCAGAGCTATGAAATGCTCACTGGAAAACAGTTGTAAACACATAAGAAATGCCTGACATCCCTGCTTACGATCATTTTTCTTTGAACTACTGCAGAAATGTCAGGCTTTCTCTTTATCCTGTGATTCTTTTTACAAAAACACCTCAAGGTCATTTGATCTCCTCATAAAATGCCTTAAGCTGCTTTCTGGCGATCCACTTCGTGTATTCTCCCTCTAAATATCTGCCCGGCTGAACAGACTGCATGATCTGGTTCCGCTCTATATCTGCTTCCAGTTCTTCCCTTAACTGCTCCAGACTCATTTCCCCTGATTTTTCCTTTATCTTTTCCTGATACCACAGATAAAGATTCATATAATAATCTTCCAGCTGCCCGCTCCAGCGCTCTTCC
>OGZF01002014.1_pt1 | contig 10545 bp, 6 predicted proteins | sample 1576771 | NCBI WGS metagenome assembly OGZF01 (sample SAMEA3541536, study PRJEB24748) | human gut metagenome | biome: human gut; feature: human-associated habitat; material: faeces | place: China | collected 2012
AGGATTGCCAGCACGATGAAGAACGTGACCGCGTTCGCCATCTGGTAGGAGTATTCGCCGTTGCCCAGGCCGTTCTGGAAGATCAGGTAGGAGACGGTTTCGGTCTTGGAATCCGGACCGCCCTTGGTCAATGCCATGACCTGGTCGAACGCGCCGAGCGAGTTCTTGAGGCTCAGCACCATGTTGATGGTGAAGAACGGGCCAATCAGCGGGAACGTGATCTGCCAGAAGTTCTGCCAGGCGTTCACGCCGTCGATGGACGCGGCCTCATAGATTTCGTTGTCGATGGTCTGCAGACCCGCCAAGTACAGCAGCGTGGAGTAGGCCACACCCTGCCAGATGGACAGGAACACGATCGGGAACCATGCCAGATCCGGATTGGAGATCATGGACGTGGACAGCCAATCGATGTGCAGCGCCTGGCCGAGGGCCGGCAGCGGGGTCATGAAGATGTACTTGAACACGTAGCCGATGACCAGCACCGACAGGGTGTACGGAATGAAGAAGATGGCTCGGAAGCCGTTCTTGAAGGCGATTTTGGAGTTCAGCAGCACCGCCAGGAACATGCCGAGGATGTTCGTGCCGAGCGTGATCAGAATCGCGATGAAAATCGTGAACAGATACGCGTGGCCGACGCGTGCGTCCTGGAACATCGCGATGTAGTTCTTGAAGCCGATGAACTTGTAATCGCCGTAACCCTGCGAATTGGTGAACGAGTACATCGCGCCCTGCAGGAACGGCAGGTACAGGAAGATGCACACGAGAATCATCGCGGGAATGGTCATCCAGTAGAACGCCGGATCGACCTTGCGCTTGGAGTATTTCGAAACCTTCTTCGGCTTCTTTGCGGCGGCCTTGTCAGCCTTGGCCGAGATATTGCCAGTCATTGTCGTTCCTCCCCTCACCTAAAGTTCCTGGCTTCGATCTTGTCGTATTCCGACTGCATGCTGTTCAGGAATCGTTTAGTATTGCCCGACTGCACCAACGTCTGCAGGAAACCGGCGAGGTTGATGCTTGCCGGCACGTAGTGGTCACAGAAATCAGCCAGCTTGCCGGCCTTGTAGAAGTCGAGCACGCCATTCAACGCTTCATCGCCGACGTACGTATCCTTGTACGGGGTGAACGCAGACTGCTGCTTGGAGTAGTCCTTCACGTTCTCCTCGCTCATCAGGAAGTCGACGAATTCGCGAGCCTCGGTGTAATGCTTCGTATGCGCGCCGATCGTCAGCATCACGTCGTCGCCGGCGGTCAGCTGCTGTTCCTTGACGTTGTCGGTGGCCGGCATCTGCGCGAACCGCAGATTGGCGTCCTTGTTGATCAGACGGATCTGCGGAATCGCGTACGTGCCGAGCGGCAGAATCGCGGCCTTGCCGGAAGCGATGTCCTGCGTAGCCTGCTGGTAGGTGACGGCCGGATTCTTCTGCGTGTAGTTCTGGTAAATTTCAATCAGCTTGCCGCTGACGGGCGTCCACAAGTCGGAGAAGGTCTTGCTGCCGTCCTTGAGATACGCGTATTCCGATTCCGGCACCAGCGTCGAATTCAGCGATGCAAGCGGCGCCTGCAACGTCCACGGATCGGCGGTGCTCGCCTCAACCGGCGTGACGCCCTTGGCCTTGAGCCGCTTGAGCAGCGCGATGAATTCGCTCCACGTCTGCGGCGGATTGTCCGGATCCTCGCCGGCCTGCTTCCACACATCGGCGTTGATGATGTAGCCGCTTGCGTTGCCCGCGTACGGAATACCGTACAGACGCTTCTTGGACTTGTCGGTGGTCTGCACGAGGCTCTTCGCGATGTTCACCATGCCCGGATTGAGCTCGTCGACGATCTCGTCGTCGGTGAAATCGTGGAAGACGCCCGCTTCGGCGAGCATGCCGTAATTGATGTCGCCGTTGATGGTGATGACGTCGGGTTCGCGGTTCTTCACCAGTCGCGTGCGCAGATCGGTGGTGGCGTCCGACGAATTGTTGACATTGACTTTGATGTTGGAATGGGTTTTCTCGAATTCACGCGCCTTGGCGGTGAACCAATCCGCCGCCTCGGACTTGAATTGGAAGAAATCCAAGGTGACCGTGCCGGCGGTGCTGTTGCCGCAGCCCGCGAGCCCGACCGTCAACGCGACCGCGCATGCAGCCGTGACGACACGACCCGCGATCCGCCTGAAGGTGCCTGTGTTGGCATTGGAATCAGGTTTCATTCTCTCGACTCCTTTGTATTTTCCTTTTTCACGGCAGGCCGGCTTCATTACCAGCCTCCGTTGCTTTTTAATTGTAGAATCGGCTTGTTTTCATTCCCAGTTTCCGCGCGCCCGCACTGTACGGAAATAAAAAACGGTTATTTTGTTATTCTTGGAAAGAAAATAGACGGTAAGGACGGTCCGATATGGCGATTTCCCCGATTCCACACTGGTTTGAAGGCTCGGAGTACACGCATAAGGTTGCGGCCTGCATTATGAAGTACGGTCCGATTTCGCGCATCACGCTGGCACAGATCCTTGGCCTTTCGCAAGGCGCGGTATCGCGCATCACCAGTGATTTGATTTACGCTGGCGTGATCGAGGAGACGCCGATGGCACCGGGACAGGGCGGCAGGCTGCCGAAGGATTTCGTACGGAAAAATTCCCAAAAAGCGGCGCAGAAGTCGGGACAGAAAGAAAATACGGAACGCCGCGGCCGCCCGCAGACCGGATTGCGCATCGTGGCCAACGCACGCACGTTCGTCGGTATGAAAATCAACACCACCCATATCACCGCCGTGGCCGTGAACGCGATCGGACAGATCGTGACCGGCTGCCATGACCTGCCGCTCGACGACGATTCGCCGGAATCGGTGGTCGACGTCATCAAACAGCTGACCATGGATTGCGCCGACGAGGCGGTCATGTCGGGCCTGCCCGCACCGTGCGCGGTCGGCGTCTCATTGGGCGGACATATCACGGACGATTCGGTGACGACGTTCGCACCGTTCCTGCACTGGTCGAAGCCGGTGGAATTTTCGGCGATGATTCGCAAGGCGACCGGCCTGCCGACCGGCATTTACAACGATATCGATTCGTTGGCGGTGGACGCATGCCTGTTCGGCTCGGGCGTCGGATTGAACAGTTTCGCCGTGGTGACGATCGGCATCGGCGTAGGCTACTCGCTCACCGTGAACGGCGAGCCTGTCAACAATCCCGATAAAAGCTACGGACTGGTCGGGCACATTCTTGTCGATCCGGACGGACCGCGCTGCATTTCCGGACATAAGGGATGCGCGACGTGCCTGACTGACAATTCGATCGCAACGGAATATTCGAAGATAATCGGCCGGCCGGCCACATTCGACGAATTCGCGGCCGCCGCGCGCGCCAGCAAAACGCAGGCCACGAATCTGGTGAACCGCACCTGTTTCCGTTTGGGCACGTTGATCGCGACAATCGCCAATCTTGCCATGCCCGACAGAATCATGATCGCGGGCGAATCGTCGTTCATTGCGAAACTCGGCATAGACAACCTGCGTAACGGCATCAATATGTATCGGCATAGTCAAGCCGCGCCGGTCGATTTCGAAATCGCCGAGCACGACTGGTCGCTGTGGGGCAAAGCGGCCGCAGCGCAGGCGATTCGGCAGTATGTGGGCTGACTACGCAGACCGATACAGCCGATACATAGGCTGATTACACGATTTGCCGGCGCTGAAGGGGGTCAGTGCCGGCAAATCAAAAATAAATCGGAAGCGAATCAGAAAGTAAACCAGTTACTTCAGACGCGCACCACCTTGAACAGGACGGCTTGCGCCGGATGAATTGCCGGCGGACGGATGCCGTAGGTGGCGAGCGCGCGGCCGGTCATCTTCACACCGTCGGCGGTCCACCAGCCGAGCGGGCTCTGGCCGTTGCCGATGTCCTGCTTGGCCAGGTCGAGGCTCACGTCGAGCGGGGACACCTCGTATACGGCGTCCGGGTCGAGGCCGGGCAGCTTCACGGGAGCGGCCGGGTAGGTCTGCGAGGTGGTCAGCTGGGTGAAACGGTAGATCGCGGCGGCCTTGTTCGGCATGACGCAACCGTCCACGCGCACGGCGGGGTCGGCCGCGTCGGAATGCACGACGGTGTCGACGGCGAACCATTCGCGGTGCTTCTTGAATTCGGCGGTCCATTCGGCGAGCTTGTCGATGTCCTCCTGCGGTTCCTTGAGCAGGTTCCATTCGATGCCCATGTGTCCGAAGAAGGCCGTGGCCATGCGCATTTCCTGCGATGTGGCGCGGTGCGTGGAATGCGCCGGGGAGGCGCCCACGTGCTCGCCGATCATTTCCGGCGGCACCAGCAGCGACGTGTAGCGCTGGATGTCGGCGCGTTCCACCGGGTCGACGCAGTCGGAACCCCAGATACGATCGGCGACTTCGAGGATACCGAGGTCGACGCGGCCGCCGCCGGACGAGCAGCTTTCGATTTCCAGACCGGGATGGGCCGCTTTCAGGTCGGTGAAGATCCGATACACGGCGAGCGTCTGGTTGTGCACGGCGGGACGTCCGGTGCGCGGCGACACCGCTTCGGTGACGTATTTGTTGTGATCCCATTTGATGTAGTCGATGCCGAGTTCGCCGACGAGCTTGTCCATGGCGCCGTAGATGTACGCGTACGCGTCAGGATTGGTGAGATCGACGACCTGCTGAGTGCGCCCCTGCATCGGCAGACGGTTGGCGGTGGGCTTCAGCACCCAGTCCGGGTGGGCGCGGAACATATCGGAGTCCGGGTTGACCATTTCCGGTTCGAACCACAGGCCGAACTCCATGCCTTTGCCGTGCACGTAGTCGGCGAGCGCCTTGAGGGACTTGTCCCCATCGGGCCAAACGTCCTGTGAGATCTGCCAATCGCCCAGACCGGCGGTGTCGTCTCGGCGGGCACCGAACCAGCCATCATCCACGACGAAGCGTTCCACGCCGCTTTCCACGGCCTTGTCTGCGAGCGCGGTCAGGGTGCCGTAATCGTGGTTGAAGTAGACGGCTTCCCATGTGTTGAGGATGACCGGACGCGGTTTGGGCGCGATGCCATGGTCCACGAGCCAGTCGCGGTGCACGCGGCGGATGTAACCGTGGAAGCGTGAGGCGACTTCGTTGAGCCCCTCGCCGTAAGAGCCGACGAGCCATGGCGTGGTGTAGCTTTCACCGTGTTCCAGACCGACTTCGCCGCCGAAGAGCACTTCGCCGCCACCGATCACGCCAGTGGTGTAGGGCAGTCGTTCCGCGGACAGCACGCTGTTGCCGCTCCATGCCACGTGCGCGGAGTAGACGTTGCCGTGGGTGAAACCGAAGCCGTGTTCGCCAACGCTGAGCAGCAGGGTGGCGTCGAAGTCGGGGCGGCCGATCATGGAGGATTTGGCGAAGCGCCCTATGGTGAAGTCCTGGCGCTGTGGGGAACGCTCACGCAGATGGTGACCGGTGGTGGTGAGGATCTCGTTGGCGTCGGCGGGCACGCTGAATGCAAGTTCGATCTTGCCGATCTCGAGTCGTCCCTCGCCGGTGTTCGTCACCTCCGCATGCTGGCGGATGAGGCCGGTTTCATCGAGCTCACAGGTCCACGTAAGTTTCACGCATTGTTCCACGTCCTCGGCAGTGACGGTGACGGTAGGCGTCTGCTTGGGCTCGGAGGCCACGCTCCAGCTGGGGTAGCCGTCTTTTTCGGCCATGGTGTAGGTTTTGCCGGCGGCCACGGTTTCGGCTTTGATGTCGGTGACCTGGAACTTGCAGAACAGTTCCACGCCGTCACGGCGCACGTCGAAACGGTCAGAGCCGGACCACGCTTCGGACTGTGTCGGCAGCACGCTCGGCCATGCGGTGTAGTCGAGGGCTCCGGAAACACGCTGCGGAGCGAGCGCGTCGAACGTGTTGATCACGGTTTCCGGTGCGGTGAGCGGGCGACCCCAATGCACGAATCTCGGCAAATCGCTGCCGGGGAACACCAGAGCAAAAGCTGCGGCGGCAGCCGGCTGCTCGGCATACACGGCGGTAAGGGGTGTGCCGTTGGAAGCGGTGCCGTGGAAAGTCTGAATGAGCGTCATTGCAGCATCCTTTTCTTGCGATTCTTGGTTGGTATGACGCTTTGATGATACTGCATACCGCTTTTCTTCCCATCGCCCTGCGTGTTTGTTTCTTTCGGAAAGTAATTAGCGTCGGCGCGCGAAGAAATCGGTCATCAATCGCCCGCATTCCGCTTCGCGCACACCGCCAATCACTTCCGGTACAAGTCCGACGTGCGGATCGCGGGGAATATCCCATACCGAACCGCATGCACCCAACTTGGCATCCCACGCACCGAACACAATACGTCCGATATGCGCCTGCAGGCAGGCACCGGCGCACATAGGGCACGGCTCCAACGTAACGACAAGCGTGCAATCAGCGAGATTCCAAGTGTCAAGCGAGGCGGCCGCTTCAGCCATCGCCTTGACTTCGGCGTGGGCAAGCGGATCGGCATACGTCTCACGCAGGTTCCGCCCGCGGCCAATCACCTGTCCGTCAGCGGCAAGCACGACGGCACCGACCGGCACCTCGCCATCCGCGGCGGCTTCGCGGGCCAGCGCGATCGCCGGTTCCATATCATCGTCCCATCGCATACGCCACAGTGTAGCGGCGGCCATACGACCGCTCCGCACGACTGGTCCGCACGTCCGACCTGCATGCCCGACCTGCGCGCCCAACCGAAGCGGCACGAACGTCAGCCCATGGCGAAACACGCTCATAACCGCCTCTTGGTAGGCTGGAAAAGGTTGGAAACACGCGTGAAGGAGGCACGTTGGCGGTATTCGAGTTGATTCTATGCATCATCGCTGCCGTCGTATTATCCTCCTTCTTAAGTCGTTTCATACCCAAGGTCTCCACGCCGCTCGTGCAGATCGCGTTGGGCGCGCTGGCATCACAGCTGCCGTTCTTTCCGGACGTGACGCTCAGCCCTGAACTGTTCATGGTGCTGTTCATCGCGCCGCTGCTGTATTTGGAAGCGCACGAAATCGATAAATCGGAACTGATCAAATCGGTGAAACTGTCATTGTCATTGGCGATCGGTTTGGCGATCGCGACGATGGCGGCGGTCGGTTTCGCGTTGCATGCCGTATGGCCGGCGATTCCGCTCGCCGCGGCTTTGGCGCTCGGCGCAGCGCTTGGGCCGACGGATGCGGTCGCGGTGTCGTCGCTCGGCAAGGAAGCGGCGCTGACGCAACGGCAGACGAGCGTGCTGAAAGGCGAATCGCTGTTCAACGACGCGTCCGGCATCGTCGGTTTCCAGTTCGCCATCGCGGCGGCCGTCAGCGGTGTATTCGAAGTGGGCGAATCGACCATGCAATTCGTGGTGTCCTTCTTCGGTGGCGCTTTCTTCGGCATCGTCGTGGGCATGGTGGCCGACGTGGTGTTCGAAACGATGCGTTCCCTCGGCTGGGAAACGATGACCACACGTATTCTGATGGAGCTGTTCCTGCCGTTCATCCTGTATTTGGGCGCGGAGGCGGTGCACGTTTCCGGCATTCTTTCGGTGGTGGCCGCCGGCCTGCTTATCCGCTTCGACCGCACCGGCATCGGCCCGAATGTGGCACGTACGAACATCGTCTCATCCAGCGTATGGGGGGTGCTGTCGTTCTCGCTGAACGGCACCGTGTTCATTCTGCTCGGCGTGCTGCTGCCAAGCGCGATGACCACCAGCTGGGACGATCCGCACGTCAGCAATTGGCTGCTGCTTACTGCGATTCTTGTGGTTTCCGCAGTGGTGATCGTCATGCGCTTCCTGTGGATCTCACTGATGCTGCGGCTCGCGCGCGACACCACCACCGGCAAGCGGCGCAAGATGACGGCGAAACGCTGGCGGTCCGCCGCGGTGATGACGTTCGGTGGACCGAAGGGCACCATCACGCTGTCTCTGATGTTCACGATTCCGTACACGCTGGCGGCCGGCGCGGATTTCCCGATGCGCGACGAACTGATCTTCATCGCCGGCGGTGTGATCGTGGTGACGCTGCTGCTGGCGAATTTCCTGCTGCCGCTGCTTGCGCCGAATCGCAATAAGGACACGTCCACGGAAATGACGGAGATCACCATCGAAGTGCTGCGGCGGACCGTCGAGGAGCTGACGGGACGCGTCACGCCCGACAACCGACGTGCGGTACTCATGGTCATCGACTCGTATACGAAACGCATCACGCGACTGAAGCAACGCACCGGCGAAATCGATCCGCAGGGGTATATGCAGCTGCAGATCGACGCGCTCAACTGGGAGAAGGAGTACGTCAAGAACCGTCTGGCGGGCGTGCGCGCGGCGATCAAGGCGAATCCCGCCGAGAACCGCGCCGCGAACGATCTGGAGGCCGAGGCCTGCGAGCGCCTGCTCGACCAGATCATGAGCTCGCTGCGCCACATCGAAACCGCACACAATTCAGGCCGTATGATCTGGCGCGTCAAAGGCCGGTACAAGGCGCTGCAGCGGCGCATGGGCACGTTGGCGAAACGCGTGAACAGCCGCATCCGGCGCACGACCCCGCTGTTCTCCGACGATGAGCTGTTCGCGCATACGCGCGTGGTCCAAGTGGATGCGATCGAACATGTGATCGACCGGCTGTATGAGGAAATGGGCCGCGGCACATACAACACCGAGCACTGCTCCGGACTGCTGCTCGATTACCGACGCAGCGAATCCGCGTTGAGGGCGCGTCCGAATATGGGCATCAGCGCCGAAGCGCAGGAACAGGCCGAGGAGGTCAAGCGCGAAAGCTACGGCATCGAGCTGGGTGTCATCCAGGATATGTATGAGGCAGGCGACATCACGCGTGCGCAAAGCAAACAGCTGCGACGCAACGTGTATGTGATGAGCGTGGATGCGGACGCGCAGCTCTGACCCGGGTTGCGCGCTCAGGATACACGTTTGCTTCCTGTATGGACTCGGCCCGCTTTGCCGTGCCTGGTCATATGCCGAAGCGTTGCGATCCGCTCGGACCGTGCGGTTGGACGGGTTCAGATGTATGCAATCGGGGATATACAGGGGTCTGTCCGGACATGTGCCGCCGAATTCTCAGGAAGTTTTCAGAAAACACCAGACATGCGCTCAGCATCAGGTGTTTATATATGAATTGTCAGCAGAAACAAGCCGACCAGGAACCTTGAAGTTCCCGACAATTGAACCCTTTCTTCTTCTCTCTCCTTTCTCTCCCCGGTGGCCGATCCCACCGGGGTCTTCTTTTTTCGCCGCTTGCTTCGCCTCCCTTTCCCAGCTTGTTTCACGGCTTGTTTCACGTCCCTTTTCACGGATCTTTTCGCACTGCGAGCGTACGCCACAATCGCACGCTATATTGGAAATCATGAGCGACGCAATCGAAAACACAACAGGCAGCGCAGACAGCAATGATAAGACCAAGCTGATCGGCCGCGAATCGGACGTGGTGCCGGGACGTTTCGGTGAACCGCTGCAAATCACGCATGTGCAGTATTCGCGCGGCGGCGGCAACACCGCGCCGAAACGACCGTTGCTCCTGTGTCTGCACGGCTGGGGGTCGAACGAGACGGACTTGGCCGACATGATGCGCTACGTCGCGCCATACAACGATTTCGCCTCGTTGCGCGCGCCGCTGACGTTGCAGCCGGCTGGCCGCTTTGCACCCGGCGCGTACTCGTGGCTGCATGATTGTGTGGATACCGGCGAGGATTTGGACCGTGACGCATTCGCCGCAGCGAAAGCAATCGACGATTGGGTTTCGGCGAACATTCCCGACGACCGTGCCGTGGTGCCGATTGGTTTTTCGCAGGGCGGTCTGCTGGCGATTCACTTGCTGCGCGTGCACCCGGAACGCTACGCGGCGACGATTTCGTTGTCCGGTTTTCTTGCGCCCGGCACTGTTGCGGGAACCGCGCCGGCGGACGATCGCGTGGCTGAACTCAACATTCCGACGTTCTTCGGCTATGGCAAGAACGATACCGTGATTCCCATGCCGGAACTGTTCGCGACCGCCGCGTGGCTGGACGAGCACACGTTCCTTACGGAGAAAAGCTATCGTGGGCTCGACCATTCCGTAAGTATGGAGGAGTTCAGCGATTTGCGCGATTGGCTTGCCGCGCACAACATCGCGCCGGGCATCCTGTAGATCCGGGTCAGTTAGAACAGTCGGATTAGTCGGTGATGTCGGCCTTATAGAAGTTCACGTAGGAACGGCTCGGGGTCGGACCGCGCTGGCCCTGATAGTGCGAACCGGTCGTGGCGGAACCGTACGGATGCTCGGCCGGCGAGCTCAGCTGGAAGAAGCACATCTGGCCGATCTTCATGCCCGGCCACAACTTCACCGGCAATGTCGACACATTCGACAATTCCAACGTGATATGACCCTCGAAACCAGGGTCGATGAAGCCTGCGGTGGAATGTGTGAGAATACCCAAGCGGCCCAGTGAGCTCTTGCCTTCCAGGCGGGCGGCAATCGTCGGATCAAGCTTCACGTACTCCCACGTGGAACCCAATGCGAACTCACCCGGATGCAGAATCCACGGTTCGCCCGGAGCCACCTCGAACTGCTCGGTCAGCTCGCCCTGATTCTCAGCCGGATC
>OGZF01002020.1_pt1 | contig 10515 bp, 6 predicted proteins | sample 1576771 | NCBI WGS metagenome assembly OGZF01 (sample SAMEA3541536, study PRJEB24748) | human gut metagenome | biome: human gut; feature: human-associated habitat; material: faeces | place: China | collected 2012
ACCGTCTTTGTGAAGGCGCATGTACTTTGAAAGATCACTCGGGCGCAGTCTCTATCGGTAATCTGGAACGCTACATCACCGATACCGCGCTGGCGATGGGCTGGCGTCCCGATGTCAGCAAAGTTGTTCCCCGTAGCGAAAAAGTGGCGGTGATTGGCGCTGGGCCTGCAGGGTTAGGGTGTGCTGATATTCTGGCGCGCGCAGGAGTTCAGGTCGATGTCTTTGATCGCCATCCAGAAATTGGCGGTATGCTGACTTTTGGCATTCCTCCTTTCAAACTCGATAAAACGGTATTAAGCCAGCGGCGAGAGATATTCACCGCAATGGGAATCGACTTTCATCTTAACTGTGAAATTGGCCGCGATATTACCTTTAGCGATTTAACTTCTGAATATGATGCAGTTTTCATCGGCGTGGGGACTTACGGGATGATGCGAGCAGATCTGCCGCATGAAGATGCGCCCGGTGTCATTCAGGCTCTACCGTTCCTGACTGCCCATACCCGCCAGCTCATGGGATTGCCGGAGTCTGAAGAGTATCCGCTGACGGACGTGGAAGGTAAGCGAGTCGTGGTATTGGGCGGTGGCGATACGACAATGGATTGTTTGCGGACTTCCATCCGCCTCAATGCCGCCAGCGTGACCTGCGCGTATCGTCGTGATGAAGTCAGTATGCCGGGCTCGCGCAAAGAGGTGGTTAATGCGCGCGAGGAAGGTGTCGAGTTTCAGTTCAATGTTCAACCGCAATATATCGCTTGTGACGAAGATGGGCGTTTAACTGCGGTGGGCCTGATTCGTACCGCCATGGGTGAGCCGGGGCCGGTCGCCGTCGTCCTCGTCCGGTAGCGGGTTCAGAGTTTGAATTGCCCGCCGATGTTCTGATTATGGCCTTTGGTTTCCAGGCGCATGCCATGCCGTGGTTGCAGGGCAGCGGAATTAAACTCGATAAATGGGGCCTGATTCAAACCGGTGACGTCGGGTATTTACCTACCCAGACGCATCTGAAAAAAGTCTTTGCTGGTGGTGATGCAGTTCATGGCGCGGATCTGGTTGTCACTGCAATGGCCGCAGGAAGGCAGGCGGCGCGCGATATGTTAACTCTGTTTGATACGAAGGCATCGTGATGAAATCGTTAATTATCGTTAATCCGGCTGACTGTATTGGCTGCCGTACTTGTGAAGTAGCCTGTGTGGTCGCTCACCCTTCAGAACAGGAGTTGAATGCCGATGTCTTTTTACCCCGGCTGAAGGTACAGCGACTGGACAGCATCAGTGCGCCGGTGATGTGCCATCAGTGTGAAAACGCCCCTTGTGTTGGCGCTTGCCCCGTGGGGGCGCTGACGATGGGCGAGCAGGTGGTGCAGACCAATTCTGCCCGTTGTATTGGCTGTCAGAGTTGCGTCAGTGCGTGCCCGTTTGGAATGATCACCATTCAGTCGTTGCCGGGGGATACCCGACAACAAATTGTGAAATGCGATCTCTGTGAACAGCGGGAAGAGGGGCCAGCCTGCGTTGAATCTTGCCCAACACAGGCGCTGCAGTTGCTTACTGAAAGAGAACTCAGGCGAGTCCGCCAGCAGCGTATTGTTGCCAGCGGTGAGAATCCTCTCTGAAAGAAATCTCCGCGCTGAAAGGCGCGGAGAATCTATTAGATTGCCCAACCACCCGCGTAAAATGCGACCAGTGCGGCAGTAATGATCACCGTACCAATATTCAGCTTTTGCCATTCGCGTGCAAAGACGCGGCCTACGACCAGTGTCACAAAGCCCAGCATAATACCGGTAACGATATTACAAGTCAGAACGATGAACACGGCACACACCAGGCCAGCCATAGCGTCAATAAAATCATTGAAATCCAGCTTCGAGACGTTACTTAACATCAGCAAACCTACGTACATCAGAGCGGGTGCAGTGGCGTAACCAGGGATCAAAAATGACAGCGGTGATAAAAACAGAATTAACAGGAATAACGCCCCCACTACGGTTGCGGTTAAACCTGTTTTCCCCCCGGCGGCGGTTCCTGCCGCTGATTCGATATAAACCGCTGCGGGCGCTGCGCCCACCAGGCCGGAGAATATTGAACTTACTGAGTCACTGGTCAGGGCTTTGCCGCCGTTGATGATCTGGTTGTCTTTATCCAACAAATTCGCCTGACCGGCGACGGCACGGATGGTGCCAGTAGCGTCGAACACTGCGGTCATCACCAATGCCAGTACACTCGGAAGTACAGTTGGCTGGAGTGCACCCATAATATCGAGGCTGAAAATCAGAGACTTACCATCTTCGCCAGTCAGGCTTGGCATCGCCACCAGACCGTGGTATTTCACCGCTGGGTCAAAGATTAAGCCGATGATCGAAATTGCAATAATCACCAACAAGATCCCGCCGGGTACGCGACACTTCTCCAGGCCGAAGATGACCGCCAGCCCCAGCAAGCTCATCATCACCGGGAAGGAGGTAAACGCACCGAGCGCCACTGGCAAGCCTTCAATCGGGTTTTTGATAACCATACCCACACCGTTAGCAGCAATCAGCAGCAGAAACAGCCCGATACCGATACCTGTACCGTGAGCGATACCCATCGGCAAATTACGTAAGATCCAGGTACGCACACCGGTTACGGAAATGGCGGTGAAGATGACGCCCATCAGAAATACCGCGCCCAGTGCGACAGGAACGCTAATTTGTTGCCCGAGTACCAGACTGAATGCGGTAAACGCCGTCAAGGAAATCGCGCAACCAATCGCCATTGGCAAATTAGCCCATAATCCCATCAGCAACGAGCCGAAGCCCGCGACCAGACAGGTGGCAACAAACACAGCTGCGGGAGGAAAACCTGCTTTGCCCAGCATTCCCGGAACGACGATAACGGAATAAACCATGGCCAGAAAGGTCGTTAAGCCAGCCAGTACTTCCTGACGAACGGTACTGCCACGAGCGGTAATTTTAAAATAATTATCCAGCGCGCCCTGTGGCTTTGGTGCGTCCGGTGTTTGTAGGATGTCTCCAGACATAATGATGTCCTCACGAGGATGTTAAAGTTTTATTATTAGTTGCGTTCGTACACCAGACGACCATCAACGTAGGTGCGGTAGATCGAACGGTCATCGCCCAACGTCATCATCACGAACAATTTGTCGACTAAAGAAACAGAGTTGTCATAGCGCAGCTGCTGTAGCGGAGTGGCGGTGGGTTCCATCACCACGAAATCAGCCTCTTTGCCAGGTAAAAAGTTGCCAATCAAATCGTCAAGGCCCAGAGATTTCGCTCCGCCGAGCGTGGCCAGGTAAAACGCTTCATATGCCGAGAGGCGATAGCCTTGTAATTGCAATACTTTGTAGGCTTCGTTCAGCGTTTGCAGCATGTTGAAAGTGGTTCCGGCACCGATATCCGTTCCCATGCCCACTTTAACTTTCTTCTGCCATGCTTTTTTCAAGTTGAATAAGCCGCTGCCGAGGTAAAGGTTGGAGGTCGGACAGAAAGCAATGCTGGATTTGGTTTCGCTGAGACGATCCCACTCTTTTTCTTCGAGATGGACGCAGTGAGCAAAGACACAGTTTTTACCGGTCAGGCCGTACTGATGGTAAACATCCAGATAACCATCATGGTCAGGATAAAGCGATTTCACCCAGGCAATTTCATCTTTGTTTTCACAGAGATGGGTATGTACCCACGTATCCGGATATTCTTCTTTCAGGCGTTGCGCCATCGCCATCTGTTCAGGAGATGAGGTCGGGGCGAAGCGTGGCGTAATCGCATATAGCAGACGACCATTTTTGTGCCAGCGTTCGATCAGTTCTTTGCTTTGGTGATAGCTGCTTTCGGCAGTGTCGAGCAGATAATCCGGTGCGTTGCGGTCCATCATCACCTTACCGGCAATCATACGCATATTGATATGACTGGCGGCTTCAAACAGCGCATCAACAGATTGCGGATGAACAGTGCCAAACACCAGCGCCGTGGTGGTTCCGTTACGTAAAAGCTGCTTGATGAAGAACGCCGACATTTCGCGGGCGTACTCTAAATCCTCATAACGACGTTCAGTAGGGAAGGTGTGTTTATTCAACCACTCCAGCAATTGCTCACCATAGGCCCCCACCATTTCACTTTGCGGATAATGGATATGTGTATCGACAAAGCCCGGTACTATCAGTTTGCCGCGATAGTCGCGCACGCGAATGGTGTCAGGAATTTGATGCTTTCCTTTTTCCCATTCGCCAAACCATTCCACTTTTCCCTGTTTAATGAGTAATAAACCATCCTCAATAAACCGCAGCGCAGAGGCAATCTCTTCCGGGTTATCGATCGTACGGGTGACATCAATAAAACTGCCTCGTACCGCTTTTAACGTGTGTTCTCCTGACATCATTGACTCCTTTACTGTTAATCCATCTCTTCCGCTGAGGTAATACCAGGCAGAACGTTTTCCTGTCGGTAGCCACCAGGGAGGATAATATTTAATAAAATCGCAGTTAACCCGCCAGCACAAATAGGGTTTTCAACTAATACATAAATAGAGGCTGGCAATATTTTAAAAATTTCGGGATCGTAGGAGACGCCAAGCCCTAAACCTAAAGAAGTGGCGACAATAAGTGTTTCACGGCGCTTTAAACCGTTGGTGATGATGATGCGAATCCCTGCGATGGCAATCATGGAAAACATCAACGTCATTGCGCCTCCCAGAACTGCCGAGGGAATGGTCGTGAAGAAGCCGCCAATCATCGGAAATAAGCCGAGGATAACCAGCATTACCGCGATGGTTCGCCCGACATAACGTGAAGCGACGCCAGTCATCTGAATAACCCCATTATTTTGCGCAAACGTGGTTAATGGTAATGAACCGACAGCGGAGGCGATAACAGAAACCAGACCATCTGCCAGCACGCCGCCTTTCAGTCGGGACTGATACTCTTCCCCCTGAATGGGGCGGCGGGAAACCATTGCCGTGGCGGTGATATCGCCGACTGCTTCCAGCACGCTAAGCAGATAAATCGTGCCAACCACCAGGAACTGATGGAAGCTAAAACTAAAGCCGTATTTGAACGGATGCGGGATGGTGATTAACGGCAAATTGCGCATACTGCTGAAATCCACCATGCCCAGGCATAACGATGCGATATAGCCGACACATAGCCCAATGGCGATCCCTCCCATGCGTAGCAACGGACTGCGACAGCAGTTAAAGCCTATCACCACAATTAAAACCAATAAACCAACGCCGAGATGTTCGTAATTGCCGAACGTACCGCTGCTTTTGGCTGCAAATCCTCCACCAAAATCGATAATGCCGACTTTAATCAGGCTTAAGCCGATCATCAGTACCACAATACCGCTGACGGTAGGCGTAATAACCCGACGTAAATAGGGCAAGATAAATGAAGATCCGACAACCAGAAATGCGCCAACGAAGGAGACGCCGAGAAGCGACGACATGATTAACTCTTCGTGAAAACCGTCGCTTTTCATGCTGCTGCCCAGCGCAATCATGACCGTAACAAATGAAAAATTGACTGACTGAATTGAGAGTAGGCCAGAACCGACGATGCCGTAGCGGTTTACTTGTAACCAGGTACCAATACCAGAGGCGATCATCGCCATAGAAACAAGATAGGCAGTTGTTTCAGCGGAAAGCTGTAAGGCCGCACCCACGATTAACGCGGGGGTTACCATCGGAACGAAAATTGCCAACAGATGGGTAATGGCACCAACGAGAGCCTGATGAAAGGGAGGGCGATCCTCCAGTTCAAATATAAGGTCAGAACCTGCATGGTTTATATCAGACATCCCTTCACTCCTTTTAAAGTAAATTTGATCATCTGAATTAGTAAAATAAATTCCCACGAATTTGGGGCGCAGGACGCCTTGAGAACGGCTTATCTCATTTTCGCAGTCACTATTTAGTCATCGTTCAAACAGAGAAACAGGCCGCCGAAGCGGCCATTTATTATTTATATTTTTTCCAGCGCAGTGAGTATTTTCTCCGGTGTGAAATGCCATTCGCGTAACCAGATGCCGCAGGCATCGTGAATTGCGGTAGCAATCGCCGGAGTTGCGCCATTTACACCGATTTCCGAGATCGATTTCGCCCCGAACGGGCCGACTTTATCGTCGCTCGGCACCAGCACAGCGCGGAAATCACGCGGAATGTCACCAATTTTCGGTGCGCCGTAACTGCGTAAATCACGCGTTAACGGGTGACCTTCGGCGTCATAAATGATCTCTTCGCTCATACTGTGGCCGATAGCACGCAGGGTGGCACCGTAGATTTGTCCCAACGCTAACTCTGGATTGACCGGTGTACCGCAGTCCAGCAAGGCGTAGAATTTATCCAGGCGGATTTCACCCGTACGCGTGTTGACGGCAACTTCAGCGAAGTTTGCGCCATACGGGAAGGCGAAATCAGGCGTGATATAACTGCCAGTTCCCACCAGTGAACCAAAGCCGGTGCCGGTTTCGCCTTTATGGGCAATATCTCCGAAACTAACTTCGCCTTTCTTGCCGCGCACGACGCCCGGCGTTGCCAGTTGAACATCTGCCACTGGCTCACCCAACATTTGCGCGCCGTGGAACAGAATTTTCTCCCGTAGATTTTCCGCTGCCAAACGCGCCGCGTTACCCGAGAAGCAAGTACCGGACGAGGCATATGCGCCTTTATCAAACAACGCATGATCGGTATCACCGGAGATAACATGCACGTCCTGCGGTGGGCAGTGCAGCACTTCTGCTGCCAGTTTCGTCACTACAGTATCCAGACCAGTACCAATATCCGCACCGCCAGAATGAACGATAAAGGTGCCGTCCGATTCCAGTTTGATCATGCAGTTAGCCTGATCGATATCCGGGATACCCGATTTCTGCATGATAATGGCGACGCCGCGACCGATGTGCCAGTCACCATTTTGCGGTTTCGGTGACGACCATTGGATCATCTCGCGACCCTGACGCAGGATCTCTTCCAGTGCACAGCTGGCGGCGGAAGGAACGGAGGTCGGCGCTTTACCTTCACCGATTGCACCGAGAATTTTCAGCTCTTGCCCTTCGTGTACCCGGTTACGTTCGATAATTTCCAGTTGGTCGATCTGTAACTGTTCAGCCAGTTCCGCTAATGCCATGGTGATAGCGAAGTTACCTTTCGGTGCGCCATAACCCTGATAAGCACCATTTGGGCAAATGTTGCTGTAGTAGGTGGTGACCTGGAAATCGACGTTATCGCACGGATATAACGGCAGCGACAGCGCCGGTCCGTTACACGGTACGGTGAGTGAGTGGTTGCCGTAAGGGCCAGTGTTGGCGCGGAAATCCATCTTCACTGCCGTCAGGCGACCATCTTTTTTCGCTCCCAGTTTGACGGTGACTTTCGCGACGTGACGAGAGGTGTTAGCAATAAACTCTTCTTCACGGGTGTAGCGGAACAGTACCGGACGCCCGGTCACGCAGGTTGCCCAGGCGCACACTTCTTCCAGCAGGATGTCCTGTTTGGAACCAAAACCGCCGCCAACTCGCTCTTTAATGACATGAACTTTATGCTGTTTCATGCCCACGAGGCGCGCGACCTGGCGGCGTAAGTGCCATGGTACCTGGGTGGAGGCGTGGATAACCAGACGATCGCCGTCCATACGAGTAAAGCAGATATGTGTTTCAGTCGGGCACTGCTGCGCTTGCGTTGAGTTATAGGTTCGCTCAATGATCACATCGGCATCGGCAAAGCCTTTGTCCATATCGCCAATATGACCATGAATACTGGCGGCGATATTTTTGCGAGGGCGAGAACCGATCGGGAAGTTGATGATCATATGCTCGCCGCGCTGGGCTGCATGGCTGTTATCGTCTTCCAGAGTATCTGGCGCACCAGCAACATACACCACCGGTTCATCGTGCACGACAGGCGCATCTTCCGCCATTGCTTCGTCGATCGACATTACCGGCTTAAGCACTTCATATTCAACGTCGATGAGCTTCAGTGCTTCGAGCGCAATTTCTTCACTTTCTGCGACGACCGCAGCAACACGATCGCCGACGTGACGCATTTTCTTGCCGAACATACGGCGGTCAAGCGGTGACGGTTCCGGTGCGCTCTGACCACCCGGGGTATAGTAGATATCCGGGCAATTCAGGTGAGTAATAACGTGAACGACGCCCGGTAAGGCTTCAGCTTTGCTGACATCCAGATGAGTAATCAGTGCGTGAGCGTGTGGGCTACGTAACATTTTAATGACGCAGGCGTCAGCCGTTACGCGGTCTTCAACATAGCAGGGTTTCGCCTGCACCATTTTCGCGGCATCAGTTTTAGGATAATGCTTACCAATGACTTCTAGGTCGTCACGGAAAGTCGGAGCGATATCAATGGTGGCCTGCGGATTATTTTTACGTGCAACCGCCAGTTCAATGACCTGATAGTATTGCTGCCAGCCAGCATCGCGGCTGAACAAACCAGAAAGCGCGTCGTCGATCTCTTCGCGGGTAGGTGCGGCGATGCGATCGAGAAGATCGGAGCTGCAGCTGGATCGTTATAACCAGACTGCACCACGCCAACATCAACCATTGCCTGTTGAACCAGACTTAACTCGTTCCATTTGCCCAGAGATTCTGCGGTACGAATATCTGCCTTCTCTAACTGTGCGGCAATAAGCAAGGACGCGTTAACGATATTACCGTTAAAGATTATTGCGTCAGAACCGGCAAACCCGAAACCATCATCACTGTTGCGTACAGAGTGCATTCCCATGTTAAACAACAGCTTTTGCACGTTTTCGCCTGGATTAACGGTTAGCTCCTGAGGCGCGCCATTTAAAGTAAAGTGTATGATCATACGGCTTCCTCCCCAGCCTGTTGGCAGTCGGCATACAGGTCGGCTACCAGAACTCCCGTGATATAGCGTTTATAGGCCACGCTGCCCCGCAAATCTTCCTGCGGGAAAATGGCGTTGGCGACAGCCTGTTCAAGTGCATTGCCTTCCAGATTTTGTTTTTCGACATCATGCAGACGCAGTGCTTTACTGGCGACGCCATCCAGCGCAATTCGCATACCGTCGTGGTCTGTCATTGCAACGGCTGCCGTCACGACGGTTAAACCTGCCTGAGAACGGCTAATTTTGCGGGTCGCACAGGTGCGATACGGATCTTTAATGATAATTTCGGTTAGCAGGCGATCGCATGGGCAGGCCAGGTAGTCCTCGATTGACAGCGTTTCGCCGTTGCCAAAAACCAGTTCAGCATCCAGTGCCAACAGGACGGGAAGCAGCACCGACTCTTCCTGGCGGGCGGCGATTTCACCACCAATGGTCGACTGATTACGAACATGGCGTGAGTAAACAAAACCGAGGGCTTCACGCAGCGCTGCAGGAATAAATCGCGCATCACGCAGTGGCTGCAAGCGAGACATTGCGCCAATCCGCAGTGCACCGTTATCCCAGTCAACCCAGTCCAGTTCCAGATCCTGTAAGGAAATGGCAATCTTTTTATCGGTACGGGTTGGTGTAGCATTGAGTTTGCTGCCCCCGGCGAACCAGACGGCTTCATCCTGGTAGCGGCGCTTCAGTTCCAGCGCCTGTTCGACAGAGTCGGGCCTGAAAAATTGTTCAATCATCTTCTTTCCTTATTTAACCCTCTTCCCTGCGGGAAGAGGGCATCTGTCATTTATGCCAGCGCATCCATCCGACGCCACATACTGGCAGCGGCTTTTCTGGCTTGTGCATAAATGGAATCGCAATCGAAGTTAAACTGACGGTCTTCATAGACCATCACACCATTGACCATCACGCTGTGAACGCTGCCTGAGCCCATACCGAAAGCGATATGCCCGGCGATATTGTCTGCCAGCAGCGGCGTCGGCGAGTTGTAATCGCAAATGGTTAAATCAGCTTTGTAACCGGCTTCCAGAAGCCCAAATTTCGCGCCAAAGTTGCGGCTCATCAGTTCGTTACCGTTAGTCAGGGCTTTGGCAAAACTGTCAGGCCACAGCGGACCACCCGCATCGCGATGTTTAAAGAAGGCAAATTTCATCTCTTCAAACATGTCCGAACCAATGCCGTCCGTTCCCAACGCCAGATTGCGGATGTCGCTAAGGTGATGGTTGTAGCCGACATGGTTGTTCATGTTTGAACGGGCGTTATGCACCAGGAACGCATCGCGCTGATTGAGTAGGGTGATGTCATCTTTCGACAAGTACAGCCCATGAGCGACCAGCGTTTTGCTGTCGATGAGATCGAATTGCGCCAGTCGTGCCAGCAGGTCTTTGCCGTACCAGTGGTGACTGTAGGAAACGTCGTAAAGGTCTTCCGCAGCGTGAATATGCAAACCACGGCCTGTGGCTTTCACGGCTTCACGCAGCATCTCCAGACCGGCATCCGGCACGGTAAACGGCGCGTGAGCACCGATATGTGCTTCCACCAGATACGGCTCGCTTGTCGCTTTCTTCGCCTCATCAATCAAACGGGCGAAACGGATGTTTTCTTCTACACCTTCCTGCAACTCTTTGATGCCGTTGTTACGGTCAGTAGTTTCAAAACAGGTCATC
>OGZF01002022.1_pt1 | contig 10507 bp, 9 predicted proteins | sample 1576771 | NCBI WGS metagenome assembly OGZF01 (sample SAMEA3541536, study PRJEB24748) | human gut metagenome | biome: human gut; feature: human-associated habitat; material: faeces | place: China | collected 2012
TAGTTCATCATGGAGAACATGCCCTTCTTCATCTCGCCGCCGTACCAGGTGTTGACGATGACCTGCTCCTTGCTGGTGATGTTGAACACAACAGCAGTCTCAGAGTTCAGGCCCAGCTCCTTGTAGTTCTCCACCTTAGCCTTGGATGCGTTGTAAACAACGAAGTCCGGCTCAAAGTTCTCCAGTTCCTCAGCGGTGGGCTTGATGAACATGTTGGTGACAAAGTGTGCCTGCCATGCAACTTCCATGACAAAGCGGATGGCCATGCGGGTATCCTTGTTGGCACCGCAGAATGCATCCACGACGTACAGGCGCTTGTTGGACAGCTCCTTCTGAGCGATGGCCTTCACAGCAGCCCATGCTTCCTGAGAAGCGGGGTGGTTGTCGTTCTTGTACTCGTCGCTGGTCCACCACACGGTGTCCTTGGAGTTCTCGTCCATGACGATGAACTTATCCTTGGGAGAACGGCCGGTGTAGATGCCGGTCATCACGTTCACGGCACCCAGCTCACTGACCTGGCCCTTCTCGTAGCCTTCCAGGCCGGGCTTGGTCTCTTCTGCGAACAGCTGCTCGTAAGAGGGGTTGTACACGACCTCGGTCGTGCCAGTAATGCCATACTTGGTCAGATCCAACTTTGCCATATTGCTATACCTCTACTTTCGTTTGATCCTTTACATTCTGCATGTAAAAGCACAGCGGCCTTCCGGCGTGGCCGGACGCTGCGCGGGGTGCGGTTTGCGTCGATGCAAATTCCCCTGTTTATCATTATACATAAAAGTTTCTGGAAATCAATGAACGAATCGTACTGTTTGCAGAAAAGAAACAAATTTCATAAAGAATCTTTGCCGGTTGAAGTAAATTCAAGAAAGCAGCACCCCTCAAAAACAAGGAAAAATTAGGCGGAACCCCTCCATCACCGCATTTTGATAAAAGTTTGACAAACCGGGATGCAAGGTGGGACCCCGGCCCCGGTGGGGCAAAAACCACAGCAGGCAGCTCTTTGGCGCAAGACTGAGAAAATGTAAATGAGCACAAAAAACAAGGTGATAGTTGAAAAAATAATGACAGTATGATATAATAAAGCTAGAGAGGACTCTCCGAGAAACAGAAACCAACGTACCGAAAGAAAGGAAGCGCTTTTCCATGAAAAAAATCGTCCCGATCCTGCTGGCCATGGTTTTGGCCCTGACCCTTTGCCTGGTGGGCTTTGCGGATGCAGAACGCTATGACGATGACCCATTGGAAGAAACGGCGGCTTCCACGTCTGAAGCGGTCCTGGAGGAGGCAGAGCCTGTCCCTGCCAGGAGCAGCGAGTGCGACGCTTGTGGGAAAATGTCTTGCGTAACCCAAAAAAAAGAGACGTTTGAGACCGGACCGTATGAAGAGAAATGCATCCATTATCCCCACGGGACGGACGAAATCTATCATCGGAATGTTACGTATTACCAGGTCTGCGGTTCCTGCGGATACAAGTCCGGCACATGGACTGTGGACGAGGGAGAGTCGCTCCGGTACTGCCACGGGTGGTCGGCAACAAAGCACTGAGTTCCGGGGAGAGCGATTTTTGTGCCTGAGCGCATTTTTAGGGCGGCAGAGACGTTTGAAATAAGATGGATCGTTGAAGAAATAAGGACGGTAGGATACTATAATATTAGGAAGGACCACCCTTGATAAAAAGCGAAGTACCGTGAGAAAGGAAGCGCTTTTCTATGAAAAAGATCGTCCCGATCCTGCTGGCCGTGGCTTTGGCCCTGGCCCTTTGCCTGGTGGGCTTTGCGGATGCAGAACGCTATGACGATGATCCATTGGAAGAAACGGCAGTTCCCACGTCTGAAGCGGTTCTGGAGGAGGCAGAGCCTGTCCCTGCCAGGAGCAGCGAGTGTGCAAAGTGCGGCGAAATGCGAGTTTACATCCAGAAAATAGGCGAATATGAGGCCGGACCCGACCAGGAACCCTGCATCCATAAGACCGCAGGAACCGATGCGGTATATTATAAGTATTGCATCTATCAGGAAGTCTGCCGTGGATGCGGCTACAAATCCCCTGCATGGGATGTTCGCAGCGGCGAGACAAGCAGAGAGTGCCACGGTTGGTAAACTGTTCCCCGGAGCCGCTGACGGCTTGAAAAACTTATGAGAAACAGCAGCCCAGAGCCCTGAAAACAGCTTTGGGCTGCTTTTTTTTCCCTTTTTTGCAATATTTTGGCCAGAAGAAACGTTTTAGTGGTAAAGGAACTTTACTTATGCTATACTGGTTCCGTATATAGATGATACTTTTCCCCCTTTGCCGGGGGCTGACATAAGGGAAACTGCCATGAAGACCATCTACATCCTGCTTACCCGCTCGGGCACGCTGCTGTCCAATCTGGTCTATCGGCTTACCGGGGCACGCTACATCCATGCGTCCCTTGCCTTTGACGAGGACCTCAGCTGTCTGTACAGCTCCACCCGCAAGAACGGCTACACCATGTTCCCCGCAGGCCCCAGCCGGGAGTACCTGGACCGGGGTGTGTTCCGGCTGCGCCCGGACGTGCCCTGCGCCCTCTATGCGCTGGAGGTGAGCGAGGAGGCCTACACCCGCGCCCGCCGCCGGGCCGACCACATGATGGCCCACGGCAACCTGTACCGCTTCAATGTGCTGGGGCTGATCCTGTGCGGGCTGCACATCCGCTGGCGGCGGCGTCGGCACTATTTCTGCTCGCAGTTCGTCGGCGAGGTGCTGGAAAAGAGCGGGGCACTGGAGTTGCCCAAGCACAGCACCCTGATGCACCCCAACGATTACACCACCCTGCAGGACCTGCACTGCGTGTACGAGGGGCGGCTGTCCGGCCTGCCGCAGCGCCAGAACATGGACTTTGGCGGGGACGAAACGGTGGTCAGTGTTTACCTTGGGCTGGCACTGGGCCTTGTGAAGGCAGGCGTGCGGCAGATTTTTTGAAAAAGTTGAAATTGGGTGTTGACAAAGGTCGTACTCTGTGATAAACTAGCCAAGTCGGGAGCGAAAGCCCGATGCAAAATGGACGTATGGCCCGTTGGTCAAGCGGTTAAGACAGAGGCCTCTCACGCCTTTAACATCGGTTCGATTCCGGTACGGGTCACCATTTTATAGCAGTAAAACGGCTGTGTGCCGTTTTATATAGATGCCTCTTTAGCTCAGTCGGTTAGAGCACCTGACTGTTAATCAGGGTGTCGCCTGTTCGAGTCAGGCAAGAGGCGCCAGCAAAGCGATGGAAGTTTTCCATCGCTTTTTTCTTTTTCTCCGGCTGCTTTTGTTGACAGAAAAAGCGGGGCGGGATATACTGAAAGCAATGAAAAACGTGGAAAGAACTCCTTCCGTCATCGCTGCGCGATGCCACCTCCCGCTCAGAGGGAGGCTCTGGCGCTGCGGAGAGGTCCTTGGCGATCCCTTTGGGAGAGCAGTCACCGCAGGTGACTGAGAAGGCAAGGCTCTCTCCCAGAGGGAGCTGGCAAGTCCGTCAGGGCTTGACGGAGGGAGTTCCCATTCAAAAGGAGAAAACCATGAAAAAAGTGATTCTGACGGGCGACCGCCCGACCGGACGTCTGCATGTGGGCCACTACGTCGGCTCCCTGAAGGAGCGCGTGCGTCTGCAGAACTCCGGCGAGTACGATGAGATCTATGTGATGATCGCCGACGCACAGGCCCTGACCGACAACGCCGACAACCCGGAAAAGGTGCGCCAGAACATCCTGCAGGTGGCACTGGACTACCTGGCCTGCGGCATCGACCCGGCCAAGACCCACATCTTTATCCAGTCCATGGTGCCGGAGCTGACGGAACTGAGCTTCTATTATATGAATCTGGTCACCGTGAGCCGCCTGCAGCGCAACCCCACCGTGAAGAGCGAGATCCAGATGCGCAACTTCGAGACCAGCATCCCGGTGGGCTTCTTCTGCTACCCCATCAGCCAGGCGGCCGACATCACCGCCTTCAAGGCCACCACGGTGCCCGCCGGTGAGGACCAGAAGCCCATGATCGAGCAGTGCTGCGAGATCGTGCACAAGTTCAACTCCGTGTACGGCGACACGCTGGTGGAGCCGGAGATCGTTCTGCCCCAGAATGCTGCCTGCCTGCGCCTGCCCGGCATTGACGGCAAGGCCAAGATGAGCAAGAGCCTGGGCAACTGCATCTATCTGTCGGAGGAGCCGGAGGACATCAAGAAGAAGGTCATGTCCATGTACACCGACCCCAACCACCTGCGGGTGCAGGACCCCGGCCAGGTGGAGGGCAACCCGGTGTTCATCTATCTGGACGCCTTCTGCCGCCCGGAGCACTTTGCTGAGTTCTGGCCGGAGTACCAGAATCTGGATGAGGTCAAGGCCCACTACCAGCGCGGCGGCCTGGGCGATGTGAAGGTGAAGAAGTTCCTGAACAGCGTCATGCAGGCAGAGCTGGAGCCCATCCGCACCCGCCGCAAGGAGTGGGAGCAGCGCCTGCCGGAAGTGGTGGAGATCCTGAAGGAGGGCAGCGCCTACGCCGAAAAGACCGCCGCCGCCACCCTGGCCGACGTGCGCCGTTCCATGCGCATCGACTACTTTGACAACGACAATCTGCTGAAATAAAACGCGAAAGGGGCTGTTACACGGGGCTGCTGTGTGACAGCCCCTTTTTGCAAGAAAGGAGTGTTTTTATGCATCAGGCATCCGATGCACGTTATTCCTCCATGCCGTACCACCGCTGCGGCAAGAGCGGCCTGCTGCTGCCCGCCGTCTCGCTGGGGTTCTGGCACAATTTTGGTGACACGGGCCGCTATGAGACCATGAAGCAGCTCTGCTTCACCGCCTTCGACCACGGCATCACCCACTTCGACCTGGCCAACAACTACGGTCCGGAGCCGGGCAGCGCCGAGAAGAATCTGGGCCGCATCCTGCACGAGAACTTCATGCCCTACCGGGATGAGCTCATCATCAGCACCAAGGCAGGGTATACCATGTGGGACGGCCCCTATGGTGACTGGGGCAGCCGCAAATATCTGCTGGCCAGCCTGGACCAGAGCCTGCAGCGGCTGGGGCTGGACTATGTGGACATCTACTACCACCACCGTATGGACCCCAACACCCCGCTGGAAGAGACCATGGGCGCGCTGGCAACCGCCGTGCAGAGCGGCAAGGCCATCTACGCGGGCCTGTCCAACTACAACGGCGAAACGCTGGAAAAGGCCACGGCCATCCTGAATGAGCTGCATGTGCCCTTCGTCATCAACCAGAACCGCTACTCCATCTTTGACCGCACCATCGAGAAAAACGGCCTGAAGGAGACGGCCAACCGTCTGGGCAAGGGCATCATTGCCTTCAGCCCGCTGGCACAGGGCCTGCTCACCGACCGGTATCTGCACGGCATCCCGGCCGACAGCCGGGTGCGCACCGACGGCCGGTTCCTGAAGGAAAGCGCCCTCACCGAGGAAAAACTGGCGCAGATCCGTGCCCTGAACGAGATCGCTGCCGCCCGCGGCCAGAGCCTGGCCGAGATGGCGCTGGCCTGGATCCTGAAGGACGGGCAGGTGACCAGTGTGCTGATCGGTGCATCCCGCCCGGAGCAGATTTTGGACAACATCAAGGCGCTGGACAACACCACCTTCACCGCCGAAGAGCTGGAAGCCATCGACAAGGCTTCCGGATACAGCAAGGAGTGAGTATATGGCAAAGACTGTCTGGATCACCGGCGCAAGCTCCGGCATTGGCCGGGAGTTTGCCCGCCGTTACGCGGCCATGGGCTGCCGTCTCATCCTCACCGCCCGCCGGGCTGACCGGCTGACGGCATTGGCAGAGGAACTGAATGACGCCCACGGCACCGTGTGCCGCATCCTGCCCGCCGACCTTGCCGACCGGGCGGACTGCGACCGCCTGTGCGCGGAGCTGGCAGGGGAGCGCATCGACATCTTCATCAACAACGCGGGCTTTGGCGTCTGCGGGAGCCTGCTGGAGACCGACTCCGCCAAAGAGGAAGAGATGGTGCAGGTGAACGTGGCCGCCATGCGGCGGCTGTTCCAGTTTATGCTGCGCCGGATGCAGGCGCAGGGCGGCGGCACCATCTTGAATGTGGCATCCTCCGCGGGGCTGCTGCCCGGCGGGCCCTACATGGCGGGCTACTATGCCAGCAAGGCCTATGTGGTCAGCCTGACCCGGGGCGCGGCCCAGGAGCTGCGGGAAAAGCGCAGCCCGGTGTACGTCTGTGCCCTCTGTCCGGGGCCGGTGAACACCGAGTTCAACGACCGGGCCGGGGTGGTGTTCGCGCTCAAGGGCATCACGCCGGAGTTCTGCGTGGACGAGGCCATCCACGGTATGCTGCACCATAAGACCATCATCGTACCGTCGGCCTTTATGCGGCTGTGCACCTCGGCGCAGAAGCTGCTACCCACGCCTCTGCTGATGCCCATCGTAGCCCGTCAGCAGAAAAAGAAGCTGGGCTGACGGACAAAGCACACAAAGTCTCTGCGATGTTTTTGTGCACTGTGCCGGGCACAGGTAGGACGTCTGCCAAAATCAGGACATTTGCAAGAAAAAACTTGTCAAAACGCGGGAAATCTGGGGAAATTGTAGGACAAAATGCCTTGACACTGCCCGCAAACCATGCTAACCTAGTATACAAGAGCAGCGGTGCGCCGGAAAGGGGACTGCACCTTTTCCGGAGGGGCACAGCTGCACAGGATGTCCGCCTGCGTGAGGACAACAAAAAGAACTCTGAATCAGAAAAGGAGAGATCGTATCATGAAGATCGCAATCATCAACGAGAACAGCCAGGCCCCCAAGAACGGCATCATCGAAGCAGCCCTGAAGAAGGTCGTGGAGCCCATGGGCTATGAAGTGGTCAACTACGGCATGTACTCCGACGCTTCTCCCCGCCTGACCTATGTGCAGTGCGGCATTCTGGCTGCCATCCTGCTGAACAGCGGTGCCGCCGACTTCGTCATCACCGGCTGCGGCACCGGCGAGGGTGCCATGCTGGCCCTGAACAGCTTCCCCGGCGTGATCTGCGGCCATGTGGAGGATCCCGTGGATGCCTACACCTTTGCTCAGATCAACGACGGCAACGCCGTGTCCATGCCCTTTGCCAAGGGCTTCGGCTGGGGCGGTGAGCTGAACCTGGAGTACACCTTCGAGAAGCTGTTCGGCTTTGGCTTCGGCAAGGGCTACCCCGCTGACCGCGTGGAGGCCGAGCAGAGCAACAAGAAGATCCTGGACGGCGTGCGCGCCGTGGCCTTCAAGCCCCTCATCGAGATCCTGAAGGGCATTGACCAGAATCTGCTGAAGGGTGCCATTGCCGGTGAGCACTTCCAGGAGCAGTTCTTTGCAGACTGCAAGGATCCTGAGCTGGCTGCCTACGTCAAGACCCTGCTGTAAGGGCCGGAGACGAGGACACCATGCAGGGACTGTACCAACTCAATGCAACCATCACCCACTTTCTGGAGGGCTTTCTGGAAACAGCGGTGCCCATGATCGCAGGTCTGGCCGAAGTGGTCGGCCTGTTCATCATCATCACCAGCCTGGCCAAAGCCAGCTACCACTATGTGCGGGCGACCTTTTTCAACGACCACCACGACTTCCATCATGAAATGAGCAGCGGCCTGACCACCGCGCTGGAATTTCTGATGTCGGCCGAGATCGCTAAGACCTTCCTGCTGCAGAATCTGGAATCCGTCGTGCCGCTGGCAGCCACCTTCGCGCTGCGCGCCATGATGAGCCTGCTGCTGCACTGGGAGATGGAGGGCGGCCACCGCCCGGCCAATGCCAAGGGCGAAGAGGCTGGAGAAAAGAAATAACGGCAAAAAACAGTTGCCAAACTTTTGCGGTGCAGGGGACATCGACGTTGTGAAAAACGTAAAACCTTGAGAGGATCCCTTGACACTTGTGCACAGACGGTCTATACTCGTGCCATCGAAAGCAAAGGCGCTGACGGAAGCAATTCCGCCAGCGCCTTTTGTGTTTTCGGGTGGATCTTGCCTTCGGGGGAAATAGAGGGTCCTCTGAGGGAAATGCATCGTTCCTGCGTGCATCCGGTACGGGGAACGGCACACGGCCGCAGGGGCTGGTGCCCTGCGGCATCACACGACTTGTGGGGAGGTATGACTGTTATGTTCAGTTCCGTCAACACCTGTTGGACGCTGGTAGGTGCGTTCCTGGTCTACTTCATGCAGGCGGGTTTTGCCCTGTGTGAAGCCGGCTTTACCCGTGCCAAGAACACGGGCAACATCCTGATGAAAAACATGATGGACTTCTGCATCGGCACCCCGTGCTACTGGGTCATCGGCTTCGGCCTGATGTTCGGCGGCACCGGTGCCCTGATCGGCGGCTTTGATCCGTTCATCCAGGGCGACTACAGCCACCTGGGTCTGGACATCCCGCTGTGGGTGTACATCGTGTTCCAGACCGTGTTCTGCGCCACGGCAGCCACCATCGTGTCCGGCTCCATGGCCGAGCGCACCAACTTCAAAGCCTACTGTGTGTACTCCGCCGCCATCTCGCTGGTGGTATACCCCATCTGCGGCCACTGGATGTGGGGCGGCGGCTGGCTGCAGAGCATGGGCTTCCATGACTTTGCCGGTTCCGCAGCGGTCCACAACGTGGGCGGCGTCATCGCCCTGCTGGGTGCCTGGATGCTGGGCCCCCGCATCGGCAAGTACGACAAGGACGGCAAGCCCCACGCCATCCCCGGCCACAACCTGACAGCCGGTGCCCTGGGCGTGTTCATCCTGTGGTTCTGCTGGTTCGGCTTCAACGGCGGCTCTTCCCTGAGCCTGTCCACCGACGCTTCCATGACCATGACCGGTCTGGTCTGCTTCAACACCAACCTGGCCGCTGCGGTGGCCACCTGCGTGACCATGATCTTTACCTGGGTGCGCTACGGCAAGCCCGATGTCTCCATGACCCTGAACGGTTCTCTGGCCGGTCTGGTGGCCATCACCGCCGGATGCGACACCGTTTCGCCCTTCGGCGCATTTTTCATCGGCTTTGTGGCCGGTTTTCTGGTGGTGCTGAGCGTCGAGTTCTTCGACAACATCGCCAAGGTAGATGACCCCGTGGGTGCGGTGTCCGTTCATTTTGCAAACGGCGTGTGGGGCACCATTGCGGTGGGCCTGTTCTCCACCGGTGCCAACACCGAGCATGCCGGCCTGTTCTACGGCGGCGGCGTGACACAGCTGGGCACCCAGCTGCTGGGCCTCATCACGGTGGACGCCTACGTTGTCATCGTGATGTTCATCATCTTCAAGATCATTGACAAGACCATCGGCCTGCGCGTCCCCGCGGAGGTGGAGATCGACGGCCTGGACATCCACGAGCACGGCCTGGCTTCCGCTTACGCCGGTTTTGCCATCTCGGATGCCAATGCAGCCGCCATGGTGCCCAACGAGAACACCGACCTGGGTGAAGACGACGTGACCAGGGCCAGCGACCGCCAGATCAGCGCCGCCGTTCCGGTGGTGCGGGAGCCTGTGATCCAGGATGGCGTGTACGACACCGGCATGCACAAGGTGTCCATCATCGCAAAACTGTCCAAGTTTGACCAGCTCAAGACCGCCCTCAACGATCTGGGCGTCACCGGCATGACCGTGACCCAGGTGATGGGCTGCGGCCTGCAGAAGGGCACCACCGAGAAGTATCGCGGCGTGCCTGTGGACAGCACCCTGCTGCCCAAGATCAAGGTGGAGGTCATTGTGTCCAAGATCCGTGTGGATTCGGTGGTGGAAGCTGCCAAGAGGGCACTGTACACCGGCCACATCGGCGATGGCAAGATCTTTGTCTACAACGTGACCCGCGTGGTCAAGATCCGCACCGGCGAAGAGGACTTTGCCGCGCTGCAGGACGTGGAGTAAGCTCCGCGGCATCTCCATGGGCCTTGGCATTGCGCCCACCCGGTTCACGGTGCCGGAGTTCCCGGCGGGGAATGACCGCGCTGGCAGAAATTTCACACCGGTGTCCCTTGATTTTTTGGGTCGGACGTGCTACAATCAGCGTAGTTTCATCCTGTTTAAAACATTGATGCGGACAAACCGAGGTCCCGCGCTCCATGCCGCAGAGAGGGCTGCCCCGCAAGGGTGCTGCAAGCAGCCTGCCATGTGCCGGACTTCTACCACCGCAGAGTGCAGAGGCGAACCTCTGCCGGGCGTGCCCGTTACAGCACAGCGAGAGGCGCTGCCCGGGCCGGGCGGCGCAATTCGGGTGGAACCGTGGAACGCTGTGGACTTTTTCAGGCGCTTCATCCCGTTGGTAAATGCGGGATGAAGCGCTTTTTTGCTATCTGTTTTATCTGTCAAAGGAGAATGCAACCATGAAGATCATCTATAAGGACGGCCATGTGGACGAGTGCCCGCAGGACCAGGAACTGCACGTCATCCGCCATACCGCAGCCCACATCATGGCACAGGCCATCAAGCGCCTGTACCCGCAGGCGGACTTTGCCTTCGGCCCCGCCACCGAGAACGGCTTCTACTACGACGTCGATCTGGGCGACCAGAAGCTGAGCGACGAGGATCTGGCCAACATCGAAAAAG
>OGZF01002025.1_pt1 | contig 10472 bp, 9 predicted proteins | sample 1576771 | NCBI WGS metagenome assembly OGZF01 (sample SAMEA3541536, study PRJEB24748) | human gut metagenome | biome: human gut; feature: human-associated habitat; material: faeces | place: China | collected 2012
AGGAGCTTTCCGGGATCAACGGCGTGATGCGTCCGGGCATCGTGCATCGGATCGACATGGACACGACCGGCGTTCTGATCGTGTGTAAGAATGACAAAGCGCACAATGCGATCGCAGAACAGCTGAAGGTCCATTCCATTACCCGCAAATACTATGCGATCGTGCATGGTGTGATCAAAGAAGACGATGGAACCGTGAACGCGCCGATCGGACGCCATCCGATTGACCGGAAGAAAATGAGTATCAATGAAAAAAACGGCAGAAATGCAGTGACACACTACCGGGTCCTGGAGCGGTTTGGCGAGTATACTTATATTGCCTGTGAGCTCGAAACCGGTCGCACACATCAGATCCGTGTGCATATGGCAAGTATCCATCATCCGTTGCTTGGAGACTGTGTATATGGTCCGGCAAAATGTCCGTGGACACTACAGGGGCAGACACTTCATGCGAAAATTCTTGGAATTATCCATCCGAGAACCGGAAAATATATGGAATTTGATGCCCCACTTCCGGAATATTTTGAAAATTTATTGAAAAAACTACGCAAAATGTCATGAAAATCTATACATTTATTATGAATTGTTATATAATATGTATAGGATAATTATGGAATAATGACCTGCAAAGGAGCGTGACGTTTATGAGTAAAACACATACAATTATAACAATAGGTCGTCAGTTTGGAAGCGGAGGACGCGAGATTGGAAAACGTCTGGCAGATGAACTGGGAATTGAGTTTTATGATAAAGAATTGTTGTCACGGGCAGCAAAGGACAGTAAGATATGCAAAGAGCTTTTTGAGACACATGATGAAAAACCGACGAACAGTTTTCTCTATTCATTGGTAATGGATACATATTCTATGGGATTTGCATCCGGTTCTGTCAATGAAATGCCACTAAATCACAAGATTTTCCTTGCGCAGTTTGATGCGATCAAAAAGATTGCGGAGGAAGGACCGTGTGTACTGGTAGGAAGATGTGCGGATTATGCACTGGAAGAGCGGGATGATGTACTAAGTGTATTCATTCATGCAGATCTGGAAGACAGGATTAAAAATGTAGCAAAGCTGAATGAACTGACAGATAACAAAGCAAAAGATCTGATACATAAGACAGATAAACGCAGGGCAAGCTATTACAATTATTATACCAACAAAAAATGGGGCGATGCCGAAAGTTATGATATTTGTATAAACAGTTCCAAGTTTGGTGTTGACGGATGTGTGAAAGCTATCAAAGATTTTCTTGAATTAAAGGCAAGCTTGGAAGAGTAAGAACAGAGATTATAATGTTATAAGACGGGGGAAATAAAAATCCCCCGTTTTTTAGACCTGTAGCAAAATACTTATGTTCTGATAATTTCGGAACACAGGCATTATAGTGTCAAATAAAGAGAAGAAAGAGGAGACAAGAAAACATGAAATTTGTAATTCAGAGAGTAACACATGCCGAGGTTGCGGTAGAAGGAGAAGTGATCGGAAAGATTGGAAAAGGATTTATGGTGCTGATCGGAGTGGCACAGGATGATACCAGAGTGATTGCAGACAAAATGGTAAAGAAGTTGACAGGACTTCGCATTTTTGAAGATGAGAACGGAAAGACCAATCTTGCCCTGAAGGATGTGGATGGAGAACTTCTTCTGATTTCCCAGTTTACCTTATATGCAAACTGTAAAAAAGGATTCCGCCCAAGTTTTATTGAGGCAGGTGCACCGGATATGGCAAATGAACTGTATGAATATATCATTGAAGAATGTAAGAAAGTGATCCCGGTTGTGGAAAGAGGAAACTTTGGCGCGGATATGAAGGTATCTCTTTTAAATGACGGTCCATTTACGATCGTGCTGGATTCGGAGCAGATTTGTTAAATTATTATTTGGTTTCTAAAGATGTATCGTGTATAATAGAATACAGATGGAATACACAAGAAAGTGGGGAATGTAATAATGAGTTATGAAGCATTAAACAGCAGGATTATGGAGATGAAAGATGAAATTCTTGCTGGAATCCAGCAGAACATGAGAATTGAAAGCGTGCGTGGTGAGGCACAGCCAGACGCGCCATATGGTCCGGGACCGAAGGCTGCTCTGGAAGATGCCCTTGAACTTGGCCACAAGCTTGGCTTCAAGGTTGGGCAGGCAGACAATCGTATAGGCTGGGTAGAATATGGAGAAGGAAAAGAGATGGTAGGCGTTCTTGGTCATGTAGACGTTGTACCGGCTGGCGATACCGGTTGGACTTATCCTGCCTATGGTGCCGAGATCCACGATGGAATTCTTTGGGGAAGAGGATGTCTGGATGATAAGGGACCGATCATTGGATCAATTTACGCATTGAAGGCGATCCGTGACCTGAATCTTCCAATTGACCGTAGAATCCGTGTTATTTTTGGATCTGATGAGGAATGTGGCTCTTCATGCGCGGCGTATTACGTAGAGAACGGATATGAGATGCCGACGATCGGATTTACTCCGGATGCAGATTTTCCGGTTATTTTCTGTGAAAAAGGAACGACCGGCATCAAAGGCGGTTCTAAGGTTTATGACAAAGGTCATATCGAAGTGGAATATTTTGGTGGTGGAATTGCTGACAATGTCGTGATTCCAACTTGTAAACTGATCGTAAAAGGAGACATTAAGGTAGCAGAGACAGAAGGAATCACTGTGACGCATGAAAACGGAAAAACAATCGTTGAAGCGGTGGGAAGAAGTGCACATGGAAGTACCCCGCATCTTGGTGTAAATGCAGCAATTCTTCTTTTGAATGCAGTGAAAGAGAATGAATTTGGTGGAGAATTCCAGCAACTGATGGAATTTCTTCTGAAAGAGATCGGAGCGGAGACAAATGGAGAATCACTGGGAGTACATTATGTGGATGAAGAAACTGGTGAGACAACCGTAAACCTTGGTATTGTTTATTATGATGGAGAAGAGACCTATTTTACATTAGATGTCCGTTATCCAAAAAATGCAGATCCGAAAGTTGTTGATGATACACTGATCAATCATATCAACAGTTACACATTCGATGTGCTCCGGAAAAATAACCACAAAATTCTCTATGTACCAAAAGACTCTGAACTGGTGACAAAGCTCGTTCATGTATATGAAGAAGAGACTGGCGAGCACCTGGAACCACTTGCAATCGGTGGTGGAACTTACGCAAAGAAATTCCAAAACATGGTTGCATTCGGACCGGTATTTCCAGGTGAAGCAGACGTGATCCATCAGCCAGATGAACATGTGGAAGTAGAAAAGCTTCTCCGTGCACTGCAGATTACGGCAGCAGCGATGTACGAACTTGCAAAAAAATAGTAGAAAACAGTACGGACTGAATCATCTGAATATGTCATATATAGATACGAGCATCGAAGGGTGAGTTGTTCAATGGAACAAAAGCCGGATAAGATGACAGGTTGAGAATACCTGTACATCTTATCCGGCTTTTTTGATGCATTAAAAAAATATTTATGATAGTAAGAGAAAAAGGGATATGGAGAAGAACATATATAAAAAACAGGTGATTACTTGCAAAAAGCACTTCTATCTGAGATGCTTCTGCAAGTAATCACCTGTTTTTTTAAAATTAACGGAAGAAGCGCATAACAGCAGCAACTTTCCCTAAAATTGTAACATCTTCAAGGATAAATGGTTCCATTGCATCATTCTCCGGCTGAAGACGGATCACACCTTCTTCTCGGTAAAACGTCTTTACCGTTGCACCGTCATCAATCAGAGCAACAACCATGTCACCGTTCTCTGCAGTTGCCTGCTTTTCCACAATGACATAATCTCCATCCAGTATACCGGCATTTATCATACTTTCACCCTGAACTTTCAGCATAAAGAGTTCTTTATTTGATGAAATATATTCAGTAGGAACAGGATAGTAATCTTCAATATTCTCCTGTGCAAGAACCGGTTCTCCTGCAGCTACATGGCCTACGATCGGAATCTGAACCATCTCACGTCTTGTGAGATTAAATGAATCATCCAGAATCTCGATTGCACGTGGTTTGGTTGGGTCACGTCGTATGTATCCGTTCTTCTCAAGAGTCTCGAGATGAGAGTGTACAGAAGAAGTTGACTTCAGATTCACAGCATCACAGATCTCACGTACAGCCGGTGGAAAACCACGTTGCAGGATCTGGGACTTAATATATTCAAGTATCTCTTCCTGTTTCTTGCTAATATTACCTTTACTCATAAAAGACCTCCTAAATCTGTATCTATATCAATTTGAATTATTATCTGAACTATTAAAATTATCATATCATACAGAAGAAAAAATAGCAAACAAATGTTTAGAAAATACGTTCGATTTACATATTGACAAACGTATGTTCTTGCTGTATATTGGTAACAGAACAGTTGTTCGAGAACATGCTTTCTGGTATATAGGAGAACTGAAAAGATTACAGAAGAAAAGGGAGGTCATTATCATGAGATCAGAGAAAAGAAAAGATATGTATGCAGATCGATACCATGCAGGAGCAAAAGGACAGAAGCACTGTCATTATGCAAAGCACCGTAAGACGAATTCTATCAGACGGTTTGTGACAGGGATTGCGGCTCTGGTGATGGTTATGTCACTGAGTTTTGGATTTGGAAGCTTTTTCTCCAGTGCGCATGATAGCAAAGCTGAAGAACCTTCCGGAGAGAGATATTATAAAAGTGTCCAGCTTGAAAAAGGGGATTCACTCTGGAGCATTGCACAAAGATACAGACGAACAGAAGATTCTATATATGAATATATGGATGAGCTGGCAGAAGCAAATCATTTAAGTTTAAAAGACAGGAATAATCTCCAGGAAGGAGACTATCTGGTTGTTTCGTATTATGGAGATGATTCTGTTTATTAAAGACCATCTGTGCTGTCAGGTAGCAGCGAATAATCTGCCTGACAGCACATTATATACACTCTATTTTTTATAAAAGTCTAAAAGACTAAGACATTCTTAAGGTCTCTAACCAAGATCCCATCGCTCACCCCGTCTTAGTCTTTCCGGACTTTTTAATTTTATACTAAGAAATTTTATATTTTTAAGGCTATACTTGATTTTACTAGTGACTTTAAAGGATTATCATGATAAAATCAAACAGGTGTATTTAATTTTAGAATAAAAGAGGAGATTTTGTTATGGATAATCATAAAAAAAGGAGTACATTTTCCAGTAAATTAGGATATGTACTGTCAGCAGCAGGAGCTTCTGTAGGTCTTGGAAATATCTGGAGGTTTCCTTATCTTGCGGCGAAATATGGCGGGGGGATTTTTCTGCTTATCTATATTCTGTTAGCCCTTACTTTCGGTTATACGATGATAATTGCTGAATCAGCAATTGGCCGTATGACAAGAAAAAGTCCGGTAGGTGCGTTCAAATCTTTCGGAAAGTCAAAATGGATTTCTTTTGGTGGATGGATTAATGCGATTATTCCGGTTCTGATTGTACCATATTATTCTGTAATTGGAGGATGGGTTATCAAGTACCTTTTGGAATATGTAAAAGGGAACAGCAGTAGTCTGGCTCAAGATGGATATTTTTCAGAGTTTATTTCAAATGGATTTTCTACAGAAATCTGTTTTATCATATTCTGTCTGATTACACTGATTATTATTTATGCAGGTGTTCGGAATGGAATTGAGCGTGTTTCAAAGTTTATGATGCCGATTTTGATCGTGCTTTCGCTGATCATTACCATTTACTCAGTAACACGACCAGGTGCAATGGAAGGCGTGAAGTATTTTTTGGTGCCAAATCTAAAGAATTTCTCATGGATGTCTGTGGTAGCTGCTATGGGACAGATGTTTTATTCCCTATCGATCGCTATGGGAATTTTGATTACATTTGGTTCTTATATGAAAAAAGATATTTCGATTGAAGATTCTACAAGAAATGTAGAAGTATTCGATACAGCCATCGCAATTATGGCAGGCTTTATGATCACCCCAGCCGTATTTGCGTTTTCAGGTGGAAATCCAGATACGTTACAGGCAGGGCCGGCACTGATGTTTATTACAATACCAAAGGTGTTTGAGAATATGGGATTGGGAACAGCAATTGGAATTCTGTTCTTTCTGCTTGTTCTTTTTGCTGCGCTGACAAGCTCAATCGCATTGACAGAGAGTGCAGTATCTACATTTGAAGATGAAATCGGCTGGAGACGTAAAAAGTCTACTGTGCTTGTTGGTGTGATTATGATAGTATTAGGAAGTTTATCTTCACTTGGATATGGACCACTTGCATTTGTGAAAATTATTGGTATGCAGTTCCTGGATTTCTTTGATTTTCTGACTAATTCGGTAATGATGCCGATCGCGGCACTGATGACAAGCCTTTTGGTAGCTAGAGTTGTTGGGGTAAAGAAGATAGAAGAAGAGATTATTCATGGAGAAAATGCATTCCGCAGAAAGAAGATTTTTGCTGTTATGATTAAATATCTGTGTCCAATCTTTGTTCTGATTATTTTGATCAGTTCTGTGGCGAATGCATTTGGATGGATTTCCATGTAGAATAATATGTGAAAAAAGGAGTGTAAAGAAATGGAACAGATGAAAGTTGGAATTATCGGTGCTGGGCGAATTGCAGCAAATATGGCGAAAACACTGGACGGTATGGACGATGCGGCTGCATATGCCGTTGCTGCAAGAAATCTTGACAGAGCGCAGAAATTTGCCAAAGAATGGGGATTTGAAAAGGCATATGGCTCATACGAAGAACTGGTAAATGATCCGGAAGTAGAGTTGATTTATATCGCGACACCACATCCGTTTCATATAGAACATGCCAAACTTTGTATCAATCATGGGAAACCGGTACTTTGTGAAAAACCATTTACTGTAAATGCTGTTGGAGCAAAAGAAGTATTTGCTCTCGCAAAGGAAAAAGAAGTCTTTATTACGGAGGCAATTTGGACAAGATACCTTCCATCCCGTAAAATAATCGATGATATTATTGCAAGTGGTGAAATCGGAGAAATAAAGGGGATTTCAGCAAATCTCGGATATGATATGCATACAAAAGAACGTCTGATCGATCCGAAGCTTGCCGGTGGAGCGCTATTAGATGTAGGTATTTACCCACTGAATTTTGCAAGCATGGTTTTAGGCGATGATGTTGAAGAAACGCTTTCTTCCTGCGTAAAATTTGACAGTGGAGTGGATGCACAGAATTCCATTATTCTGAAATACAAAAATGGATCGATGGCTTCTATACAAAGCAGTGCACTTACCGGTACAGAACAATATGGTATGATATATGGGACCAAGGGGTATCTGATTGCGGAAAATATTAATGATATTACGGCGGTAAAAGTGTATACACCGGATCGGGAATTTGTAAGGGAAATTACAATGCCAGAACAGATCACTGGGTTTGAATATGAAGTACGCGCTTCTATGAAGGCCATCCGTGAAGGAAAACTTGAATGTATGGAAATGCCGCATGAAGAAAGTATTCGCATCATGGAACAGATGGATGGGCTTAGAAAAGACTGGGGGATTGAATATCCGTTTGAAAAAGGAAACAGACCGTGCTAGTAATTATAATCAGCTGTCCCTGGCAAAAAGTTGTCTTGGGACAGCAGTATTTTGAATAATCAATCTATACGACAAATACCGATTTTTCCAAAAGATATAGACAAATCTTCCGAAACCATGCTATAATCATACCTATATCGGGGAAATTTATGGAATTTAGGAGGTTCTTAGGATCATGCCATCTGATACAAAAACATACCAGGAAGAAACTTATATTGATAATACTATTCGTCTTCGTGGTGTTTTAAACACCATGCCTGACTTTGCACGTGATTATTTTCGTGCCATTGAACCAACCACATCACCAAAGACACGAATATCGTATGCATATGACATCCGTTTGTTCTTTCAGTTTTTAATTGAAGAAAATCCTGTTTATAAACATCACTCAATTAAGGACTTTCAGGTACAGGATCTGGAAGCTATTCAGCCGGTTGATATTGAGGAATATCTGGAATATCTGAAGGTCTATGATACTACAGATGTTCATACCAAAGAAACCAAACAGGTCACAAACTCTGAACGCGGCTTATTCCGCAAAATGTCTGCATTACGCAGCTTTTATAATTATTTCTTTAAAAGACAGATAATTCAGAAAAATCCGACCTTATTTGTAGATATGCCGAAGTTACATGACAAGGCGATCATACGTTTGGATACCGATGAGGTTGCAAAGCTTTTGGATTATGTGGAATCCTGTGGTTCCAAATTAACCGGTCAGGCACTCTCCTATTATAATAAGACGAAAGAACGTGATATTGCGATCATTACTCTTCTACTTGGAACAGGTATTCGAGTATCGGAGTTAGTTGGACTGGACCTGTCAGATGTGGATTTCAACAATAATGGGGTCATGGTGACACGAAAAGGTGGAAGCCAGATGGTTGTTTATTTTGGTGAAGAGGTGGAAAAAGCACTTCGCAATTATCTGGAGACATACCGTAAAGCGGTAACGCCCCTTGCTGGCTATGAAAATGCTCTGTTTTTATCAACCCAAAGACGCCGGATCGGTGTGCAGGCGGTTGAAAATATGGTTAAAAAGTATGCCAGTCAGATTACAAATAAAAGAATCACGCCACATAAGCTCAGAAGTACCTATGGTACTGCCCTTTATAAGGAAACGGGGGATATTTATCTGGTAGCGGATGTTCTGGGGCACAAAGATGTCAATACAACGAAAAAGCACTACGCTGCAATCGATGAAGACAGACGACGTAGTGCTGCAAATGTGGTAAAATTGCGGGAACCGTAAATTGTCAAAGCTCGGTAAAACTTATTATTTCTTTACTCTTAATGTCCTTAAATAGATCTTCTGTTCCGGCGTGATCCGGTAGCTTTCAATTGCTTTCTGAATCGTCTTATTATGTGTCCAGGTGTCCAGCCTTTTCTTTTCCAGATAAGGAATGATCTGGTCATACTGCTTTGCAAGAGCGGTAGCAAAATACCAGGCACGCATCATGTTTACATAATATTCGTCCGATTTAACTTCGGCTACCTTTTTGGGATATTCCGGTTTAAACTGTTCATCCAGATAATACCGCATCAGCATTCCAATTCCAAAACGGACGATATAAGGGTGATCCGATGCTATCCAGCGGCAGACTTCCTGGATAAATATGTCCAGATGTTTTTTTACTGTCGGGAGCGCGATCATATCACAGGTTGCCCAGTTATCTATATACGGGAGAAAACGGTCCAGTGCGGCAATACAGGATGGGTACGCTTTAATCTGTTCAATCAGCAGTCCATGAAGGTTGTTTTCTTCATAATATTTATGTGGAAGCACTTCAAGAAATGCAGAAACATTGTCTGTTTTACCGAATTTTTTTGCGTATGCGCGCAAAGAAGGAGTCCGCACACCGATGACGGTTTCCTTATTGACTGTCGGCATCAGTTTTGCCTGAAAATCCCGATAAACAAGATCCTGTATTGCAAAGAGATCTGCTTGTACATTTTCTATTACTTCTCTACTGCTCATTTGTCATTTCCTCCTGAAATCTTGTAGATTTATAATTCGGTATAACGAAATTTGCTACAGCTTGACAGTGGTTTAAGCATTTATAAGATCGTGCCTGTCTCATAGAGCGCATTCTTCCGCTCCATACGCTTTAATTCCGGCAATACGGTAAGTAACATGGTGATGAAGCATAATCCTCCACCAATGACGTTAGAAACCGGCTCAGCGAGAAATACGCCGTCTGTTCCCATATGCAGGGCATACGGCATCAGATATGTCAGAGGCACGACGATAAATACCTTCCGAAGTAGTGAGAAAAAGATTGCATGCTTCTTCTTATTCAGGGATTTAAAGACCGTCTGGCCAATGTATTGCATATCCATGCAGATAAACGCTGCAAAATACTGCTTCAGGGCAGGAACTGCATCTTTCATCAACGTAGTATCCGAACTGAAAATTCCGATCAGGGTTTTCGGCGCGATGATGATAATACTCCACATCACGGCTGTGTATCCGAGAATCATAAGTGCCATCATGGCACCGGCTTTTCTTACACGGCATGGGCGTCTTGCACCATAATTGTAACTCAGGATTGGCGAAGTCCCTTCGTTGATTGCATAAATCGGAGTTTCTACAAGCTGTCTGACACTGGATACGATGGTCATAACAGAAATGTAGATATCTCCGCCTGTGACGGAAAGTACATTGTTGCAGACAATCGTTACCAGACTGTTTGTCAACTGCATGATAAATCCGGCAGTTCCCAGGCTTACAATGTTTTTTGCATAAGCTGTACAGCTGGCAAGTTCCTCTTTTTTGAGGAGCCTCACTTTCAGTTCTGCTTTCTTTGTAAGAAAGAAAAATACAAATGCAGCAGAAAGTGTCTGAGAAATGACCGTTGCAATTGCGGCACCGCGCACACCAAGTCCGAACACAAAAATAAACAACGGGTCAAGCAGCAGGTTCGTTACTGCC
>OGZF01002030.1_pt1 | contig 10451 bp, 7 predicted proteins | sample 1576771 | NCBI WGS metagenome assembly OGZF01 (sample SAMEA3541536, study PRJEB24748) | human gut metagenome | biome: human gut; feature: human-associated habitat; material: faeces | place: China | collected 2012
ATTTATATCCAAAATCAGTCCATACTTCCACCTCGCCCCCGAACGGTTTTATATGAGGGGTGAACGGCATACACATATACTTCACGCATGGCACACTTTGATTTAATAAAGTTTATTTACGTGCTAAAACGCGTTTTCAATCCAAATAGCAAATGGAACTTAACTTTATTAAACCACCCTCAAATTGCATATTTCTAATAAAGCTATGAATAGAATTAGCGATTCATGCCGCGTCTCAACCATTTTCATTTTTATTCAGAAAAAATTTTGTCCTATTCATTTCTGGTAAACAAATTACCGTTTACCAGACGCTTGATACCGTTCACCGGAAGCTCAGTATAAGGCCCAGCGGATACCGGCTCGCTTTACGGCCCCATTTGTAACAACTTGACTTCTCGGTATAGAAAAACGAACCCGCTTCCCCTAGGGAAACGGGTCCGTTTTCGATTATCTTCGGCCAATTTGGATAAGGCCCTCGAAGATCGTCGGAATCCTAGCGATCGAACTCCGCCAGTGCCTCGCCCAAAAGCCTCAGGCCCTCGCGAAGAACGTCTTCGCTCGCGCAGTAGCCCAGGCGTGCGCCGCAGGGAAGCTCAAAGCGGCTACCGGGGACCAGCAGCACTCCCCTCTCGGCCAACAGGCGCTTACAGAATTCCTCGTCATCCTCGGGAATATCCAGCTGGATAAACGAGGTGGATATTCCCTGCGGGGCCGTCCAGGAAACGCGATGCTGCGTATCGATCCAAGCCTGCGCGATATCGCGGTTGCCAAACACGATCTTGCGATTGCGCTCGAGAATCTTATCCTTGTGCTCAAGCACATAGGTCGCCAGGGCATCGTTGAACACGCCGCCGCAGATCATGGTGTAGTCGCGGTAGGTGCGGATGCGGTTGGACACTTCTTCGTCGGCCACGACCCAGCCCACGCGGGCCGCAGGCGTCGAATAGGTCTTGGACACCGAGTTGGTGACAATGGCCTTCTCGTACATGTCGACCATCGACATAAAGGCCTTGGTGTTCTCAAGCGGCAGGTACACCTCGTCGCACAGCACATAGGCGCCAACCGAACGGGCGATCTCGGCAATCTGGCCGAGCGTATCGGCATCGAGCACCGTTCCGATGGGGTTCGATGCGTTGTTAATGCAGATGAGCTTGGTATTGGGACGCACCAAGCGCTTAAGCTCCTCGATATCGGGCCTCCAGCCAAGCTCCTCGCGAAGCTCCCAATACTCGACCTCGGCACCGAGCGTACGCGGAATCTCGTAGAGCGGCGCGTAGGTGGGCCACTCGGCGATGACATGGTCGCCGGGCTCGACCACGGCCATGATGGCGTTGAGGTTAGCGCCCGTGCAGCCATTGGTCTGCAGAATGTGATCGGGATTGACCTCGCGACGATACAGCTTGGCAACCTCGGCCTTAAACTCCGGAGAGCCCTCGATCCAGCCGTAGTTCATCTTCTCGCGGTCCAGGCGCTCGTAGAACGTGGCGCCGTCCTGCTCATCGAGCGCGCGCAGCTCGCCCATGGTGGGCGACGAGATCGTCGACTGGGCGATGTCCCACGTGGCGCTCTTCTCCCAAACGTTGAGCCATTCCTCAACGCCAATCGTCTTAATGTCCATGGCCAAGCTCCTTACAAAAGCAGTCATCCAACCGTGTTGACGTTCCTCATACAAGATTGGGGCGGCGCGAAAACCCGCACCGCCCCAATGGGAGACATCTAACGTCAGCTAGATGTATGTATTAAGACCTATACGGGTCATAGAAGACCTTAGAGGTCCTCGCGCCAGAAGGGCATGCTCATGCAGCGCGGGCCGCCGCGGCCGCGGGAGAGCTCGGCGGAGGGCACGACGAGAAGGTCCAGGCCCTCCTTGTACAGCACGTCGTTGGTGACGGTGTTGCGCGCGTAGACGCAGATCTTGCCGGGCTCGACGCACAGGGTGTTGGAGCCGTCGTTCCACTGCTCGCGGGAGGCCGCGATCGGGTCGCCGCCGCCGCAGGGGATCAGCTTGACCTGGTCGACGCCGGTGGCGTCCTCCAGGACGTGCTCGAGGGTGTCCTCGATCAGGCGGATGTTCACGTCGCCCGGGTTCTTGCCGGCGGTCAGCTCGTAGACGCGCAGGGTGCCCATGATGGCGGGGTGGATCGTGAACTTATCGACGTCGATCTGGGTGAAGACCGTGTCGAGGTGCATGAAGGCGCGCGAGACCGGGATGTCGAAGGCCAGGATGCGCTCGACCTTGGAGTCGGAGTTCCAGAAGATGTTCTGGGCCATGACGTCGATAGCGGCGGCCTGGGTGCGCTGGGAGATGCCGACGGCGAGGGTCTTCTCGTTGATGTTCAGCACGTCGCCGCCCTCGGTGTGGAACTGGCAGTCGCGGCGGAAGTACAGGGAGACGTCCTTGTAGTCGGGGTGGTACTTGAAGACGTACTTGCCGTACAGGGTCTCGCGGTTGCGGGTGACCGAGTACATGCGGTTGAGGTTGACGCCCTCGCCGACGACCGCGAACGGGTCGCGGGTGAAGTAGAGGTTGGGCATCGGGTCGATGATCAGGTCGGACTCGGACTCGGAGTTGACCAGGGAGTCGAGGGTCGTGGACGCCGTGAGGGGCATGTCGATCTCGGCCTTGGTCATGCCGGCCATGGTCTTCTTGACGAACTCGAGGTTGTCCTCGATGGAGTCCAGCTTCTCGCGGACGATCTGCGGCATCTGCTGGCCGCGGATGCCTGCCTCGGCGATGTACTGGTCGGTGAACTCGGCGCGGGCGCCGGGGACCTGGTCGAACACCTCGGCGACGAGGTTCTCGAGGTAGAGGACCTCCACGCCCTGGTCCCTCAGGATCTGGGCGAAGGTGTCGTGCTCCTGCTGTGCGACCTCCAGGAACGGGACGTCGTCGAACAGGAGTCGCTCGAGCTCGTCGGGCGGCAGGTTGAGGAGCTCGTCGCCGGGACGGTGCAGGCAGACCTTCCTGAGCTTGCCGATCTCGGAAGGCACGTGCAGACCTTTCGTCATGGCCTCCTACCTTTCTTTCGGGCCTTACTGGCCGAATGTATCAGCGCCCCTCCATATGAGACGCTGCTTGCTGACAGCTCTAGTTATATCCAAAAATCACCCGCAATTCCACCTCGCCCCCGAACGGTCAACAAAGTGCGATGAACGGTATATCGCATGTGATTCCCCCATGATGTACTTCGGCGTTCTAAAGTAACTTTTCTAAGGTAAACGCTCTTTTTTCTCAAAAATCATTCGCAATTACAACTCCAATCTTTCGATTAGGAATTGCATATCTAAAACGGTTTTATGTATATAAACGACGCTTGTTCGTGTTTCTGTCTGTATTCGATGATATTCAGCTACCTATCATTCTTATTCACACATACTCACCAGTTGAGTGAGGATATAGACCGTTTTTTCACAACGTGACGGGCGTCAGCTCTATGGCTTGTCAGCGTAAGAAGTAGGTAAAGATACCGTTCACGCGATACGTCCGTGCCATAGGTCGACTAAATTGAGACAATAGTGAATAGTGTTAGGCAACCGTCCCCTGCGGGGACTGAACGGACAGATGCATATGCCGAGCAAAATCGAAAAAAAGCAAGCCGCCGCAAAGCTGCGCAAACCGCCGCGCGACTTCTCGTACACGCAGAACCGAGAGCTCAGCTGGCTGCGCTTTGACAACCGTGTGCTTGACGAAGCCTTCGACGAGACCGTTCCGCTGTTCGAGCGTCTAAAGTTCGTGTCGATTTTCGAGTCCAACCTCGACGAGTTTCTCATGGTGCGCGTGGGCGGCCTGTCCGATCTGGCAGAGCTCAAAAAACAGCCTGTCGACAACAAGAGCAATATGACCGCCTCCGAACAGGTCGATGCTGTCATGACCGAAATGCCCGGGCTCCTTACCCGATGGGAGTCCATCTTTAAGAGCATCGAGGGCAAGCTCGACACCCTGGGCGTTCACCGCGCCCGCATCGATTCGCTTACGCCCGAGGAGCGCACCTTTGTAACCCGTTACTTCCAGGCCTACGTGTCGCCGGTCATCTCACCGCTGGTGATTGACCCGCGCCACCCCTTCCCCAACCTGCGCAACGGCGCACTCTACCTGGCCTGCGGCCTGGACGGCGTCACCGACGAGGAGAGTCTGCTGGGCCTTATCGAGATTCCCGCCTCGATGAACCGCGTGGTCGAGATCCCCTCGCCCACCGGCACCTACTCCTACATCTTGCTCGAGGACGTCATCCTCGCCTGCCTGGACAGCTGCTTTGGCTCCTACAAGCCACTCGACCGCGCGCTCATCCGCGTCACCCGCAACGCCGACATCGATCCGGACGGCGAGGGCGTCGAAGAGGAAGAGGACTACCGCCAGCACATGAAGCGCATCCTCAAGAAGCGCCTGCGTCTGCAGCCGGTAGTGCTCGCGGTCTCGGGGTCGCTCGAGAAGGCGACGCTCAAGACCATCCGCAAGGCGCTCGAGCTTTCTCGCCGCTCGGTCTTTACCTGCGATATCCCGCTCGACCTAGGCTACGTCTTTGGCATTGAGGGCAAGATTCCCGAGCACCTGCGCAACGAGCTGCTCTTTACGCCGTTTAAGCCGCAGCCCAACCCCACCATCGATATGACCCGCTCCATCCGCGAGCAGGTACTTCAGCACGACAAGCTGCTCTTTTATCCCTATGAGGCCATGAACCCCTTCCTGGATCTGGTGCACGAGGCCGCCTACGACCCCGAGTGCATCTCACTGCGCATCACGCTCTACCGCGTGGCCAAGCAGAGCCGCCTGTGCGAGTCACTGATCGATGCCGCCGAGAACGGCAAAGAGGTCACGGTGCTCATGGAGCTCCGCGCGCGCTTTGACGAGCAGAACAACATCGAGTGGGCCGAGCGCCTGGAAGAGGCCGGCTGCACCGTCATCTACGGCTCCGAGGGCTTTAAGTGCCACTCCAAGATCTGCCAGCTCACCTATCGCGAGGGCATGGCGCTAACGCGCCTGACGCTGCTGGGCACCGGCAACTTTAACGAGAAGACGGCCAAACTCTACAGCGACTTTATGCTCATGACCGCCCACCCCGGCATCGGCGAGGACGCCAACCTGTTCTTCCGCAACCTGTCGCTGGGCAATCTGCGCGGCGATTACCGCTTCCTGGGTGTGGCGCCCGTAGGCCTCAAGCCGCTCATCATGCGCGGTCTGGATCGCGAGATCCAGCGCGCTCTCGCTGGCGAGCCCGCCCGCGTGTTCTTTAAGCTCAACTCGCTCACCGACCGCGAGGTCATCGACAAGATCGCCGAGGCATCGTGCGCAGGAGTCCGCGTGGACATGATCATCCGCGGCATCTCGTGCCTCAAGCCGGGCGTTCCTGGCAAGACCGAGAACGTGCATGTCCGTTCTATCGTCGGACGCTTTTTGGAGCATGCGCGCGTTTACGCCTTTGGCGTGGACTCGGACATGATCTACCTGAGCTCGGCCGACATGATGACGCGCAACACCGAACACCGCGTGGAGATCGCCTTCCCCGTGCTCGACCCCACCTGCCGCGCCCTGGTGCACGAGTACATGGGCATGCAGCTGCGCGACAACGTGAAGGCCCGCAGCCTCACGAGCGACGGCACTTGGGTCCCCGTGGAGCGTGCAGAGGGCGAGAAGCCCTTCAACTCGCAGGAAGCCCTGCTGGAGCGTGCCTATCGCAACGCCGAGGCCGCGCCCGAGCCCGTCATTGAGGCAAAGCCTGCTCCTGAGCCGCAGCCGGCCACACCCGAGGTTCAGAAGGTCCAGGCGACCGTCATTGAGCCCGAGCCCGCACCTGTACCTCAGCCCGAGCCGCAGGCAGCTAAGCCCGCACCCGAGACGAGCGCCCGTCGCGATAAGCCCGCCGGCAAGACCAAGGCCATCGAGCGCCATCGCCCCGGTCGCGTGCGCATGGGCCTGGGCCTGATCGGCCTGGGTCTTAAGACGCTCATTACCGGCAAGACGAAATAGTCGTTTGTAGAAGCAGTTTGTAGAAGCGCCCCGCATTTGAGGAAAGCCTCGGATGCGGGGCGCTTTTCCCTGCTACCATGGTGCGAACAACAACACGAATGACAGGCAGGGATATGAAGCTCACTATAGAATCGATGACCTACGGCGCCGACGGGCTGGCGCACGCCGACAACGGCAAGGCCGTCTTTGTGCAGGGCGCCGTGGCAGGCGACACCGTTGAAGCCGAGGTCGTACAGGACGGTAAGTCGTTCATGCGCGCCCGCACCACCGAGATTCTGGAGCCGAGCCTCGATCGCATCCAGCCTCCCTGCCCCTTCGTTGGCATTTGCGGCGGCTGCTCGTGGGGCAATCTCTCACGCACGGCACAGCTTGCCGCCAAAGAGCAAAATCTGCGCTCCACGCTCGAGCGCATCGGCAAGTTCGCTCCTGAGCAGGTCGATAAGTTGGTGCAGCCCATCTGCCACACCAAGGACGACTGGGGCTACCGCAATAAAATCGAGCTCGAACCGACCGTCGTCAACGGTCGCGTGCGTCTTGGCATGCACGGTGTCGACCCCAGCAAAATCGTAACCGTCGATGCGTGCCCGCTGTTCGATAAGCGTTTTCCCAAGGCGCTCAAATCGGTCGTCGGCGCACTCAACTATCTAAGCGGCAGCCATGACTTGGGACTCGAACGCGTGGGCATTCGCGCATCGCGCCGCACCAAGGCGCTCGAGGTCGCACTCTGGACGCCCACAGGCTCTTTTCCGCGCTCGCAAGTCTCCCGCGTGCTGGCGGACGCCGCTCATCCCACGAGCATCGTGCGCGTGATGAGCAGGGGCGAGAAGAAGGCCCGCCGTGTCTCCAAGGTCGAAATGCTCGCCGGCGAGGGCTCGTGGACCGAGAACATCGCCGAGGGCCAGATGCGCTTGTCTGCCCCGTCGTTTTTCCAAGTCAACACCAAGGGCGCCGAGATTTTGATTGATCTCGTTATGGACGCCCTCGACCCGCAGGAAGACGAGCTTGCCGTGGACCTGTACTGCGGCGCCGGAACCTTTACCCTGCCGCTCGCCCGCCGCTGCGACTTCGTCGCCGCCGTCGAGGCCTACGGCCCGGCCGTGCGCGACCTGCGCCGTAACCTGGAGATCAACAAGCTTGATAACGTCGACGTCATTGGCGGAGACGCGGTGCGCGAGTTCCCCGACCAGGATGCCGACGTCTTGGTGGTCGACCCGCCGCGCGCAGGCCTCGCCCCCGAGGCGATCGACCTTATCGCCAGCACGAGTGCTCGCGATGTCGCCTACGTGAGCTGCGACCCGGCCACCCTGGCGCGCGATCTCAAACGCTTTGTCGAAGAAGGCACCTTCTCCCCCGTAAAGATCACGCCAGTCGACCTGTTCCCACAAACCTTCCACTGCGAGACCGTCGTCCACCTTAGGCGCAACTAGCCACTTAATCATTGCTCAGAAAAATCATTGGGAAATCGAGCGTGGCAAGCGGAGGTCTTCGGGGTATAAGACGGCTAATTGTATGCCGCCTATGAAAGGAACCCTCATGCCCAGCGTTGCCGTTCTCGCCGCCGATGGCTTTGAAACTATTGAATGCTTGACCATGGTCGATGTCATGCGTCGCGGCGGCGTGCGCGCCACCCTTGTCTCGATCATGCCCACGCGCGAGGTTGTGAGCTCGCTGCAGATTCCCGTGACCTGCGATGCACTCTTTGACGAAATCAACTTTGACGAGTACGACTGCGTCGTGCTGCCCGGCGGCCTGCCTGGAGCCACCAACTTGCGCGCAGACCAGCGCGTTTGCGATGTGGTCTGCGAGTTCGCCTCAACCAAGCACGTCGCAGCCATCTGCGCCGCCCCGTTTATCCTAGGCGAGCTCGACCTACTCGAGGGGCGCCACGCCACGTGCTTCCCTGGCTTTGAGAAAAGCTTCCCCGAAGGCGCCTATACCGGCGAGAAGGTTACGCAAGACGGCAACATCATCACCGCCAGCGGCATGGCCCAGTCGCTCCCCTTTGCGCTTGAGCTGCTGCGCACGCTCGCCGGCGACAAGGCCGTCGAGAAGGTCGCCGAGGGCATTCAGCTATGATTTTGGCTTCGCAATCACCGCGCCGCATCGAGTTGATGCGCGAGGCGGGCTATGACATTCGCGTGATTCCCGCAGATATCGACGAAACGCCTTTTGATGGCGAGGCCCCGCTTACGCTCGTTGAACGCTTAGCACGCGCCAAAGCCGCCGCCGTTGCCGCCGAGCATGCCGAGCCCAACGAACTGACCGTCGCGGCCGATACTATTGTCACCTTCGATGGCAAGATTCTGGGCAAGCCGGCAACCGAGGACGAGGCGCGCACCATGCTCCGCGAGCTTTCGGGCCGCACGCACCAGGTCGCAACCGGCGTCTGCATCGTTAAGGCAGGCGACACGGCCGCTCCGCATGCCGCCGAGAGCCTGTCGTTTGTCGATGTGACCGACGTGACGTTCTATGAGCTTACCGAAGAGCAGATCGAGCGCTATGTTGCCTCCGGCGAACCCATGGACAAGGCCGGGGCCTACGGCATCCAAGGCACAGGCGGCCGCATGCTTGTGCACGATATTTCGGGTGACTTCTACAACGTGGTGGGCTTGCCCATCGCTCGCGTCGCACGCGCGATTCAAAAACTCTCGTAATTGCATCTGGCGCTGGTTATCCCCCAGCGCCTACAATTTTGCCGTACCGTACGGATCCCGACCGGGCATAAGGCCCGGCGGAAAACCGATAGGAGAAAACATGGACACACTGCTCGAAGCCATCGATGTTTGCAATGTCGATGGCTTTTGCTTTGGCAACTATACGGACGAGGAGGCTGGCACCGGCTGCACCGTAATCGTGGCGCCCGAGGGTGCCACCGGCGGCGTTGACGTTCGCGGTGGTGCTCCAGCATCGCGCGAAACCGACCTGCTGCGTCCCGAAAACACCGTCGATAAGGTCCACGCCGTCTGCCTTTCGGGCGGATCGGCCTTTGGCCTCGAGGCTGCAAGCGGCGTGGCCCGCGAACTCGAGAGCCGCGGCATTGGTCTGCCCGTCGGCCCCACGCAGGTGCCCATCGTGTGCTCCAGCTGCATCTTCGACCTCGCCTTTGGCGATCCCACCGTGCGCCCCGACATAGAGGCCGGCATCGCCGCCGTGCGCGAGCAGCAGATGATATTTCATTTTTCCCTCCTGCCGCACGCCGTCCAGCCGGTTTTCCAGGATCTCTTTTTTGTCGTAACTGCATCCGTACACCGCCGTCCTCTTCTCCGGGACTTCAACACACTCCGGCTCCGGCGACAGGAGCATTACCACGTTGTCTGCCCAGTCGAAACCGCGGTAAAAGCTCTCCCGCTTCACATAATCGTGGTTTCCGGCAATCAGCACGACGATCGTCTCCGGGATGGACGCAAAAAGATCGTTGATCTCTTTCAGTTCCCGCAGAAGCGGCTGGCGCTGAAACAGATCCCCCGCGATCAGCAGAAAGTCCGTCTTTTCCCGACCGGCCAGGCGGATGATCCGCCGGAAGCTCTCCCAGATGGCCTCCCCGCGCTCCTCGCTCCAGGGAAATCCCGCATCCGGCTGCATGCCAAGATGCACGTCCGCAATATGAATAAACCGCATAGGCGCATACCCCTTTCTGGATTCATTTTCTCTATTACTACAATACGGACGTCAGGTGCACCAAATCCACATTAGATTCCACTGCACCCGGCATCCGTATTTTTTAAGTTTCTATATCACTTTTCGTAATTACAGCTCGCAGTTGTTTACTGTTCTCGGGAACGGGATGACGTCGCGGATATTGCCCATTCCGGTCAGATACATGACGCATCTTTCAAATCCCAGTCCGAATCCTGCATGGTGGGTAGAACCATATTTTCTGAGGTCCAGATAGAATCCGTAATCTTCCTCAGCAAGTCCCAGCTCTTTCATACGGCCAAGCAGTTTCTCGTAGTCGTCCTCACGCTGGCTTCCGCCGATGATCTCTCCGATGCCAGGAACCAGACAGTCCATAGCGGCAACGGTCTTGTTGTCATCGTTCAGCTTCATGTAGAACGCTTTGATCTCCTTCGGATAATCTGTTACAAATACAGGTTTCTTAAAGATTTCTTCTGTAAGATAACGTTCATGCTCTGTCTGCAGATCGCATCCCCAGAATACTTTGTAGTCAAATTTATCGTTGTTCTTCTCCAGAAGCTCTACTGCTTCTGTGTAAGTAACATGACCAAACTCAGAATTGATCACATGGTTCAGTCTGTCCAGAAGTCCCTTATCAACAAAAGAATTGAAGAAATTCATCTCTTCCGGTGCATTCTCCAGTACATAACGGATCACATATTTCAGCATTGCCTCTGCAAGATCCATGTTGTCATTTAAATCTGCAAATGCGCATTCTGGCTCGATCATCCAGAACTCTGCCGCATGGCGGGTTGTGTTGGAATTCTCAGCGCGGAAGGTTGGTCCGAAAGTATAAACATTGCGGAATGCC